>JAEEGL014086906.1_pt1 | contig 24757 bp, 16 predicted proteins | sample 9134231 | NCBI WGS metagenome assembly JAEEGL01 (sample SAMN16246548, study PRJNA631951) | gut metagenome | biome: gut microbiome; feature: rumen; material: fiber-attached | host: Bos | place: Iran: Karaj | collected 2018-10
GCATCGCCGGATGCATAGTAGGATCTCCACCAGGAACCGATGTTGATGATACGGGTGCCTCCGTTGGAAGTGGTGGTAGTGGTAGTGGTGCTGGTCTCGGTCTTAGCAGTGGTCTCAGTACCGGTGGAAGCAGCGCCTCCCTCGGTGCTGGTCTCGCCGCCGCAGGCTGCAAGGGACAGTGCCATCATTCCGGCAAGTCCGAGAGCCAAAAGCTTTTTAGCATTCTTCATTTTGTGATTTCCTTTCTTTTTCCACCGGTGCTCGGTTGCCCGAGCACCGGGCCTCTCTAATCGTTATTACTTTACGGAACCGATGGTGACGCTGTAAACTTCCCAGTTGCTGGTAGCCTCCGCCTGGATGGTGGGTCCCCAGGTAGAGATGTCGTCACCGCAGTACTCTGCGATCATCTCGTAAGGGATCTGTACGGTGGATCCGTCATATGCTGCATAACCCTGACCGGAGCCGTCGAAGTCACCGACACCGACTCTCATCCAGCCTGCTTCTGCACCGTTCATAACGATCCAGCACTCTCCGGTCTCGGAGGAGTAGGATACGTTGATGACGGAACCGGGTACCAGAGCTGCAAGAACTTCTTCATTGGTCAGATCAAGGATGTCTGCCTGGCTCCAAGCACCGCCGGTTGCGCTGTTTGCGAAGGTTACGTTGTAGTTGGTGGGCTTGAACTCAACAGCCTTGCCTACCTTTACGGAGTAAACTTCGAAGTTGTCGTTGGACTCGATGAAGATCTGCTTGTCCCAGGTCTCGGGATCGCCGCATCTCTCAGCGAACATCTCGTGAGTTACGTAGCAAACGGTGCCGTCGGTGATAGCATCGGGAACGCCCTCGCTGCCATCAGCAGTACCCTGGCCTACGCGGGTCCAAGCGTTTCCGGAAAGGCCTGCCCACAGGTCGCCGGTAACGGAAGAGTACTCGATTACCATGACGGAACCGGGAGTCTTCAGAAGCTCGAATGCATCGTCAGGGATATCAACATAGCCGATCTGTCCCCAGCCTGCGCCGGAGCCGGTAAGGCCAAGGTCGATAGCGCCGGTAACAGCAAGACGAGGAGCCTGCTGACCGATCTTGATGGAGAATACTTCAAACTTGCCATCGGACTCAACGAAGATCTGATGATCCCAAGCGCTGGTGTCCTCACCAACCTGAGCAGCGATCTGCTCGTAGGTGATCTGTGCGATGGTGTTGGAGTTGTTGCGGTAAGCATACTGCTGACCGGAACCATCCTGATCGCCCACACCGATACGGGTCCAAGCGTTGCCGGACAGACCCATCCAGATGTAGCCGGTCTCTGAGGAGTACTCGATCTCAACAACGGAGCCGGGGGTAGTCAGAGCTGCCCACTCTTCGTCGGTGAAGTCTACGTAGCCGATCTGGCTCCAGCCGTCGCCGCTGCCGGTAAGTGCCATGGTAACTTCGCCGGTGATGCCGAACAGGTTGGATCTGTCAGCGCCGGTGGAAGCTGCCTTGTACTCTGCGGTAGCGTCTGCTGCAAGTACGTTGCCGGAAGCATCCTTGAAGGTGATGTCCAGAATGCTCAGAGTGGTCTGCCCAACTCCCTCATCCTTTGCAACATCGCTCTCCATGGAGACTACCAGGTAATCTCCCTCAACTGCTTCGCTGGGAAGAGTGTAGGTAATGGTTCTGGGAAGCTGGCTCTCCAGATAGATGGACCAGTCGGTTCCCTGGAAGGACTTATCTTCGCCCTTTACCAGATAGGTCTTACCGGATACGGAATGGAACTGTCCGTCAGGAGCAGCGATACCCAGAGTGATCTCTACGGTTGCCACCTTGCTGACATCTGCGCCCAGCATAGCATCCATCTGAATGCCTACGAAGGGCTTGTTGCCCTGAGGGGTGATGACTGCTGCGGAATCTCCGTTGTAGTCACCCAGCTCGATAACGGGGCTGTCTGCTGCGGGATTACATACAGTGTCCTTGCCCAGGAAACTGATGGAACCCTCATCAAATGTGATACTCTTGGGAGTATCTACCTTCTCTTCAACAACCTCTGCCACAGGCTCGGTCGTTTCGGCAGCGGGCTCTGTGGTCGTGGTCTCTTCCACAGAAGTTGCCGGGGTCTCGGTCGTCTCTGTGCCACCGCAGGCAGCCAGAGAAAGAACCATTGCGCCTGCCATCAGACAAGCTAATACTTTCTTTGCCTTCAACTTTCTCATCCTCCTTTACTCATATGAAAGTGAATATCTGCTATATGTACCGTGAGATACATTTGCATTCGTGATGAAGCTTAGCCGACGATACCGGACCGTTCGGCTCCCTCGATAAACTGCTTCTGCAGGGCGAGGTAGATGATGATGATGGGCAAAAGGATCAGAATGATGCCCGCATCCACGTACTGTTCCTGAAACGTGACGTTCAGGATCTTGTCCTGGTTGGCGATGACGCTGGCGAGAGAGGAGATCTTCTTGGAGATCACCACATTCTCACTGACCAGGAAGAGGTTGGCGTAAAACACATCGTTGAACTGCCATACGATGGAGAAGACGGTCACGGTAATGACGGAGGGCATTGCATTGACCAGCATGATCCGAAAATAAGTATACCAGACTCCGGCGCCGTCCACAAAGGCTGCCTCCTCGATCTCCTTGGGCAGTCCCCGGAAGAACTGATTGAAGATGTAGATGTAGAGTCCGGAACGGACACCGCATCCCAGCGCGGTCATGATATACACCGGCCACACGGTACTCATGAGGTTCACGGGGCCACCCTTGATGAGGGTCATGAGTCCCAGCAGGTTAAAGTTCTTGAAGGTCATGTACAGAGGAAGCATGACGGTGTGAGGCGGAATGACGATCATCACCACCACCAGAGCAAAGAGTAAGGTCTTGCCCTTGAAATGGAATCTGGCGAATCCGTATCCCACCATGGAGCACACCAGGAGCTGGATCAGGGTAAGGCTCAGGGTGTAGAGAAGGTCCCGGCCCATGGTCTTAAAGTAATCCATTCGGGTGATGACCAGCTGATATTTGTCCAGTCCGGGATCAGCGGGCAGGATAAACATCATGGGATTGTAGATATCCTCGGAAGAAGCGATGGATTTGACGATCATACCGATCAGGGGGGAGATGATGACATATGCCACACCCACCAGGATCGCCGCCTTTCCAAGGGTCAGAAAGAAGTTTTTCACCTGTCCCAGTATGATCTTCTTGTCCAGCTCGGACAATTTCTTTTTCTTCGTTACGCTATTCATGGAACTCTCCTTCAGGCGCGTTGTTTGCATGGCTTGGATCCGCTTAGGTGTAGTAGAAGGTTCGCTTCTGGATGTATCCGCATACCAGCACCAGGATCAGACAGGTGACCACAGTGGATACCAGGGAGAAGACGGAGCTGAGTCCGTAATTGAACTCTCCGAATGCGGTCTTGTAAGCCAGGTCCACAACATCGGAATTGGTATAGGAATCCACGATGGTGTAGACAATGTTGGTGATGATGTGAGGCATCACCATGGGGAAGGTAACCTTCCAGAAGGTCTCGTAACCGGTTGCACCCTCGATCTTTGCCACCTCATAGAGGGAAGAAGGGATGGACTGCAGGGCTGCGATGAAGATGACGATCTGCACACCGGATGCCCGAATGATGTCATTGATGCGATCCACGGCCGCCACCATGTAATCCAGCAGCTTAGCCGGAATTCCCAGGCTGACGAACATATCGATGAGATAATCGATGCTGAAGGCCACGGAACTGGAGGTTGTGGTGGTCATCTCCGTCACCTGGGAGGTGACACCGCCGTTCATCATGGAAGCGCTCAGATCCAGAGCAGCCGTGATGGCCCCTGCATTGAGGATGACCGGCAGGAAGAAGATGGCTCTCACAATACCCTTGCCCTTGAAATCCGCATTCAGCAGCATGGCGATGAAGAGACTGAAGAAAATGATCAGTGGCACATCCACTACCATATCCACCACGGATGTGGTGAGAACCTGCTTAAAATCCGGATGCACGCGGAAAGCATATACAAAATTGTCAATGCCCACGGGCTCCAGCTTGTATGCCCCGCTGGCCGCATCCATGGTCAGTTTGCTCAAAGAAAACTGAAGGGTCATGAAGATGCTTCGAACATAGAACACCGCAAAGCCGATGACCCAGGGCAGGATGAAGAGATAACCCTTCCGATCCCGCTTCTGGAGAAGGGTCGTCTTCCCCTTATGCGGTCTTTTCTTTAGCTCAGCCATTACTTTCCTCCCAAAGCATATCCGAGAGCCGGAACGGTAATGCCGTCCACAGTCTCATCTGTCTTACCGTAATTGATCAGGATCTGAATCCCGTTGTCATAGGTGACCCGTCTGACGTTTTCATTCAGGATCTCATGCTGTACCATCGCTGCGTTCTGCACGTCCTTCAGGGCTCCGTTCACCTCTGTGTAGGTATCTACCGCAGTATCCTTCCAGTTTGTGAAGGTGGTTGCGTAATAGGTATTCAGCGCTGTCAGCTTCATCCGGCTGGACTCCTCCCAGGTAAAGACATAGTGGGGAGCCGCGCCGCACTCGATCATCTGCAGGATGGTCTTGGGCATGTCATCCTTGTTCTGGAAGTTCAGAAGTTCGGAGGCATAATCCATGGAGCCGTGAATGATCATCTCATACAGAGGTATGGACGCATCTACAATGTCATAAGCCGTGTGGCTGATGGGTACGTTGATGATATCCGTGCTGTAGGGGAAGGCGTAGGCATTTGCCTGGCTGGTCATCAGTTTTCTGCCGGTGGCCTCCAGTTCTGCGAACTGGCCTTCCACGATCTGCCTTGCCTCTTCCCGCTCGATGGTGTCGGTGCGCTTCTTGTCGGAGATCAGATAATTGCCCAGATCCCGCAGAGAGTATCCGTCCACACTGACCCCCTCCGCCTTCTTGATGAACTTGCCCACATATCTGGGCAGGAACTTGGGAGAAAGGGCGCTGTACACATTCTCCATGTATCCCAGAGAGGAGGTGTTCCGGTAGGTCGTGGGATTCACCTTGCCAAATCTTGCAGAATAACCGGAGCCATAGTAACGGGAAGCTTCCTGGTTGTAATTGAATCCCTTGTCTGCAGAGGTGACCTTCTGGAAAGCCACATCCGCATATACGATACCGCCGTTGGCGTTGACATGGTCCCTCAGTTCCTTCAGCCCGGACTTGCCGCCCAGCTTACCCATCACATGGACCGTATTGGCTGCATCATGATAATAACCGCCGTTAAACCAGCCCTGGAGATTCATGACCTGGTTGGTGATACCGGCCTGTACCAGCTGGTCGGAGATCTGACCGGCTTCGTCAAAGGTGGTCATGGCAAAACTGTGGAGGTACTGCACACCGAGAATATGTCCGGTCTCCTTCACGCCAGTGATGACATCATAGTAGAAGGGGATGTCCCGGTCGCTGTCGCTGGCTACCAGCTTGCCTTCCCGGACCAGACGCTCTCTGTAATAGTTGGCCATTCCGGAGTAACCGCCGTAGTCCTCCGTCAGGAAGGTGTAGCGGACGGTCATATCGGACTGGTAGAGTTCCTTCTCCATGACCAGTACGGAGGTGGTGGAGTTGCCGAAGTTTCTCAGGTCATCCGCCGTCCGCAGGACAAAGATGGGGAAGGCATAGTTGTAATCGTTGAAAGCGCCGGATACTTCCGCGGCCAGCACACAGTTGGTGGCGGAATTCTCGATGCTCACCAGCATGCCGCCGTCTTCCTGCATGAGACCAAAGATGGGAAGTCTTGCAGTCTCCAGGGTTTCCACATTGGTGTAGGTGGCTGCCAGGGGATCGATGTCGTAAATGTACTGGGAGTACATTGCCGCATTTGTCTTACCGTTGTTGAAATTGATGATGGATCCGGAGCCGTTGGGCACCACGATGCATCCTTCATCGTCATAGGAGGTTGCTCCCATGTAGCGAAGCAGCTGGATACGATACACATATCCGGCTCCCAGCTCCTGAATCTGGGAAGCGGGGATGTTGACCTCCAGGTACTCGTCATAGAGACGATACTCCAGAGGGACCACAAAGCTTGCGGTGGCATCTCCGATGGTGTAGAGATAACGGACACCGTTGTCCAGACTCTCATAAGTGTAGGTTCCCTTTGCCACGGAATCGCTGTAGGAGTTCCAGGAACCGGACACCACATCGTCGTTGTAGTAGTAGAGTATGAACTGGCTCTTCAGGAAATTCTTGTTGGCACCGTTGGCTACCGTATCCTCATCTGCATTCAGGGGATTGGTGTAGGTCACCTTGCCGGTACGGCTGTCGTAGACCGCCACATTACAGGTGGCAGGATCCGTGTACAGCTCCAGGTTTGCGCTGGTGGCCACCAGATCAAAGCCGGGAACATGGGTCCCCTTCTCCGGGTGATACTCGCTGCCCTCTTCGTAGACGGTCTCCGTCAGATACTTTTCATAGCCCTTGTAACTGACAATGTGGATCAGGTAGTAAACCAGATAGATCACCATGGCCAGGGCTGCCACCCCCAGCAGGATCAGAAGTGCCTTACCCACGGGAGTCAGAGGCTTCTTGTCCTCCTTCTTCCGGCGGCGTTCCTCGGCTCTGCGCTCCTTCCGGGATTTCTTGCGGCTCAGATACTCCTCGTCCTTGTCATGAGAAGCTTTGGTCTTCTCGTTCTCCTCGGCGATGGCCTGCAGAGCTTTCAGGGACTGGTCGAGCTCTTCCTGTGAAATTCTCGATTTATTTCTCTTATTCATTCCCGTTTCCTTTTTATGCCCGGAAGATTATTTCGGTGTATACACTGTGGAAAAAGTTATAAACCATACCCAGCATGTTGAACAGCAGCATGATGAGGAAGACGATGACCAGAAAAGCTGCCAGCGTCAGCACCACGGTAAGCAGGGTCTTTCCCAGAGAGTAGTTGTGAACCTGCATGATACCGATGAGCATGAGGATCAGTCCGTAGGCGATGGCCACACCAATGATCAGTCCGTAGAAGGCCTGCTCATCGTCTGCCACATACTGGCTGAAAATGGTGGCGATGATGAAGCCGATGGTGATGGGCACGGTGCCATACCCGAAGGCAATGGCGATATCCTTCAGTCTTCCCTCTCCGTTCATCAGACAGGTCACGGACCAGTTGCTGACACACAGGAGCAGGAACAGGATCAGGACTGACATAAGCTCAAAGGCACTGTTTACGGTGCGCTCATCCACATTGTTGACCACGAAGCTTGCCAGCAGACGATTTGCCGTAAATGCTGCGGAAAAGAGGATAACGCAGAGAATGGCAATGGATACGCTTCCTCTTTCCTGATGCCGGATCCAGTAAAATCCGTCCATGGGATGGCTCATCGTATAGAAAAGATATTTCCATTTTTCTTTGGAAAACAAACTGCGCATGACCCGCTCCTTTCTAGTTGGCCGGATTCTTGGTTTTTTTCGGGCGGCTCTTGATGATGCCGGCCTTCTTCAGCCTGGAGACCACAACGCCTCCCAGGATCAGCACGATGAGTACCGTGAGACCCGCACTCGCATGAGCGGTGAGGAAGTTGTTGCGGTATCTGCGGAAGGCCACGGAGTAATAATCTCTGGCCATTCCCAGCTTCAGGTATTTCATTGCCTGCACATAATCGCCGGCGGTCAGGTAAGCCTTTCCGATACCGGTGTTGGCAAGCTCGTTGTTCTCATCCAGTAACAGTACTTTCTGCCAGATCCCCACGGCCTGTGCTTCATCGCCGTCATAGCGAAGGCCCACAGCCTGGTTGATCAGACGTCCGTACTCCGTCTCTTTGAAGTAAGTGATGTTTGCCTTGGTGGCATCCAGCACCACCACGTCCCCTCCTACATTCTCGATGGCGACGGGCAGCTGGAAGGTTCCGTCCTGGGTTCCGATGCCGCCGAAGGTGTAGAGGAGATTTCCTTCGTGGTCGTAAGTAAAGATCCGTCCCCGCTTCCGGTCCAGGCAGGAATAGATACCGTTGGAGCGGTACACCACATCCGTGAACTGGGAGGGTCCGGCATAATCCGTGGAGCCCGCGATCTGAAGATCACCGCCCACATTGGATTTGGATCCCTTCTTGATGACGTCCTGTCCCTTGGGGTTCAGACGGCGCACACCCTGCACGCCGGTGGGATCGATGTTGGAGGCATAGACAAATCCGTCAGGATCCACATCTATACCGGTGAACTCGGTGGGAATGAAGAGCTGGGATTTTGCACGCTCTTCCTTGGATGCGATCTTTCTCCAGAAACGCTCCCACAGAGTGATCTCGACATTGATGGTTCCGAAGAATCCGGTGAACTGGCCGTTGGTCTCGAAGACCATGATTCCTTCAAACATGTTCTGAGCGATGCAGTAGATACGGTTTGCGTAATCCACCGTCACCTTCAGAGGGACGAAGACATATCCGTCTTCCAGAACTTCAGAAGTGGGATTATCCACGATACGGGCCAGGGATCCGTCCTGATTCAGCACCACCACACGGTGATTCTGGGAATCAGCGATGTAGATCTGGTTGGATTCGGAAATAGCCACGCCGTAAGGCTGGTTGAAGGTATCCGCCACTCCGTTGTTCTCAAACCCGGTGATGATGTTCAGAACCTTCTTGGCACTGGAATCCAGAACGACGATCCGGTTGTTGCCGGTATCTGCCAGATAGATGGTTCCATCGTCCGCAACGCACAGATCCTGAGGTGTCACGAATTTGCCGACGGGCTCTCCTTCATAGGTGAGGCTGAGGCCTGTGACCACATAGTCCGGTTCATAGGGCGCGGGTGTGAAGACGATGTCCTCCCAATAGTTGTAATTGTAGGACTGGTAAGGCAGTCCGTAGGCTTCCGCTCCCATGGGCAGGCTCACCGCCGTGATAGCTGCTGCCAGGGCCATAGCCGCTATGCGTTTTGCATATTGTCTGAGTTTCATATAATCCCCCATTCCGGTTTTTCAGCCGGTTCGGTTCTCTTATAGATCGGGTTCCGGAGTGAAGATCAATCCTTCATACCGGAGGTGGTCATGGTCTCCAGGACATTGCTCTGGCAGATCAGGAAGAAGGTGATGGGCACCGCTGCGATGATGAAGGTTACGGCTGCTGCCGCACCGGCACGGGCCACACCGCCGGCAGTGATCTGCTGTAGTGCGTACTGTAAGGGCTTGAGCTGCTCATCCCGCAGGAAGAGGGAGCCGGTATTGCCCCACATCTGCTGGAACTGGAAGATTGCCAGGGTCAGCCATGCAGGCTTAACGTTGGGCATCACGATCTTCCAGAAGATCTTCCACTCGTTGGCTCCGTCCAGTCGGGCGGATTCCATCAGCGAGTCAGGAAGTTGCTCCATGAACTGCTTCATCAGATACAGACCCATACCGAAGCTCCATGCGGGAAGCACCAGTGCTCCGTAGGTGTTGTTGATGTGCAGCCAGCTGATGATCAGATACTGAGGGATCTGGGTGACTGTCCAGGAGAACATCATGGACAGGACGACCATGGAGAACAGCAGCTTCTTGCCGGGGAACTTGTTCTTGGCAAGGGGATATGCTGCCATGGAGGCTACCACCACGTGACCCACCATACCGCCGCCCGTGATGATGATGGTGTTCAGGATGTACCGGGAAAAAGGTACCCAGGAATCATTCATCAGGGTGAACAGGTCGGAGAAGTTCTCCAAAGTAGGGTTCCGCACAAAGATCTTGGGCGGGAACTGATACAGTTCATCCAGAGGTTTCAATGCGTTGTTCACGATCATGACCAGGGGCAGCACCATGAAGATACCGCAGATGAACATGATGGTGAAGAGCAGGGTGTTGCCGGCCATGGAGCGGTTCAGCTGCTTCTCACGTTTCCGGAACAGACGCTTTTGCGGTTTTAATGCGGTTGCTGTATTTGCCAAAGCTATTCTCCTACCCTTCCTAAAATTTTCTGTACAAGTTTATTGGTACCCACCATCAGCAGGAACAGGATCGTTGCGATGGCGGAAGCATAACCCATTTCAAATCTGGTGGAGCCGTAGTCCAGAAGGTGAGTGACCACGGTGGCACCCGCGTAGTTGACGGAGGGGTTGCCGGCCAGGTTGATGGAGATATCTGCGACTGCGAAGGACTGTGTGATCTGCATCACGGCACCGAACATGAGCTGAGGCTTCATGGCGGGAAGCGTTACGTACCAGAGCTCCTGCCAGCGGTTCTTGACTCCGTCCAGAGCGGCTGCTTCGTACATGCTCTTGTCCACAGTCTGAAGTCCGGCGATGAAGGAAAGGAAGCCGGTACCGAGGGACAGCCACAGCTGAACCACGATCAGCACGGGAAGCACGTATTTCTCAGTCTGCATCCACAGCTTTGCTTCATTGATGATGCCCAGCTTCAGGAGGAAACCGTTCAGGTAACCGTAACGGTCGCCCGTGAGGATCAGGTTCCAGACCAGATATGCGTTACCGCAGATGGAAGGCGCATAGAAGATCAGGGTCAGGAATGCTCTCAGGGTTCCCTTGAACTCGTTGATGATCCAGGCGAAGAGCAGGCAGAGCATGTAGCTCACAGGGCCGGTGATCACAGCGAAGAGCAGGGTATTCTTCAGAGCGATGATGAAGATATCATCCTCCAGGAACAGTTTGATGTAGTTTCTCCATCCCACGAAATCAGGAGCTTCCAGCATGTTGAAGTTGGTGAAGCTCAGGACGATGGACATAGCCACCGGCAGCACCGTGAAGAAGAAAAACAGTATGAAGTAGGGAGACATCATCAGATAGGATTCCCGGTTACGGCTTACCTGATACCGCAATGTGCCCTGCTTTTTTGCCATCTCCAGTGCTTCCTGGGATACGGTGGGGGAGGGTACTCCTCCTGCTTGATTTGCAGCCATTTCTTGTTCCTTTCCGGTCCGGGATCATCCCGGTCCGAGGCTTTCCTTTAGTCCGTTGCGAGAGGAAGTCCGAACTCCTCTCTCTTGTAATCGATCTCCGCGTCGATGTAGAGCACCTTGTCCATCAGTTCCTCACGAGGGGTTGCCACGGAGGTACGTCCGGTACTGGAGGTGTCAGTGGTTACGGAGTAGAATGCGTTGTTCACATTACGCCAGGTGTAGTAGCCGCCGGGAACCTGAGGGATTCCCTGCACTGCCTCAAACTGGCTCATGAGTTCTCTGTAATCACGGATAGGCCAGGACAGGTTTGCCAATGCTTCGAGGTTGGCGGTTGCCACTCTCGCGCTGGCGCCCATGAGGCTCTCCATCTCTCTGCCGTAGAGGGTCTGGGTCTCGGCGCTGGTCCACCACTTGAGGAATTCCCAGCTCTCCTCCGGATGGTCGGTGCCTGCCATGATAATGTCGGCCAGACCTGCGGATCCGGTGGCGTGGTTGATGGTGCCGTCCTCCTGCACGGTTCCGGGAACGACTGTGAAGTCCCAGAGGCCCGCGATATCCGGAGCGGATACCTGCAGGTTGTTGTAGGTGGTGTAGTCGGAAATGATGATGGGGCACTCACCGGTACGGAAACGCTCTTCCACGCTAGTGGCAGCGTCCAGTTTATAATCGGTGTAGTATTCGCAGTACTGCTTGAAGACGGATACTGCGATATCGGAATCCAGTGCGGAAGCATCACCGTTCTCGGTGTAGTACTGTCCGCCGTTCTGGAACAGGAGCATTGCGAAGACCTGCTCGCTGGGCAGCATACCGAATTCCATCTGGTTCTTTGCCAGGACGGTCATTGCGACCTTTACTTCCTCCCAGGTGGTGGGAACTTCCAGCCCGATCTCTGCCAGGATGTCCTTGCGATAGAACATCATGGGGAAGGTCTGGGTCTCGGGAAGTGCGTAGGTGGCTCCGTTGAAGCTGAAGGGTACCAGACTGCTGGAAGAAAATCTTCCGGTGACGCTCTCGAAGTCGTCAAACTGAGTCAGGTCAAGGACTGCATGGCGCAGACCGTAGTTCACGGGCGTATCGTTACCGGTGTTCAGCACCGCACCTGCGATACCGTTGGTGTTTGCCACCTGGATGGCCACATCCGGTCCTTCTCCCGCCAGTGTGGCACGGAGCAGGGTGTTCATATCTACCAGCTGGACGTTGACGTTGATGCCGGTCTCGTTGGTGAAGTGCTCATCGATGAGAGCCTTGACCACATTGGCCTGGTCACGTCCGGTTCCGACCCAGAGGGTCAGGGTGATGCTGTCGGAGGTATCCTCCGCCACATTACCGATCTGGTTGTAATCAATAATGAAGGAATAGAACAGTCTGGTGAACTCGTATCCGGTCTTGTTGTACCAGGCGTTCTGGTCCACTTCCATCTTGGTGTCGGGGGAAGTGATGACGATACGGTCCATCTGCAAAGGTTGGGGCAGTACCTGAGTGATCCAGTTACCGCAGGCTCTGACGTTGATCTTATAGGTAGAGATGACTTCCGTGAAGCGCTCCTCATCCTCGATGAGTTCTTCCAGCTGATCGCTCATGGTGACCAGCACTGTCAGCTTGTCGGAGTTGTTGCCGGCTGTGACACGGAGTTTTGCGATGGCGTCATCGATGGAAGCCTTTGCTTCCACCAGCTCTGCCATCAGTCCGGGAAGGCTGGCTTCGATCTGGTAGTCACGGTAGATGTCGGGGCTGACGCCCGTGATGTAGATCACCTGGCGGTAAATGGTGTTCAGGAGCTGTACGGTATCCTGAACCTGAGCGATGATGTCTGCCATCTCACCCAGCACCACTTCCATCCGGATGGTGTGTTTTCCTTTGGTCAGGTAGAACTTGTAGGGATTTCCGTTTGCATCGGAAAGGGTCTCGGCTTTCCAGCTCTGATCGTAGGAGAAGCCGTAAGCATTCAGTTCCTCGAAGGGAACCTCGCCGTCGATGTAGATCTTACGGGTCACATCGATACCGCGGACGAAGCTCTGTCTGCAGAAGCAGTTGATGTTGTAGTAGCCTGTCTCTTCCACTTCGAATTCCCACTCGATCCACTGTCCCGCATCCTGCCAGCTTGTGCCGCCGATGGTGTTGTTCAGCAGGAGCTTGGGGCTGGAGGGATATACTGCAGGGGAGGACTGGTCCTGTCTGGGATAGAGCATCTGGGAGGAGGTCTTCACTGCGTTCTCTGCCTCGATGCGGATGGTCTCGCCCTGAGTGTCCACCGCGCCGGCTGCATCCCAGGATGCCAGCACATTCGCGTAGGAATCGGGGTAGGAAACGTTTCCAAGAGTGATGGTGTGGATCAGCATGGGCTCCTTCTGGCTCAGGAGGGTCAGGGTGTGAGTACCTGCCTCGAAATAGATGGCCAGAGGATCGCTGATGTAACCGTTGGAGTCATAGAGGTAACTGGTGACCCACTCGGGAGCCTCCACGGACTCGGGCTTCACCTGGAAGTCCTGATTATCGGTCTCCCACGCTTTCACCGTGACGCCATTCTCGTCCACATATGTGGCGGTGACATCCACAGTCCAGACGCGGTTGAAGGAAACCAGCGCCAGTTCCTCATAGGGAAGTTCTCCGTCCACAAAGAAGGAACGCTGGATCTCGGAGGTCTTGCCCTCCACAGGATAGTACTCCAGGTTCACTGCGTAGTAACCGGAAACCGGTACGTTCACTTCGAATTCGATGAGGGCATCTTCGCCGGTGAGAACGCTGTCTCCGGAGACGCCTTCGTAATTGCTCCAGATCTCGGGAGTGACGGGTACATCGTCCTCCTCATAGCGGACCACGTCCGCAGGGGTAAGGACCACCTGCCTGTTGGGATATACGGCATCCTGTGCCAGATATTCTTTGTAACCCGGAATGGAGGGATCCACGGAATAGGTGCTGACCAATTCCTCGTAATCATCCACGCTAAGATCCGTCTGTGCAAACGTTGCGAGGGCTGCTTCCGGTACCATGGTCAGTACCATGCAGGGGACCAGCAGAGCGGATACGATTTTCCCGGGCAGATTGTGCAATCTCATGTCAACCTCTTTTCTTGTCAGAGCCTTACTTTTTGGATATTCTCTTTGGCTTCTCGGGCTCTTCGGCATACCAGGCATCTTCGCCTTCCGGCGGCTCCGGTGTGTATTTCCGGAGGACATACTCTACAGGGAAGGTGGCTGCGTAACACCACAGACCCGGCAGAAACAGAACACAGGCGATGGGGAGAACTTCGGTCAGAAGCCAGAAGGTCAGGACCGTTCCCACCAGCACCCAGAGTGCGATGTAAAAGTACCGGACAGTCATCAGGAATGTGAGCTTCAGGATCCCGGGCAGCTTTCGGTCAAACCGGCTCATCACCGGGAAGAAGAAGGAAAGCATCAACACCGTCAGGATCATGAGGGCTTCATACACCCAGACCATCAGGCCGTTTTCCAGAGCCAGCTGGTAGAGTCTGCCGTACCAGCAGATCATAAGCCAGGCAACCAGGACAAAGCTGCAGATCATTCCGGGTCCGACGGTCCGCTTCATGGAGCGGAAGAATTCTCTCGCCGGATATCCCCGTTCCTTGCGTACGCTTTTTACCATGGCGTAGTAAAAGGAAACGGTGGAAGGGACAAAGGTGATGATGGGGATACAGCACAGGATCCACAGCAACGTCACCAGAATGATCTCTCCGATTTTTGTAATGAAACGGAACAGGGGTCCGTCCGGATTAAAAAAGTTCACTGAGCATCCTCTCTGATGGGATAGGTCTTCAGATCCGGCAACTCATCCAGGGTGATCACGATGTCGTTCGCATAAAACTCAGCCAGCTTATCGCTTTCGGTGTACTGATCGCTGTATTTGTAAACAGCGCCGTCCCCGGCCACAAACTCACCACACCAGGTTGCCCAGAAGCCCCACATGGCCCCGTCCCGCTTCATCAGATCGGGATCGGGAACGCATCCGTTCTCGGATAATACCACCAGCTTCATCTCATTCTCCGCGCATTCCACGGATTTCAGGAAGGTACCGATCTGGGAGCCGTACTGATGCTCACCGGGATAGATGTCCCAGCCGATGATATCCACATATTCATCTCCGGGATACCACTCGGCGTCCTGACCGTTCCAGAGCCAGATCAGGTTGTTCAGACCGTACTCATTGGTCAGCTTCTCGTAAAGCAGGATGTACAGCTTCTTGTAAGCATCCGCTCCCGCGTTGCCCCACCAGAACCAGCCGCCGGCCGCTTCGTGAAGAGGTCTCCAGAGAACCGGTACATCGTTCTCCTGCAGGATCAGGAGCTGCTGGGCGATGGCGTCGATGTCCTCCAGGAGGAGGTTGTAACCTTCTTCGTCCTCGCCGTTCATGATCTTTGCCAGATCGATATTGGTATATTCTTTATAGAATCCGCTGTACCACTGTCCCGTCAGGTATTTCTCCGGTGCGTTCCAGTGCCAGCAGAAGGTAACGATCCCGCCGTTGTTCCAGAAGTCGATGGCGAAGTCCGTTGCTCTCGATGTAGATCCGTTGGCCACCCGGGAAGGGGTGTACTCGATGAAATCCAGTCCCAGGACCGCAGGTGTCTTGCCCGTGACTTTGTTCACCACCTGAAATTCCTTGCCTCTCCATCCGGTGTCGCAATACTGTCCGGAGAGGACGTTGGTTCCGTAATTGTCTACCAGATAGCTCATGAGACGCTTTGCACTGTCGGAGGCATTCTCATTCACCAGCTTTGCGGTGGGGTGATAAATGCTGTCGGGAATGGGTGCGCAGGTCCAGAGCTCCAGTTTGTCGATATCTGTGTATCCCCAGCTTTTGGAGATCACCACTTCATGGCTTCCCGTCTCCAGGTAAACCCGGCTGACGGTGCATTGGGTAAAGGAATTTTCCTCTGTTACGAGGTTGCTGTAACCCACACCGTCCACAGAGACGAAGTTCTCTTTATGTCCGGATGAAGCCGCATAAAAAACCAGATCATAGAAGCCGTCTGCAGGGGATTCCACCGTGATACCGATACTGTCGCCGTCGGCGGACAGGCCTGTTGCATATCCGGTACCGGAAAATTCCGACCGGCTGCTGTCCGACTTTGCATTTCCCGTGAAGCTTCCGTCTTCCGCTTCAAAGCTTCCCACCATTTCCGGTGTGAAGGCTTCTGCAACATTTTCGGAAGTTGTTCCTTCCGCGGTGGTCTGTGTATCCTTTGCATCTGCTCCGCAACCTGTCATTGTCATTGCTCCCAGTGTCAGCAGGGTCAACCCCATCGCTACTCGGTTTCGAAAATCTGTCTTCCCCCCGGAACACAAATGTCTCATCCCGCTCTCCTACATGATCTGATTTGCTAGGTTAAAAAGTGGCTAATTTTTTAAGTAAATTTTTACTCAAATCCACTTGAAAGTATACTCTAAATTCATATTCCGTTCAATCTTTTTTCACAATTAGTAAGCAACTTTGTGGGTTATGTCATTTTTAACCCGTTTAGTTTGTACAATATTTACAAACAGAGAGAAAAAAACTCGGTTTCCACGTCTTACTTAAATTTAAGTGGTCCCCGAGTAAATATTTTTTCGTATTTGTGCGCACAACTTACACAATCTATCTCACCACCGCATGAGAGCGGATGTAATCCGCCCATTCCACATAATTTGCGGCATAGAGGTGATACCCGTCGAAGGTAATGTCATCCCGCAGATAGCCCTCTTCATCGCAGAACAGATCATTGGCGTCCAGATAAAACACCGTCTCTCCGTCCGCCAGTCCGGAAAGCGCCAGGTTCTTATCGTTGGTGTTGATGTTGTCCATGGCCGGCTGAACACCGTCCTGGCTCTTGCTGATGTGCAGATTTCCCAGCAGATAGATGGTGGCGTCCGGCTGTGTTTCCCGGACCATGTCGATGAGCTGCTGCATCCAACCCTGGAACAGTTCCGTGTTGCCGTAGCCCAGATCGTTCATCCCCGCCAGCAGGTAAACCTTACCGTAGGTCTTGGAGGAAAAAGCTTCCTTCAGATCCACATCTGTGCCTTTTCCCTTCCGCTCCCTGCTCTGGAAGGTGGTCTTCGCCCCCTTGGTCCAGCGGTAAACGGAAAATCCGTTCTCGCAGTAAAAGTCCGCGCTCTCACTCCATCCGGAATAATCGTGCAGTCCCAGCATCCGGGAGTCTCCCACGAAAGCTGCGTCTGCGAAATAATCGTCCTCTACTTCCGTAAAGCCGTAATCCGGAGTCAGGGGCGTCAGTCCCCGGTCCTTGTAATAAGCGGATTTTGTCTCCGTCGGCTCATAAGTGCGATACACTGCATCCCGGGCCATCCAGAGATTGTAGGTTTCGTCGAAATAAATGCCGGTGGTTTCTTCTTCCGGAGTCTCTTCCTTTTCCGGGTCAGTGTCTGTAACGGTCTCTTCACCGGGATTTCCCGCGGAAGCATCTTCGCCGGTCACTGTGGCTGCACTTTCTGTGTTCGGGGATTCTTCGGAAGTTTCAGTCGCTGTGGATCCGCCGGTTTCCTCCGGGATCGTTACTTCCGCAGTCTCCGGGAATCCGGCAGTGTTCTCCTCCTCCGCAGTCAGAGCTTCCGCCGCCTGCATCTCATCCCCCGTCAGGAACCGGTCCGGCATAAGATCAGCCCAAAAGGGTTCCCCGGCATGGGCCTCCAGATAAGTTTTTACCTGTCCGGCATCTCCGTTCCGCTGATAACGCAGGACACACTCCCTTGCTCCCAGCCCCAGGCTGCCCAGGGCGCCCAGTCCCAGGAGAAGAAGGAAGGTATAATTCTTTTTCTTCTTTGCTTTCTTTTTCATAAAAGCCTTTCATACAGGAGGTGGTACCGTCCGCCTCCATCCCATCTAAAACCGGAAATACAGGAAGGGATTGCTTCCGCCCTTGGCCAGCTCATAACAGGAAAACGCAAAGATGACAAAGGTCACGATGCCCATCAGCACCGAATCCCGGCATTTTTCCCGGATCCGTGCGGGGATGGGTGTTGCGAAGAGCAAGCATGCCACCAGCAGTCCCCCGTAGGTCCAGAGGTATCGGGACAGTACTTGACTTCCCGTCAATATCTCCTCGCACCCCATTCCGAACATGGCCTTCAGATAGGCGCCCAGTACGGACAGATCTGAGATAGCAAACACCACCCAGGTAATAGGAAGCAGCAGGATCAGATACAGGTGGCCCAGGAGACGGTGTTTTTCCAGAAAAGCACCATATCCGTATTTCTCCAGAACCAGCAGCACAAAGAAGACCAGTCCCCAGATCAGGAAATTCAGGCGGTCTCCGTGCCAGATGCCCGTCAGGGCCCAGACCACAAACAGATTTCGAATGGTTACCCCGTTGCCCCTTCGGGAGCCCCCAAGAGGAATGTACACATATTCCCGGAACCAGCGTCCCAGAGTCACATGCCATCTGCGCCAGAATTCCGAGAAGGTCACGGCACTGTAAGGCTGCAGGAAGTTCTCAGGAAGATTGAATCCCAGCATGGTCCCCAAGCCCACCGCCATTTTGGAATAGCCCCAGAAATCAAAGTAGATCCGGAAGGTATAAGCGATGGCACCCAGCCATGCCACTCCCACTCCCAGTCCGGAAGTTCCGGCGGTGAGCACGCTGTTCCACAGGGTGTCGATCTGATTGGCCAGAAGCACTTTATATCCCAGTCCGATGGCAAACTCTCTTGCGCCCCGCTCCAGTCCCCCCAACGTGAAGCGATTCCCTTTCAGTCCGGATTCCACTTCTTCGTACCGGGCGATAGGACCCGCCAGCATCATGGGAAACATGGTGATGTAGGTGGCAAAATTCACAAAGCCCACCGGCTCTTTGTCCCGGCGATCTGCCAGGAAGGACACGAACCGGAAGGTAAAAAAGCTCATTCCCAGAGGCATGGCGATCCCGCTAAGAGAAGGCAGGTAGGCAGGCGCATATTTCAGTGCGATCAATGCCAGCAGATCCAGCAGAATGGCCACCCCGCCGGGCACGACATTCTTCCGGGCAAGGCCCAGACGGTACAGCCCGTAATTCAGCCCCAGTTCTGCCAGCAGTAAAACAACAAAAAGAGGCTCCCCCAGGGCGTAAAAGATCAGACTCCCTGCAAAGAGCACAAAACACCGCAGTTTCTGCGGAACGATGAGATATGCGATCAAAAAAACCGGTAAAAACCGGAAAATAAATGAAAAACTCGAAAAAAGCAACTTCCCAACCTCCGGCCCTCACATTGGAAAAGGCCCCGCCTTATGTAGGCGAAGCCTCTCGGGTCATTCCTATTTTATCACAGATTCTTTGGGATATTCCTTAAGATTAATTTAACTTCTTTACACTGTTTTTCTCGATCAGACGGCCCTCGATGATATGGATTCCTCCACGATATGCCTCGTGTCCCATCTTCTTCAGGAGGATGGAAACCGCTTCGCCCGCCATCTCGGCCATGTTCACCTCGTAGGTGGTGATCTCCACATCACAGAGGCCGGGATAGATGTAATTATCGTAGCCTACCACAGAAACATCCTCCGGGACGCGATAGCCTTCCCGCTCCAGCTTTCGGATCAGCATGCCTGCTGTCAGATCGCAGTTGCAGAAGAATGCGGTGGGCATCTTCTCCGGGAGACGCAGCATGGTCTCCTCGTTGATGATACCGCTGGACATCTCACGGTCATCGATGATCCAGTCCGCGCGGAAGGGCTGTCCGTGCTCCATAAGGCTCTTGGTGTAGCCCAGGTACCGGTCCGTAATGGAGCCGGTGGCCAACAGTGTTCCCACATAGGCGATGTCCTTGTGTCCCATATCGAAGAGATAATTGGTGATGAAATACGCTCCGTAAAAGCTGTCAGAGATGACGGAATCCGCGCTCCGCTGCTCATCAATGAAATCCATGAAGACCACGGGAAGGTCGGGATCCGCCGTCAGCTTCCGGAGGAATTTTTCGGAAAGGGTTCCGATAACGATGATGCCATCCACCTTGTCCTCCACCAGAAGCTTGGGAAGCTCCAGATCCTGTTCCATCTGAACGCTGACCACTTCCAACAATGTGAAACTTCCCTGCTCCACCGTGTGGCGGGCCACCTGCTGATACATCTGCCAGTAGAAGGATGCGTAGCGGTCCAGATAGCTCTCCTGGATCAGCACGCCGATGTTGTAGCTGCCCTGCTGTGCCTTTTTTCTGGCCACGGAGGGCTGCACATAACCCAGTTCGTTTGCCAGCTTTTCGATGCGCTCCCGCATCTCATCACTGACACCTTTCTGTCCGGACAGCGCCTTGGACACTGTCACGACGCTGACTCCCACCCTCTCTGCGATATCTGCCAACTTTACTGCTTTCGCCATGTTAACCTCAAATCTCTGTTGATAATCTTTTGTTTAGTCTTCTGCGATGATGTGGATCAATACGGAACCGAAGTCTCCCCAGGTCCGCTCCACCTGAATGCCGGCGTTCATCAGGGTATCTCCCTTGAAGGTCCGGTCCATGCCCTCGATGCGGTACGTCTTTGCAGCATCCAATCCGGGCACCTTGATGCGGCGGCTCTTGTAATTGGGTCTGCGCAGACCCTCCACATAAGTCACCAGTGCTTCCTTCTTATCCTTGGAGACCACTTCGTAGCAGTCAAATTCGTGATTCTCCCGGAAGGATGCGATGCGGTAATAATCTCCGCTGCGCACCAGCTTGTTGTACTTGTGGTACATTGCCACCTGATCCGGGATCTGCTTCCGATCCGTTTCCGGGATCCGGGTGATATCCAGCTCGTAGCCGAAGGTTCCCGCCAGTGCCACATGACCTCTGGTCTTGAAGGGAGTGGTTCGTCCCACGGTGTGGTTCGGGCAATCCGCCACATGTGCTCCCATGGTGCTCAGGGGGTAGATCAGTGCGGTGCCTTCCTGGATCGCCAGGCGCTCGATGGCATCCGTATCGTCACTGGTCCAGATCTGGGGACCGTAATACAGCATGCCGGGATCAAAACGGGCTCCGCCGCCGGAACAGTTCTCCAGGAGCAGATCCGGGAACTCCGTGACCAGGCGCTCCTGAAGGCGGTACACCGCCAGTACGTAACGGTGATACAGCTCGCCCTGACGCTCCGGGGGAAGCTTTGCGCTGCCAAGATCTGTCAGCTGACGGTTCATATCCCACTTCACATAAGAGATATTCGCATTACGCAGCACGCTTGCCACGCAGTTGTAAACGTATTCTTCCACCTCGGGTCTCGTGATATCCAGCACGAACTGGTTCCGGGACCGGCAGGGCACCCGTCCGGGAATGGCGATGGCCCAGTCGGGATGTGCGCGGTAGAGATCGGAATCCGGGGAAACCATCTCCGGCTCGAACCAGATGCCGAACTTCAGACCGATCTTATTCACTTCGTCAGCCAGGTACTTCAGGCCTCCGGGGAGCTTTTCCTCGTTCACCTGCCAGTCACCCAGGCTGGAATTGTCATCCTTCCGGCGTCCGAACCAGCCGTCGTCCATCACCAGCATCTCGATGCCGTCTTTTTTTGCCTCCCGGGCAATGTCCAGGAGCTTTTCGGTATTGAAATCGAAGTAGGTAGCCTCCCAGTTGTTGATGAGGATGGGACGCTCCTGATCCTTGTAACGGCTGCGGATCAGATGATTCCGATACAGGTCGTGATAGGTGCGGGTCATGTGTCCAAGGCCCTCACCGGAATAAACGCAGATCACTTCCGGAGCCTGGAAGCTCTCACCGGGCTCCAGGAGGAATGCAAAGTTCTGGGGATGGATTCCCATGAGTACCCGGATGAAATCGAACTGGCTCTTCTCCGCCTGTGCGATGAAGTTGCCGGAATATACGAAGTGGAATCCGTACACATCTCCGGTTTCCTGAGTTGCCCGTGCGGACACCAGTGCCAGGAAGGGGTGCTCCTGATGGGAGGATTCTCCCCGAAAGCTTCCCACATTGGTACGGCCATAGCCGATGGGCCTCTGATCCATGCGCCTTTCTCTTGCCCAGCTTCCGTGCAGGGTGAGGAGTTCAAAATCTTCGCTGTCCAGATCCACACAGCTGGTCAGCGCTTTGGTCAGGGTGATCTTCTCAGAGGAAGCGTTCTCGTAGCGGATGCTCTTTGCGATGGCATCCACATCCTCGAAGACAGAATAGCTGGCCACTGCCTTCAGTCCCAGCACGGGATCCTCCAGCTGCAGTTCCAGGGTGGTCACTTCCTTCTCGGTGCCGAAGGTGGCGGGAAGTCCCTCCAGCTTCTTCTTGCCGGAGTAAATCTCATATCCGCGGTAGAACAGCTGCACCGCGTTGTGTCCCTGCGCATCCCGGACCTCCAACAGGCCTTCCCGGTAATCTCCCACGCCATTTCCGGGGAACTCTGCCGGGAAGCAGTCCATAAAGGAGCCTCTCTCCCGCTGTTCCTGAGAAGGGACACGGGGACCGTCCTCTATGCGGAGGAGGTAGCGGACATCCTCATCGGAAATCTTCTTTCCGTAATAGGTGTGACCCACAAAGCCCTCTTCGTCGATGATGTTCATGACGTAGGTGGTGTTGGGGGTATTCAGCACAAAACTGCGGCTCTCTTCAATGTAACGGATTCCCATATGGATGCTCCTTTTCGGGTGGGTATATTTGCAATCCTACAAACATCATCATATCCAATTAAAAGTAAAAAACCTATATTCAATACTGACAAATTTAATTTATTTATTTATTAAATTTAGCTAATTTAAGAAACGAAAAAGGCTCAGGGCCGTTTCTATGTCCACGGTCCTGAACCTTCTTTCTGCCTTATAATTCCTGTTTTTTCCCGTCGTTTAAGTTTTTGCCGGGATTTAGCCTTTTTTAGCCGATGACCTCCGGAAGAGCCTCTCCCAGATTGGGAACATCCTCCAGACGGATGGTGCCGGGTGCCTTGCCCTCGGTCTCGAAGACCACGATCTCGTTCTTCCCTTTATTGAGAAGCGGGCCGGGCAGATACAGGCTCACCTGGGGTCCGATCTCCCAGAAGCGGCCCAGAGAGAATCCGTTGATGAAGACGCATCCCTTGCCCCAGCCGGTCATATTGATGAAAGTGTCTCCGGTCTCCTCCACATCAAAGGTGAAGTGATAGAAGCCGGGGCCCTCTTGTACTTTTTCTCCGTACAGAAGCTTATCCATGTTATCCAACGGAAGGGGGATCATCTCAAAGTCAAAGACCTGATGAGAGTTCACCAGTACCGGTCCGTCTATTCCTTTTCTCTGTTTTTCCATGAAGGGGCCAAAATTCACACGACCCATATTCTCCATGAGGATGTCCAGGCGCATGTCCGGTGCGGAGGCCTTGGGCTCCACCTTGTGAAGTCCCTTCAGCTCTGTGTCGTATAGAGTAGCGACTTCCTTCTGACCCAGGTAGATCTTCGCGCGGTCGTTTGCATCCATGAGGCGGATCTTACCCAATTCCTCGCTTTCGGGGATGCGGGTGCGATACAGGATGTAGCCGTAAGCCTGTCCCAGCTTCTCCATGGACTGAGGACGAACGCTGCGAATGGGAGTGCCGAACTGAGGCAGTGCCTCCCAGAGGGAGATCTCCTTGTCACTCTTCAGCTCGCCGTATGCCTTCCGGAGGATCTTCGTGCTGAAGTTCACTTCGGGGATCTGTCTGCGCTTGCCGATCTCTTCCCGGAATGCCTTGTATTTCTCCGTGATCTGACCATCCTCCGTCAGCACGGCATCGTAATCATAGCTGGTCACGTCCGGCGTCAGCTCATCGTAATAGTTGCTGCCGTTCATGAAGCCGAAGTTGGTGCCGCCGTGGAACATGTAGATGTTCACGTGGCCATTGTCCAGCATGTAAGCCAGATCCTTAACGTTCTGCTCCTTGCTGGTGCGGTGATGTCCGCCGCATCCCCAGTGATCGAACCAGCCCAGCCAGAATTCCATGCAGGAAATGGGGCCGTCCTCATACTTGCGGATGAAATCGAAACGCTCCTCCGCGCGGGAACCGAAGTTGCCGCCGTGAAGCAGTCCCGGGATCTTGCCGCAGCGGAATGCCTCGTCATAGGGGCCATCGGAAGTGAAGAGGGGAACGGTGACGCCCAGTTCCTTCATCAGGTTCGCCATCCACTCCATATAGGTGTGATCGTTGCCGTAGTAGCCGTACTCGTTCTCCACCTGCATCATGATCACAGGGCCGCCCTGATCGATCTGGTGCTTCGCCAGCATGGGGATCAGGACCTTGAAGTAATCTTCCACAGCCCGCTGATAAGGCTCATACGCACAGCGGAGCTTCATGCCGTCCTCTGCCAGAAGCCATGCCGGGAATCCGCCGAACTCCCACTCTGCACAGATATAAGGTGAAGGTCGCAGGACCACATACAGTCCCAGCTCCTGCGCCATATCGATGAAGCGCTCCACATCGCAGATGCCTTCGAAATGGAATTCGCCCTTCTTCGGCTCGTGCATGTTCCAGGGGATGTAGGTCTCCACCGTGTTGCATCCCATGTTCACCAGCTTCTCCAGCCGGTCTCTCCAGTACTCCGGAACCACGCGGAAATAGTGGATGGATCCGGAGATCAGCCGGAACTTCTCCCCGTTAACTAGAATCTGATTGTCTTTGATCTCTACCCTCGACATATGAATCTCCTGTCTAAAAAACTAGTATCATTCTGGTTTCACAAAAATGTGCAACCGGTTTCATATCTGACAGTTTAATCTGTGAAAGCAGTTTCGTCAAGACAAAAGCCATCGATTGGGGAGGATGCACAAGGTTGAGGGACGGAATTTGTGGTATTTGGATAGCATAGGAGGCAGGGTCCCTGAATTTGAGCGGCGGCTCCCCTGATAGGGATGGATCCCGGCCTCCCGAAGCGAGAAGTGTTGCCATTTGCATCAATTTTCAGCAAGCGGCAACACTTTTTCTTGCTTTTCCGGGATTTTCAAGGGTATCGAGCAGTATTATGTTGCCTAAATGACACATTTCTTCATAATGGCAACCGGTCTCCGGGAAAAACAAGTTGCCATTTTTCAAATCCGGTGGATTTTGGCA
>JAEEGL011657031.1_pt1 | contig 24756 bp, 18 predicted proteins | sample 9134231 | NCBI WGS metagenome assembly JAEEGL01 (sample SAMN16246548, study PRJNA631951) | gut metagenome | biome: gut microbiome; feature: rumen; material: fiber-attached | host: Bos | place: Iran: Karaj | collected 2018-10
ACGCTGCTGGGTCCTTCCGGCTGCGGCAAAACGACGCTCCTGCGTATCCTCGGCGGCTTTCTGGAGCAGGATGAAGGCACCGTCATCTTCGACGGCCAGTGCATCGACAACGTTCCTGCCTACAAGCGGGAAATCAACACCGTTTTCCAGCGCTACGCCCTGTTTCCCCACCTGAACGTGTTTGAGAATATCGCCTTCGGCCTGCGGATCAAAAAGCTGGGCAACGACATCATCGCCCAGAAGGTCAACCGCATGCTGTCCCTGGTGAACCTGGAAGGCTATGAGAAGCGCAACGTCACCAAGCTTTCCGGCGGTCAGCAGCAGCGCGTGGCTATCGCCCGCGCCCTGGTAAACGAACCGAACGTCCTGCTGCTGGACGAGCCCCTGGGCGCCCTGGACCTGAAGCTGCGCAAGGAAATGCAGCGGGAACTGAAACGCATCCAGCAGGAGGTCGGCATCACCTTCATCTTCGTCACCCATGACCAGGAAGAAGCCCTGACCATGAGCGACAAGATCGTAGTCATGAACGCCGGCGCCATTGAGCAGATCGGAACTCCGCTTGAAATCTACAACGAGCCGGTCAACACCTATGTGGCCCGCTTCATCGGTGAAAGCAACATCATGGACGGCGTCATGCTTTCTGACTACAAAGTCCGTTTCGACGATAAAACCTTCGAATGCGTGGACTTCGGCTTCAAATCCAACGAACCGGTGGACGTCCTGATCCGTCCGGAAGATATAGCCATCGTAAAGCCCCGGGAGGGCGTCATGCGCGGCGAAGTGAAGAGTGTGCTCTTCAAGGGTGTCCATTATGAACTGATGGTGGAAACCAAAACAGGTACCAGCAAGACCGTCAAGATGCACGTGGTGACCCAGCACGATATCGTAAACGAGGAGGCCGGCGAAAAGATTAGCGCCAACGACTTCTATGTCGACTCCGATGACCTGGAAAACAAGGAAATGACCGACGCCGACTTCATCTCCATCGCCAATGCCCAGGCCTGGGGCGAGGATGACCGTGACATTTCCCTGACCCACGTCAGCCATAACATCGAAAACCGCCCCGGCGTCTATTCCATCACTTTCGGCACAGATAAGCATACCGAAGTGACAGTCAAGGTTTACGTTATCCATCCGGAATACGTAGAAGACGCCCGCCACAACATCGGTATCAGTGCCCTGGACTTCTTCATCACCCCGGATGAAATCCAGGAATCCATGGCTATTTCCACAGACCTGAAGACCTGGGCCAGCGCTGAAGCCTGGAACCTGCAGGATGACTCTCCCATCGACATTACGGACGTTAAGTTCGATTTCGACCCTGCTGAGATTAAAGAAGGCTCCTACGATATCACCTTCGCAACCCAGGGCCGGGATTATAAAGTGGAAACCACTTCCCATCACGAAGTGGGTGACAAGGTCGGCCTCCTCTTCGGACCGGACGACATCCATGTCATGCATAAGGCGGTGGTGGAATGAAATCCTTCTTCCGGATGAGCTACCCTTACATTCTCTGGATCGGAATCTTCATTGTTGCCCCGATGCTCATGATCTTCCTGTACGCGATCACCTCTTCCGGCAACAGCACCCTCACTTTCCAGTTCACACTGGACAACTTCGCCCGGTTCTTCAGGGATCCGGACTTTATCCGGGTTCTGCTGACCAGCCTGCGCATCGCTTTCCTGACCACGGTTTTCTGTCTGCTGATCGGTTATCCGGCCGCCCTGTTCATCGCAAACCTGTCCGACAGGATGCAGACCCTGATGACCCTGTTGCTGACCCTGCCTATGTGGATCAACATGCTGCTGAAAACCTACGCCTGGCGCGGCATCCTGCTGAACTTCGATTTTTCCAGTGAACTGCGGGTGTTCATCGGCATGGTCTATGATTTCCTGCCCTTTATGATCATCCAGATCCATACTGCCATTGCCAAGCTGGATCCCAACCTGCTGGTAGCCGCTCACGACCTGGGCGCCAACAAGGTGAAATCTTTCCTGAAGGTCACCCTGCCCCTGAGCGTGCCCGGCATTATCTCCGGCATCACCCTGGTTTTCCTGCCCGCCGTGTCCAGCTTCGTCATTCCGAAGATGCTGGGCGGCGGTGACTATGTGCTGATCGGTAACCTGATTGAAACACACATGCTGGTTATCGGTGACTGGAACTACGGCAGTGCTATCTCCCTGATCATGGCTCTGATCATCATCGCGGCTATGTGGGCGACCAAGAAGCTGGATCGCAGCGCACAGGAGGACTGAGATTATGGGAGCAAATGCAAGTAATAAAAGGCTGGCCGGAGTTACAATGATCGCAAAATCCGAGCTGGATCTTGCCAAAAGCAAACGGCCTGAGGACAGTTCCGGCGAACCCATGCGGAAAAAGTCCGGAAAACTGTTGCCCCGCGTGCTTTCTTCTTCGTATCTGGTTCTGATCCTGCTGTTTGTCTACCTGCCTATTGTTTATCTGGTTCTGTTCTCCTTCAACGCGGGAAAATCCCAGACCAACTTCACCGGCTTTTCCCTGCGGTGGTATGAGAACATGTTTAAAGACCGCACAATGCTCGAGAGCATTTACGTCACCCTGCTTGTCGCCGTGGTCTCCACCGTGGTCTCCACCGTTCTCGGCACCGTCGCTGCCATCGGCCTGTCCAAGGCAAAGCGGCTGATCCGCAGCATCGTGCTGGAAATCAACAACCTGCCGGTCCTGAACCCGGACATCGTCACGGCAATCGGACTGATGCTGCTTTTCATGTCCATCAAACTGCAGGGAGGTATGCTTACCCTGATTCTCAGCCATATTTCCTTCTGTATTCCTTATGTCATCCTGTCTGTTATGCCGAAACTGCGCCAGCTGGATGACAATGTGGCGGAAGCGGCGCTGGACCTGGGAGCCACTCCTTTCAAGGCGCTGACCCGGGTGATTATTCCCCAGATTTCCCCGGCCATCCTGACCGGCGCACTGATCGCTTTCAGCATGTCCCTCGACGATTTCGTCGTTTCCTACTTCAACGCCAGTGCCGGAATCAATAATATTTCCATGTACGTTTACTCCATGAAGCGGTATAATCTGAGCGTTAACGCCATGGCATCCCTGATCGTTGTGGCGGTCACCCTGATTCTCATCATTGTGAACCTGGTGCCTGTCATTAAAGATAAAAAAGCCCAAAAGGAGGAACCCTGAAATGTCCAAGAAACTGATCTCTGCCCTGCTGCTCATCTGCCTGCTGTGCGTTCCGCTGTGCTCCCTTGCGGACGGAACCCTGAACGTGTTCAATTACGGCGAATACATTGATGAACAGGTAATTTATAACTTTGAAAAGGAATTCGGCGTCCGGATCAATTACTCCCTGAACAGCAATCCGGAAGAAATGTATACCAAGCTCCAGACCGGCACATCCTACGATGTGATCGTCACCAGCGATTATATGATCGACCGGCTGATCAAGGAAGACCGGGTCCTTCCTCTGGACAAGAGTGTTGTCACCAACCTGGATCAGATTTCTGACAATATGAAGGGGCTGTACTTTGACCCGGATAACACCTACAGCGCTCCCTACCTGTGGCAGAATGTGGTGCTCTGCTATGACACCACGAAGATTGACCCCGAAAAGGTAGAGGAAAAGGGCTGGGAGATCCTCCTGGATCCCGAACTGGACGGCCACGCCTTCATCTATGATTCTCCCCGTGACGTCTTCATGATGGCCTTCAAGGCGCTGGGCTACTCCATGAATACCGAAAATCCCGACGAACTGCAGGAAGCCTATGAGTGGCTCGTCAATATGAAACAGACCATTCATCCTTCCTTTGTCACGGATGAAATGATTGACGGCATGGCTCAGGGTGAAAAATGGATCGCCATGATGTACAGCGGCGACGCTGCTTATGCCAGCATGGAAAACGAAAAGCTGGCTGTCTGGGCTCCGACCCAGGGCACCAACATCGCCATTGACTGCATGTTTATCCCCTCAAACGCCACCAACCCGGAAATGGCCAACCAGTTCATCAATTACGTGCTGGATTATGAAAACAGCATGATGATTACCGTGGAAACCTGCTACACCTCCCCCAACGCGCAGGTTCTGGCGGATGTCACCGCGCCCGGCGGCGAATTCGAAGGCGTGGAAGGCTACCTGCCCCGTATGGGCTATGAAAAGGACGAGATCTATCAGTACGTGAAGCTGCTTCAGGCTGAAACGCCCGAACTGCTGCTCAAGGTCAAAATGAAATAAATGATAACTTGGAGGAACCCCTGATGGAAGCACAGACGAAAAAGCCGGTTATTTTTTCCGGCATTCAGCCCAGCGGCATGCTGACCCTGGGCAACTATATCGGAGCCCTGAGCCGTTTCTCACAGCTTCAGGATGACTATGACTGCATCTACTGCGTGGTGGACGAGCACGCTATCACCGTGCGCCAGAATCCGGCGGATCTCCGCCGCCGCTGCCTGGAGCTGACAGCGCTGTATATTGCCAGCGGACTTGACCCTGAAAAATCAATCCTCTACTGCCAGAGCCATGTCAGCGCGCATGCAGAACTTGCCTGGATCCTGAACTGCTACACTTATATGGGTGAGCTCAGCCGCATGACCCAGTTCAAGGATAAATCCGCAAAACACGCGGAAAACATCAATGCCGGCCTCTTCACCTATCCGGTGCTCATGGCTGCCGATATCCTCCTCTATCAGACAAACTATGTGCCCATCGGCGCGGATCAGAAACAGCACCTGGAGCTTTGCCGGGACATTGCCCAGCGTTTCAATGGTGTATACGGCGACGTGTTCACCATTCCGGAACCCCTGATCAGCAAGACCGGCGCCCGGATTATGAGCCTGCAGGAACCGGACAAGAAAATGAGCAAGAGCGATCTGGGAGAGGGTTCTGTCTTCCTCCTGGATGAACCTGACGTAATCCGCCGGAAAATCAAACGCGCGGTGACGGACTCCGAGACCGAAATCCGTTTCGATCCGGAAAACAAACCCGGCGTCAGCAACCTGCTGACCATCATCTCCGCCCTGACCGGAGAAAGCATTGACTCAGTCAGTGCTGAACTGAACGGGCAGGGCTACGGCGCGCTGAAAGCACGTGCCGCAGACTGCGCCATCGCCGCTCTTGAACCACTCCAGGCGGAGTTTAAGCGCCTGATGGGTGACAAGGACTATCTGATGAAGGTGCAGAGTGAATGTGCCCAGAAGGCTGCCTATCTGGCCAATAAAACCCTGCGGAAAGTCCAGAAGAAGATCGGTTTTGCCGCCCGTCCCTGATTTCCGGTTATCTTTCTGATACTCTGAATTATGAATTGTGAATTATGAATTTTGAATTTCCAAAGCGTTTAATCACCTTACTGTTTTCTCTCATATTACTGTTTTTTTCTGCTGCCCTGGCGGAAGAAACATCGGATCCCTGGTTCTGCCTGAACTGCGGTCAGGAAGCTTCCGGGGATGCTTGCCCGGTCTGCGGTGAATTCCGGGACTTCTGGGCCTGCGCTTCATGCGGAACATCAAATCTGTCTCCCGTATGCAGGAATTGCGGCAAAACGAAGGATGAATCCCTTGCTCTGCAGGCAGCGGATTCCCATCCCTTCACAGCATACCCTGCCATCCGGCGGCTTGCCGCTGCCGGTGATTCAGCTGCCCTGTTCCGGCTTGGACGTTACTATGAAAAAGGGATTGCCGTAACCCAGGATACCGATCAGGCACTCTCCTGCTTCCGCCGTTCCGGGAAAGCCGGTAACATTGACGCATGGATTTATCTGGGCAGGCTTTATGATGCGGGTGTTCTGGTTGAACAGGATTATTCCATGGCAATGGAATGCTATCAGAAAGCGCTCACGCTCGGCAGTGCAGAAGCATGCTGGTATATCGGTTCTTTCTATGAAGAAGGTTCCGGGGTCGAACAGGACTATAAGATGGCCATGGAATATTATCGCATGGCAGCTGATCGCGGAGATGCCGATGCTTGGATGAGCCTGGCCTATTGCTATCTCTGCGGCAACGGTGTGCCTGAAGATCAGGCCGCAGCCCTCGGATACTATGAAAAAGCGGCTGAGGCCGGCAGCGCTGCAGCATGCGATTATCTGGGCTATCTGTATATGAGCGGCTCCCTGGTCGCACAGGATACGGAAAAAGGCCTCAGCTGGTACAGAAAAGCTGCGGAACTTGGAAATGCCCGCAGCATGTATGCGCTCGGTTACGCTTATCAGAGCGGCCAGGGCGTTGCATCCGACATAGAGGAAGCGCTCCGCTGGTATGAAAAAGCGGCACTGGCCGGCTACCGGAACGCCTACGTTGTCTGGAAGACCTTCAAATAATGAATCCGGCATATTCCAACGTGAATATGCCGGATTCATTATTCACTGTTCATTATTCACTGTTCATTATTCACCGTTCATTGTTCATTAACAAAAAGATCCCGGAATCATCTGATTCCGGGATCTTTTTGTTACGGTGCCGGTGTAGGCATCGGTTCCGGCGTATTGTTATTGCTGTTTGTTTCAGTCGGATTACCCGCAACTTCCGCCATCAGGTCAATCAGCTTCTGGTCAACTTCACCGCCGGGGTACAGGCCCTGTGCCTTCTGGAACGCCTTGACTGCATTCACGGTTTTTGACAGCATCTTGCCTGTGCATTTGGTATCGTAGTATCCCAGGTCTTTCAGCGTGCGCTGCACCCAGTAAACATCAGCGCTTTCACTGTTCTTCCTCAGTTTCTTTCCCTTCAGGTCCGGTTTCCGGTCTACATGGTATTCCGGCTCGGCTGTCGGTTCCGGTGTCTTGATCGGAGTACAGTATTTCGTGTCCAGAGGCGGCAGCTTCAGTGCATCGCGAAGTTCCGGATCCGGCTCCATGCCCTCAATAATCGATACGACAGTGCCTTTTCCGATATTGTCATAGATCCATTTCGCGTCCCACACCGACAGGCGGATGCAGCCGTGGCTTGCGCGCTTGCCCAGCGCTTTGTAGCTCTTGATCTGCATTGCTGAATTGCTGACCGAGGTATAAATCGGGGAATGGAAGGCAATATCGCTGTTGATGCGTGTCCAGTACCGGGCGTAGCTGTTGCCCCATTTCGGGAAGATACACCAGGTAGCGTGCCTGCCGTTCAGTACCCAGTCGCCCACAGCGCTCGGGGTGGCCTTTTTGCCGGTGGAACAGAGCATCTGACGAACCACAACCGTATAGTCACCCTGCTCATCCCTGCCGTACACGGAAGTCACCTGGTTGGCCACGTCCACCACAATGTGGAAAGGAACAGGCGTCGGTTCCGGTGTGGGCTTCGGGGTTGCGTTCGGAAGAACCACGTGGATATCATTGAAGATCAGGTTCCAGGTTGTCTCATCCACAACACCGGTGGATTCAATGCCGTTCTGCGTCTGCAGGGCTTTTACCGCACGGGTCGTATATTTCTGGAAGCTTCCGCTGATCGGTCCTTCATAGTAACCCAGTTCTGCCAGCCGCTGCTGCATTGTCTTGACCAGCTTGCCTTTGGAACCGCTTTTCAGTTTCTTGGAAAACGCCACGGTTTCATCCGGAATGGCCACCGTGTTTTCGTTATCGTCCACCAGGTAGTTGGACAGATTCGGTGCCGGAGTAGTCGCCTCATCCGGTGTGTCGTTTTTGCCTGTAATCCGGTTGCTCAGGATCATGTCCTGCAGATCAGGGTCCGCCACACCATTCACTTCAAGGTGGTTTTTCTTCTGAAGCTGTTCCACTGCTTTCTGCGTGGCCTCCAGGTAATTGCCGCTGATCTTTCCTTTGTAGTAGCCCAGTTCTGTCAGCTGGGTCTGAAGCTGCTTCACATCATCACCGGTGGAACCGAAACGGAGCGGACGGTGCGTCTGGGAATAAAGAATGGACAGTGTGCGCAGATCCGCCACACCTGTCTGCTCAAGATCAAAATCTGCCTGGAAAGACTCCACGGCCTTTCGCGTGGCTTCACGGAACTTTCCGGACAGGCTGCCCGTATAATATTTCAGGTCCTTCAGACGTGTCTGCAGTGCAAGGACGTCATCTCCTTCATCCCCGTACTGAAGTACTCTGCTCTGAAGTATCTCTCCTTCTGTTTCCAGTTCCTCATCTTCCATCATGTCCACAGGAACAGGATTGGAGTCGTCTCCGTCATCTGTTTCCGCAGATGCGCAGACAGGGAAAATCACAAGCAGAATCATCAGGAAAGCCAGTAAACGTTTCATCCGAACCACCTCGGCAGTAATCATGGATCGCCGGCACAGTCTGTTTCGGCGTATCAAAAATATTGTAATATTTTTGTAATGCTTTTGCAAGTTTTTTCTTTGCCAAACTCCCGGTTTCGTCTGAAAGCACAGGGATGGAAAAGACCGCCCCGAAGGGCGGTCTGCGGATTCATTTGTACACGTTACTCAGAGCGTTTCCAGATCTGCTTCTTTCCTTCGCCGGTACCGGGCGGGTATACGCCCTCCTTGCGGCAGATAAAGCCAATATCCACATTATAGTTCGCTTTATCACTTTCAACTGTGAATTCGACCGATCTGCATGTACCGTTCTCTGTTGTTTCTTCCAGCACGGATGCGATCATCGGAATGTCAGTCCGGTGCTTTGTCATCTTAACTTCATCCGGCACATCAACTTCAATCGTATACTCAGCCGGATACAGATCGTTGAAGCGATAGAATCCATACTGGTCAGTCACGGTTTCCGCCACAGTCATTCCGTCGCGCATCAGCGTGATCCTGACATTGGGAATGCCGGGCTCATTCATGCCCTGAAGCCCGTCTCCGTCCAGGTCCAGCCAGCAGAAATCACCGATTCGTCCGGGAAGGACGCAGCCGATGTTCATCTGCTTCTGATCCTGTCCCATCTTCAGATCAATCAGGTCTGAAGAGCCGTTCCGGTTCAGTGTTTCGCTCAGCACGGAAATCTGTCCTTCGTTCAGGCGGCGGTCGCCGGGTTCGATCACGACGCAGCCCTCCGGCATCATTGCCTCCAGCTGATAAATTCCCGGCATCAGCTTGTCAAACAGGTAGGAACCGTTTCCTGAGGTTGTCTGGGTACGGAGTTCGTTTCCTTCCCCATCCTTCAGTGTAATCAGTGCACCGGCCAGGGAGGTTATTTCTTCACCCTTGTCAATCCATACATTGCCGCCGATGCTGGTATAACGCACGATACCAAGCAGCAGGCCTTCCCTGTTCTCGTTCTCTGCCAGCTGCAGCCCTGTAATCATAAGCTTCCCGTTTTCTTCCCGGAAATCGCTGTTGCCGGCCTTCGGTGCAATTGTGTTTTCATCCAGCTGGAAGGAAAGCGTAAAGCTTCCGGGAATCATGCCGGATGTGGCAAATCTGCCTTCTTCGTCCGTGCGCAGTGTATCAAACACCTTGCCGTTCCACTCGTCTGTTACAGTGACCTGATACCCTGCGGGTGTCTGTTCACCCACATCAAACAGGCCGTTGTTATTCTCATCCAGCCAGAGTTTTCCGCTGACCGACGCAGGCATGACCGTACCCAGGTTCTGTCCGGACCAGACCGCTCCCATTTCAACCGGCAGCTTGACCGACTGGCTTTCCTTGCCGGCTGTCAGCGGCAGGGCCAGTCCGTCTGTACGGCTCAGCACATAATGGTTTGCACAGTTCACTGTCAGCGTATATTCGTCAGGCCGCAGGGCATCCAGTATAAACCGGCCGTCTTCCCCGGCTGTCACAGTGATCTCTTCCAGTTCTGCACGGGATGGCGTCAGTGTCACCGTCAGTCCGTCCGTGGTTTCTTCTTCCGCTGTAAATACACCGTCACCGTTATGGTCCAGGTAGGCTGTGCCGTCAATCCGTCCCAGTGTCAGTGCACCGCAGACCGGTCCATCAAGCCGGACTCCGGAAGACATCTTGAAGGGCTCACTTGTACCGGTGGTTCCTTCTCCGCTGATCGTGTTTCCGCCCTTGGCCTGCCGTGCAAATACGGCATTGCCAGGCAGGATGTATTCAAGCGTGTAGGTTCCCGGCATCACGGCATCAAACAGATAGTTTCCGTCTTCCCCGATCTCAGCGCGGAAAGCTTCTCCTTCTTCGCCCATCAGCCGCACTGTTACACCGGTCAGGCCGTTTTCGCCGTTGTCACGGATACCGTTGTCATTTCTGTCCGCAAACACGGAACCGGATATGACACCGGGCTGGATCATACCAATATCCATGCCGTCCCTGTTTTCTCCCAGGTCCAGGTGAATCGTCTCGGAATACCCTTCCCCGTTGGTCCGGTTCAGGATGACGTTACCGTCTCCGTATTTTGTAAATGCGTAATCCTTCAGGGCTGTCACGCTCAGGGTATAATCTCCCGGCGGGACATCAACCAGTTCATATTTACCCTTCACGCTGGTCTTGTCAGTAGCAACCGTGTTTCCGTTCATATCCAGCAGTTTAACCAGGTAGCCGGAAACAATCTTTTCTTTTCCGTTCAGCGTTCCGGAGAAGTCGTTGTCCAGGTAAACCTTGCCGGTCATGGTGGCCGGATAGATTACGCCGACGTTCATCTCACGCTGCTGTGCATCCGCCAGGATAAAGTCCTTCCAGAAGTTTTCCCTTCTTCCGGGTCTGGCGGCAAAGTGATTGCCAAGCGGATCGTTGACAGTCCGGGTAAAGTCACTTCCGTCCTGGGGCAGGACGGCACGCATTTTATAGGTGTTTCCCCGCAGTCCGGTCAGCACATAAGTACCGTCTTCTCCCGAATAGGTTACCGCAATCTCGGAATCCTTGGACTGTTTGATTGCTGTCACCTTAACGCCCTTCATGGGCGCTTCTCCCTCGTCATAGAGGCCGTTGTAGTTCGCATCCAGGAAACAGATACCTTTGATCTGCCCGGCCCATGTAAAGCCGATATACTGGCTGTCCTTGCTTTCCTTGTCGTTCAGGTCCACCCGGCGGGTACCGGTGCCGGTTCCTTCCTTGGCCAGCACATTCCGCCTGCCGTTCTTCTGGCTTGCCCGGGTGAACATCATTCCGTCCGGCGCATGGGCTGTCATATTATATGCAGCGGGAGCAACCCGGTCGATATACCAGGTGCCGTCCTCGCCGGACAGGGTTTCATAATGCAGACCGTTCTTCACGCCGTTCAGTTCAATTTTGATTCCGGGCATTACCTGCTCCCCGTCATCAAACAGGCCGTCACCGTCCGCGTCAAACCAGCAGGCACCGCTGACATGCAGGCACCTGGAAAGCGAGATTCCGGTCTTTGCCGTTGAGCCTGCGCTCACGCTGAAGGGATCGCTGATTGCTTCTCCCTCAACAGATCCTTTGAACAGGCTTGCATAATCTTCACCGGATCCCTTTTTATTGAATGCCCAGCCTCTGGGCAGGATTGCCTTGATTCTGTATTTTCCGTCCGGCAGGTTTGCAAACAGCGCGACGCCTTCCTTGTCAGTGGTCAGCGCCGTGATGGCATCCCCGTTCTCTGTAAGCAGGCAGATAATTACATTTTCTACCGCTGTCTCTTCCTCGTTCACCAGGCCGTTGCTGTTCCGGTCATGGAAAGCAAAGACGCGCACGCTGCCGCTGCCCATTTCCACAGGCTGCCAGGCCGGTTCCGGTGTTGGAATGATCGGGCTCAGGTCATATGGCGGCAGGGTCGGTGTAACCATAGTGCCGGAATAGGCCGGTGCGGGATCATCATCATAATCTTCGTCGTCATCCAGGTCATCGGCATCTTCATCATCCGGTTCTCCGAAATAACGCGCATCATCATCGTCCGGTTTATCCTTCGGAAGTTCAATCATGTCCGAAGATGCGGCAGGTGCCGCGGCAGTGCCGTCCTTAAGAAGCTCTGCCACAATGGAAACGGTCAGTGTGCCGCCCGCTTCCGGCACAACTTCTGCCGTTGCAGTGTTCAGGTCCCATTCCGGGCTGATGGTCTCAGCCATCGGAACGATCCGGACTTTGTCCGTGCTGTTCAGCGTCAGGGTATCCTTTCCGGCGTTGATCGTTCCGATTTCCTCGCCGTTCTGCATCACGCGGAATCGTCCCTGCAGCTTCACGATTACTTCTGAACCGTCCTCCGCAGTTCTTCTTCCGCAGAAATAGATACCCAGTGTGGCTACATCCGCGCTGGCAGTTATGGTCATTCCGCAAAGCAGTGCCAGTACAAGAATCAGCGCAATGCAGCGGTTTGCTTTTATCATCTTCAAGAAAATCCTCCCGAATGCAGACTATGACGCGCTTTCCGGCATGCGGAGAGCGCGTCATGTCAGGAAATAACTGTTTGAAATCAGGTGCCGGCTGAGGAGATCGTCTTCACAGTGTGACGGAACTTGTTATAAACCGATTTGTCTCCTTCAATATAAACGTTGGCATAACCCTTGGGATAGCTCACATGCAGCACATACAGCGTCTTGTTGGCGCAGGCAATGATGAGCCGGCCGGCGATGTTGGCGGGTTTTCCTTCCGTTCCCGTCGTTGTGGCCGTGTAATTGGCGTAGATCGCGTCGGTATTCATGAATTTGCGTCCGGCGGTTTTGGACATATCAAACTTCTTGAATCCTTCTTCTTTGCTCAGTGTCTTGAGCGTATCCTTGACTTCCTTGATCAGCTCATTCTTGGTATAGTTCTTGTTCACCGGCACCAGGCGGATAGAGAGATAACCCTGGTAATCCATGCCGGTCATCGGATTTACAATCTTGTAGGTGTCCGCTGCGGTTTCCGCCTGCAGCCATCCTTCAGGTGCTTCGAAGGAAAGGTGAAGGGCCGGAACTTCATATTTGGCATATGAGAATTCCAGCGTCGGCAGCGGAGTGGCCGTTGGCTTGTTAATGGGGTCAACCAGCACCGGTGTCGCACCGGCATACTCGCTTCGTGCAACCGGAACCTCTGCTGCAGCGTTGCTTTCGTCAAACACGCCTGTCGGTTCCTCGTCTCCGCCTCTCTCCTGGGAAGGATCGTAGACATCATAATCCAGATCACCGTCCGGCAATGCAGTTTCACCGTAGAGGTTCTGCATATCTTCCGGATTTGCGGTGGGCTGTTCCGCATACTGCTGGGGTGTTGTCGGGAATGTCTCCTTCTGCTGGCAGGCAGTCATAACCGCCGCGGCGCAGACAACCAGTACCAGGCAAAGGATTCTCTTCTTCAACATGATCTTTTCCTCCCTTTGTAGATATAACTCACAAAATGGGACTTTTATTCCTTGATCCTTCAACTTTTCACGTCACATCATCTGTGAACTGTGAATCACGAATCCTCTTCTCCGTATAAGGGATGGTATACCCGCCTGTCCAGGCTGAAGATTCTTTCACTGAAGGCACCGGGTGGTGTTTTGTCTGTCACGCTCTTCATCGTGTTCATCCGTGCGTCCATGATGTCGATCCAGTGCAGTGCTTCCGCTTCCGGGAACATCGGAGGCTTCGGGCTTCCGAATTCGCTTTCCCCGTGATGGCTCAGCAGCATGTGCTCCAGCAGGATTACGCATTCCCCGGTAACGCCGGTTTCTTCAGCAACCTTGTTCAGGTTGGTGATTCCCCGCACCAGGTGCCCCAGCAGCTGTCCGTCCCTGGTATAATCTGTAACATTCCCGGTCTTGTCACTCTTCATTTCCTCGATCTTGCCCAGATCGTGGATGATCACACCGGCCAGCAGAAGATCCCTGTTCAGCCAGGGATAGATTTCCAGCATCGCGCCGGCCAGCCGGAGCATGTCCGTCGTGTGATGCAGCAGGCCGCTGCGCTCCGCATGGTGCATCCGCTGTGCGGCCGGAAACCACTGCAGCCGGTCACCGGCAAGATTCAGCATGCCTCTGGTCAGTTTCTTCAGATCCTCACTGGTGAAACTCTCAACCGTTTCCTCGATCTGGCTCAGCATGTCTTCCGGTTTTCTCGGTGCGCAGGGAACCAGGATGTTCATGTCCACCGGATCGTTCTCGGTACAGAGCCGCCATTTTTCCACCCGCAGCTGCAGACGTCCGTTATATTCCTGGACCGTTCCGCGGACTTTGATCGGCTGGCCTGCTTCCGGGGTTTCCGCTTCCGGATCCCAGTTCCAGATCTTGCAGTTGATCTCCCCTGTCCGGTCTGTCAGGTTCATATCCACATAATCGCTGCCTTTGCTGTCTTTCCGTTTCTCCGCGGAACGGATCAGCAGGAATCCCTCATATCTCATGTCCCGCTGCAGCTGGCAAACCGTTAAGTTCTCCATCAATAACTCTCACCATTCATTATTCATTGTTCATTGTTCATTATCCATTAAAACGGCGCATCCCCTGCCGGTCCGTTCTGGTAATCCCTGGCCAGATTGGCAAAGGTGGTATATTCGCTCAGCCAGGCCAGTTTTACTGTTCCCAGTGGGCCGCTCCGCTGTTTTGACACAATGACTTCACCGATGTTCTTGTCTTCGGTTTCTTTGTTGTAATACTCCTCGCGGTGCAGGAACATAACCACGTCCGCATCCTGCTCAATGGAACCCGAGTCACGCAGGTCGCTCAGCACCGGCCGTTTGTCAATCCGGTCCTTATTGGCGCGGCTCAGCTGCGCACAGGCAATGATAGGAATCTTCAGTTCCAGCGCGATCGCCTTCAGGCTTCGGCTGATTTCACTGACCTCCAGCTGGCGGCTCTCTGCCCGGCCGTCAGACCGCATCAGTCCCAGATAGTCAACCACAACCAGGTCAAGTCCGCCTTTATCCATCATCAGCCTGCGGCACCTGGACCGAAGCTGTGTCGGTGAAATGGCTGCAGTGTCATCGATATACATCGGTGCTGCGGAAAGCGGAGCCAGTGACCTGGCCAGCCGGATCCAGTCCTCATCATGCAGTGTACCCTTGCGTACCCGCTGCATATCCACCCGTGCGTCTGAACAAAGCATACGCAGAGCAATCTGTTCCCGCGGCATTTCAAGGGTAAATACCGCAATGGTCTTGCCTTTGTTCACCGCAGCATGCTCCGCGATATTCATCGCGAAGGATGTTTTACCCATAGCCGGGCGTGCGCCGATAATAATCAGTTCACCGGGATGCAGGCCGGTCAGCATTGCGTCCAGGTCGATAAAGCCCGTGGGTACACCGGCAATTTCGCCGTGCTGCTTGGCCAGTTCCTCGATATATTCGTATGCCTTCTCCAGTGCCACATTGACCGGCTGAAGTGCTTCCCCGTCCTGCCGGTTCATCACGATATCGAAAATCGCTTTTTCTGCGGCAGTCAGGATTTCCGGCACTTCCTTGCTCTGGCTGTAGCAATCCTTGGAGATCGTCTGGCACGCTGCAATCAGCTTCCGCAGCGTACTTCTCTCCAGGACAATCTGTATATAGGCATGGACGTTTGCCGTGGTCGGAACATCCGAAAGGATCTTCATCAGGTACCGGGTGCCGCCGACGCCTTCCAGCGTTCCCCGGCGTGCCAGTTCTGCCTGAACCGTCACCAGGTCAATGGAAAGCTGCTGGCGGTTCATGTCCGCCATCACCTTGAAAATCTCACGGTGTTCAGGCTGATAGAAATCTTCGGGCATCAGCTGTTCCACAGCCCGGAGCAAAGCAGCACTGTCCTGGAGCATAGAGCCCAGGACACTGATTTCCGCCTCCACACTGTTTGGCGGAACCATGCTCCTCATATCTTCCCTGATTTCCATCTTTTGCCGGTGCCTCTCTTTATTGCCCCGCGGTTACTTCCCGCTTCCAAAGCTGAAACGTTTGACCACGTTCGGGATATCTGAACAGTCCTTACTTTTTGATCGGCTGCACATCCAGCTTCATCGGGGTGGTTACTCCTGAATACAGCCATACCGAAATGGTCCTCATACCGATTTCCCGGATCGGGTCACCGATATCGATCTTCCGCTTGTCCACTTTGACGCCGTGCTGTTTTTCCAGGGCTTCCGCCACTTCCGCGCTTGTTACTGATCCGTAAAGACGGCCCTTTTCACCGCATTTTACTTCCAGTGCAATGATCTTGTCCTTCAGTGCCGCTGCCTTATCCTTCGCTTCCGCCAGCATTTCCGCCTCACGGGCGTCCTGGGCGGCACGCTTGCGCTGAATCTCCTTCAGTGCACCGGGCGTGGCTTCCGCAGCCAGCTTCTGGGGAAACAGGAAGTTCCGGGCATAACCGTCGCTGACCGTCAGGATATCATCTCTTTTTCCTACATTCTTGACATCTTTCAGCAATACAACCTTCATGGTGACATACCTCCTGCATATTATGAACATTGTATCCCATTTCCCTGTAAAAATCAAGAAAAACGGCCCGCTTTCCAACGATAGCGGGCCGGTATAAAGCAGGTTTCCTGCCGGTTCATTCTTCGATCGGTACAATCTGAAGGCCGAGTTTCTTCAGCGGCTCAATCAGCCTTTCCGCAATTCCCTTCAGGCCTTCCTCATCCATATCCTCAAAGTCTGCCGCGGCGGTCAGTTCCCCGACCTTTCCGGTCAGCTCTTCAATGGTCTTCTTTGCTTCCTCAGCTGCTTTTGCGGCCTCATCTGTCAGCGTTTTCACCTGAGCCGCCAGCGCATCCTTTTCATCCGTAACAGCCTTCAGCGATGCGGCTGCTTCCTCCGCGGCCTTTGCAGCATCCGCTGTCAGGGTTTCCACCTGCGCAGCCAGTGCATCCTTCTCATCCGTCACTGCCTTCAGCGATGCAGCCGCTTCCTCCGCAGCCTTGGCAGCATCTGTCGTCAGGGTTTCCACCTTGGCAGCCAGTGCATCTTTGTCTTCCGTTGCTGCCTTCAGCGACGCGGCTGCTTCCTCCGCAGCTTTGGCAGCATCCGCTGTCATCGTCTCAATCCTGGAAGCCAGGGCGTCCTTTTCGTCTGTGACTGTCTTCAGCGATGCGGCTGCTTCCTCTGCGGCTTTGGCAGCATCTGCTGTCAGCGTCTCGATCTTTGCGGCCAGGGCGTCTTTTTCATCCGTTACGGTCTTCAGCGAAGCAGCAGCTTCTTCTGCTGCTTTAGCGGCTTCAGCCGTCAGGGTTTCCACCTGTGCTGCCAGCGCAGCCTTTTCATCCGTTACCGTCTTCAGCGACGCCGCGGATTCCTCCGCAGCCTTGGCGCTGGTATCAGCATTCTTCGCCGCGTCAGCAGTCAGGGCTTCCACCTGTGCCGCGAGCGCATCTTTCTCTTCCGTTACGGTTTTCAGCGAGGCAGCAGCTTCTTCTGCGGCCTTGGCGGCATCTGCCGTCAGGGTTTCCACCTGCGCAGCCAGCGCATCCTTCTCTTCCGTCACGGTCTTCAGGGAGGCAGCAGCTTCTTCCGCCGCTTTGGCAGCATCGGCTGTCAGGGTCTCCACGCGGGCGGAAAGCTCATTTCTTTCTCCTTCCAGAGTTTCCCGGAGTTTTGTCAGGTTGTTCTTTTCGCCGTTCCCTGTAATATACAGCGTGGCAAAAGCAACGGCCAGGACGGCAAGGATAGCAATGGCAGTGACAGCGGTCTTCTTCATAGGTCCATCCTCCTGTTCAGTTGATAAGAGTTCTTCGGTCGCACCGGCTTATTTGTCAAAATTATAGCATATTCTGACCGGTTTGAACAGGGTTTGGATCCTTTTTACGTTGTTTATTTATTCTCTTTGACTGGAAGAAGGCGGTAGATGCTTGCCTCCCCGTTCTCAAAAATCTTCACGCCGATCCGGGCGAGTCCTTCCTCGTCCACATCATAGTCACCCAATTCATAGGACGAGACATATACATAGGATGCACCGTATTTCTCCGGAACTTCCGGATGCATTTCCGGTTCTGTATAGAATGCTTCAATCTCCTGATGCCTCTCTCCGGTTACCTCACTGTCAAAACCATGCCAGTACAGCCAGAGATCCGGACCGCATACGATGGTTCTTCCGCCGATGGACAGCACCGGGTTCAGGTGCTGCGTCCCTGTAATGAAGACTGCGTCCTGCTCCGTATTGTTCCGGACGAACTCCCCTGCCTCTGCCGCGTCGCTGCTGAAGGCAACGTAATCAGAAACACACTCCCGCCAGATAGTCAGTCCTGCGCTCAGGAAGGTAACCACTGCCGCAAGCACAGCCAGGAAACGCCGTCCTCCGAGTCCTTCAAGCTTCTTCCACAGCCGGGAACACCAGTCTGCAATAATCATGCAGCATAGCAGCCAGGCCAGATAGAACAGCTTGTTATTGTCATACTCATTGGGCTGGAAGCGGACAAACTCCGCCGCCAGGATGATCGGAACCGCCATGGCAAAAATGCGCCGGTTCCTCGGGTTCTTTTCAAACAGTGCCGCAATCAGCGCAAGGAACGGCAGTCCGATATTCTTGATATAGAACCAGAAATACAGGTCCCGCATGCCATTCCCGTTCGGGTTGTTCACCCAGTTGAACTGGAAGCTGAGGAAAGAGTGTGTGTTGTCCTGGAAGGTCTGGGTGAAAGTAAAGCAGAACAGCTGCGGAGCGGCAAGCGTCACCGCAATGGCCGCAAAAACCAGGTAACGCGTCACAATCCGCCAGCGCGGTCTGCGTTCCGGAAGCGCCTTCGGATCTCCATGGATCCAGTCATAGCACATTGCTCCAAGCGAAGCCAGCCCTAAAGCCAGAAAACTGTGGGTATGAATCAGCGGAAGTGCGCCGGCCCAGATTCCCAGCAGGATCAGGCCCCTGCTCCGGTTTTCCGGATCCCTGAGGCGTGCCCTGAATTCCGTGCCAAGCAGGTAGAAGCACGGAATCACCATGCACCAGCCGCCCAGCGATGTCCGCTGGGGAACCATCATGTCGCAGATAACGTTGCTCCACCGCAGGTTGTTCGGATCCGGCTGGTTTGTCGGCGTTTTGTAATAACCGGTCAGGATATGCGCCACACGTGCCGAAACGGTGGAAATCCAGTCAGAGATTACCTGCCCTGCCCTTGCAAAGAAGGAGCCCCCTTCCTTTGCCGCCGTCCAGGTTCCGCTGCCGGCCATATCAAAATCATACAGGAATCCCAGTCCGCCGTTCAGGAAAAACAACGCCGCTGCCAGCAGGGCAGTCTTTTTGCCGCTGGTCATATCCCTGGCCAGCACCATCACGCCCATATAGCAGAGTGCCATCATAAGCACAGCGGGAATGATTGTCGCGGCCTGCAGGCTGCAGCCCAGCAGATAGAAGCTGGAACTCAGGCTGTCTGTCAGGAAGGGATAGCTCAGCCGTGCGCCGGGAAAGAAAGGATAGTCAGCAGGAAGTTTCTTTCCGATCAGCCCGGTAATAAAGCTCAGGTGCATCGGCAGATCCCCGTAGGTACTCTGGCCCACATTCCAGTCTCCTGCTGCGTCAACCCGCATCACATGCGTGTATTGCAGCCAGATTCCCAGCAGTGTCAGCGGAATACAGAAAGCCAGCATCTGCTTCAGCAGGGTGTTTTCCTTTTCATCCCAGCCGGCTGCTTCCCGCCGGTCCCTCAGGAACCAGCAGGCCGCTGTCAGTATGAATGCAACTCCTGCGCCGAAGACGTGGGCAATCGCTCCGAAGGAAAAGAAAAATGCGCCGATTGCCGGAAGCCACATTTCCTCCAGCAGGCCAAGGCTCAGTCCAAGCCAGATCCTGTTCAGCGGACGGTGCCGGGGCAGCAGAAACCGAACCGTCATCACACCGAAGTACAGATACATGCATGTATATGCCAGCGCTGCGATCATCTGTCCTTTTCTCCTTCCCCGTATTCCTGTTCAATCTGTTCCGCAATCTCCATCAGCCGGCGGAGCCTGTGGTTCACGCCGCTCTTTCCGACCGGCGGATCCATCATCTCTCCGAGTTCCTTGAGGCTCAGGTCCGGGTTCTCCACCCGGAGCCTTGCCACCTCCCGCAGGGCGGGCGGCAGGGTAAACAAACCCGTCGAAAGGGAAATTTTGCGGATCGCTTCTGCCTGTTTCTGACCGGCGTCCAGCATCTTTTCACTGTTATGTTCGTCACAGTTGGACGCACGGGTTGCCGCTGCCCGCAGCTGTTTGTTGATCCGGATATTCTCCATCTCCAGTACGCTGCTTCCGGCACCCATCACCGCAAGGATATCCGAGATCTGCTGTGCGCCTTTCAGATAGATAACCTGTTGTCCTTTTCGAATGTAGCTCTGATATGGCAGTTCACACTTTTCCAGCAGTTTTTCAAGCGTTTCGGCCAGCCGGTCATCCTCGGCCTTCCACTCAAAATGGTAGCTCTTTTCCGGATTGGTCAGCGTACCGGCACCAAGAAATGCTCCCCGCAGGAAAGCCCGGCGGCAGCACTGGCGGGTCATGGGATGGCGCGGCACCGTCCGCTTCAGGTGCATCTGCCCGTCCTCATCCGTTTCTGTCATATGCAGGGCATTCAGCAGTGCGCGGGTATCTTCTGTTCCAAGTGTCAGCACACAGCTTCTGCGTCCGCCCAGCTGCCTGGTCTGGACAAAATGAAGCTTGGGGGCTGCATTCAGCCGCTTTTTCAGCAGCTGGAACAAGCGCCGGGCTGTTCCGGCATTATCCAGCCGGTAGTTGACAGAAATCCAGCCGCCGCCCCGGAAAGCAAGATGGCCGGAAGTCTGGGTCAGGGCAGAAATCTCACTCAGCATGCAGCAGGCTTTTCCCAGAGGAAGCCTGTTCAGTTCCTCCTTAACCCCCGCGGAAAAGCTCCGCGTATCTGACGCGCGCATTACTCCTCCTCCACCGGTGCAGACCAGCGGGCCTGTTCAAGCAGCAGGTCTCTGTGGTTAATCTCCGTAGGCAGTCCTTTTTCCCTCAGCCATGCTCCGAGCGCCTCAGCAATTGCCACGGAACGGTGGGCTCCGCCGGTGCAGCCGATAGCGATGACCAGCCTGCGTTTTCCTTCCTCCCGGTAATGCGGAATCAGGAACTCCAGCAGTTCGGTATACCGGCGCATGAATTCCTGCGTCGTGGGATGCTCCATCACGAAGCTGCGAACATCTTCATCCAGGCCGCAGTGGCGGCATAACGACTCAATATAGAAAGGATTCGGCAGGAAGCGGACATCAGCCACCAGATCCGCCTGCCGGGGAAGGCCCCGCTTGAACCCGAAGCTCATGATCTCAGCACGGATCGGGGGTTCCGGATCGGAAAGGTCTCCAAGCCGCTGATCCAGTACTTTCTTCATAGCCCGTGCGGTCATGTTCGTTGTGTCCACCACATATCCGGCTATTTCACGCAGGGGCTGCAGCCTTGCCCGTTCCTCCGTGATCGCCTCCGTCAGGTTCAGTCCTTCCTGGCAGAGCGGATGCTCGCGCCGGGTTTCCTTATAGCGGTCCAGCAGCGTTTCATCGCTGGCTTCCATAAAGATGACTTCAATCTGGTATCCGATCTGCCGCAGCTCTCCGATCATCTTGGCCACGGCCTTGGCATCAAAGAACTCACCGCTGCGTACATCCACAGCGATAGTGACCGTCTGGTGCTTGATCGGCGTAGTGTCGAAGGCTTCCAGTAATTTGGGCAGCATCATGGGCGGCATGTTGTCCATGCAGAAACTGCCTTTATCCTCCAGATAGCGGACACAGGCAGTCTTGCCAGCGCCGCTCTGTCCTGTCACAATCAGATATCTCATAGTGCCTCTCCTAAAATGCGGACTTCCGGTTCCAGCTGTACGCCGGTCTTTTCCTTCACAATCTCCTGTACCTTCCGCATCAGTTCCAGGAAATCCCGGCTGCTGGTACCCGTGTTCACCAGGAAACCCGCGTGCTTCATGCTCACCTGTGCCCCGCCGATGCTGTATCCCTTCAGCCCGCACTGGTCAATCAGCGCGGCTGCGTAATAACCTGCCGGACGCTTAAAGGTGCTGCCTGCACTGGGCACATCCAGCGGCTGCTTATCTATGCGCCGTGCATTCAGTTCTGACATTCTGGCCCGGATTTCTACCGGGTCTCCCTCCTGCAGTTCCAGGGTGACTTCCGTTACGACAAAGTGCTTTTCCATCACAGCAGAGTGACGGTAACTGAATTCCATTTCCTCCCTGGACAGTTCAACGGTTTTCCCGTCCGGATAGATCCCGTGTACCCGTGTCACCACCTGGGCTATTTCTCCGTCATAAGCCCCGGCGTTCATCGTCACGCCGCCGCCGATGGTTCCCGGAATCCCGGAAGCAAATTCCATTCCGGTCAGTCCTGCTTCCGCCGCTTCCATGGCAGTTCGTCCCAGCATGGCCCCTGCCTGAACCGTCAGCGTGTTTCCCTGCCGTATGATCTTTTTCATGTTTTTGCCAACACAGATCACCAGGCCCCGGATACCTCCGTCCAGCACCAGCAGGTTGCTGCCGTGGCCGATCACAGTCACCGGCATTCCGGCAGCGTTTGCCTCAGCAAAAAGCGCTGCAATCTCTTCCTCGCTTTGGGGAAAAGCCAGATAATCCGCCGGTCCGCCCAGTTTCAGTGTTGTATAGGCGCTCATCGGCTCATTGGTCAGCACATTGAATGACTCAAACATTCATCGATCTCCCCTGATAAATGATACAGGCTCTCTCCCGTCCGCATGAACCGGCGCTTCCTGTAAAAATGACTTTCTATAAAAGAAGACATCCTGCCACAATGCTTTCATTCTATAATTCTGAATTATGAATTCTGAATTATGAATTACTTAATTAACACTTTATTATACCGTTTTGTTGCATCTTTCTGCAACTCATGGAAATCGATTGACAAAATTGTTTTTTTGTTGTAATTTGTATACAAAGTGCAGAGAAAAACCCGCGCACAAATTGAGGAGGTTCTGATCATGTCCCTGACCTTTGAGCCCATGATGGAAAGCCGGCCCATTCGCGAAATCGCTTATGAAGTGCTGAAAAAGGCCATTATTACCGGAGAGATCCCCGCAGGTGAACGTATTGTTGAAACCGACTACGCCGATCGTCTCCACATTTCGCGCACCCCCCTCCGGGAAGCGCTGCGCAAGCTGGAACGGGACGGCCTGGTTGAATACGTCATGCGCCGCGGCGTGATCGTTCACGCTTTTACCGCCGAGGACGTTGAACAGATTTACACAATCCGCAACTGCCTGGAAATGCTGACCCTGCCGGACATCATTGAAAAGGCAACAGCGGAAGATATTGCCTCCCTTCGCGAAAAGCTCGATAAAATGGACGAACTGGATGAAAAAAACGACGTGGAAAACCTTTCTCCCCTCGCTCGTGATTTCCATACCCAGTTAACCGCCATTTCCGGTAAGAACAGGATTCTTCGGGTGATCGAAGGCCAGGATGAATACATCCGCCGTTTCTCCGCCATGGCAATCAAGCAGGAAGACCGCCGTGCCGACGCCCGTGCTGAACACCGGAAGCTCGTTGACCTGGTTGAGCAGAAGGATCTCCCCGCTTTTGAAGCGCTGATGAAGCATCATATCGAACGCAGCAAGGAGTGCTGTCTCGCTGCCCTGGCTGCCCGCAAGCAGAACCGGGAGCTGTGATTTTTCATAAATTCACAGTCAGGAATTCATATATATTTGTTATGAATTCTTAATTATGAATGATGAATTGTTATTTACTTCTTGCATTCTCCATATCCTTATGATATGATACTCAGGCTGATTTATCGAGGAGGTTTGTTCTTATGGCTACTGCAATTTCCGTCGTGCTTATCATCGTAGCACTTTTTATGATCGTTACTGTGCTTCTGCAGTCTTCTGAAGAAGGCGGCATCAGCGCCATCTCCGGCCAGTCCAACAGCTACTTCAGCAAGTCCAAGTCCAAGACTTTTGAAGCCAAGCTCGCACTGGGCACCAAGATCGCTGCATCCGTCTTTGTGGTGCTGTCGCTGCTCATGCTGATCGTCAAGTAATGATCTGTCCGGCTCTCATACAGCCGGGAATTGTTCATGGTACAAATCGCAGGCAAAGGAGTTCTTGCTCCCTTGCCTGTTTTTTTGTCTGCCTCTTCTGTTTTGTATTTGATAATATGCACATTTGTTATTCATTATTCACTAATTTATGCATAATTGCATTTTTATGCAGAATGAAAATTTCTTTTGATTTTCTATTGTTTTCCTCTTGACAACCATGTATATGCGGTGTATATTGCCTGCATAATCATGCAGAAGGAGGTCACCCCAATGAATAAAGCTGACATCAAGAAAATCGTCCTCGCCTACTCCGGCGGTCTCGATACATCCATCATCATCCCCTGGCTGAAGGAGAATTACAACAACCCTGAAATCATCGCCGTCTCCGGTGACGTGGGACAGGGCACCGAACTGGACGGTCTGGAAGAGAAGGCCCTCAAGACCGGCGCCAGCAAGCTCTATGTGCTGGACCTGACGGAAGAATATGTGGATGACTACATCATCCCCACCATGAAAGCCGGCGCTGTCTATGAAGACTACCTGCTGGGCACCAGCCACGCGCGGCCCTGCATCGCCAAGGGGCTGGTGGAAATCGCCAAGAAGGAAGGCGCTGACGCCATCTGCCACGGCTGCACCGGCAAGGGCAATGACCAGGTCCGGTTCGAGCTGGCTGTGAAGCACTTCGCACCCGACATGCCCATCATCGCCCCCTGGCGTGAGTGGAGCATCCAGTCCCGGGATGAGGAAATCGACTACGCCGAAGCGCACAACATCCCGCTGAAGATCAACCGGGAAACCAACTACTCCAAGGATAAGAACCTCTGGCACCTGAGCCATGAAGGCATGGATCTGGAAGACACCGGCAACGAGCCGCTGTACGAAAAGCCCGGCTTCCTGGAAATGGGTGTTTCTCCCATCGATGCCCCCGATGCTCCCACTTATGTGACCATCGATTTTGAAAAGGGCATTCCGGTCGCTCTGGACGGCGAGAAGATGTCCGCCAAGAACATCATCCTGAAGCTGAATGAGCTGGGCGGCGCCAACGGCATCGGCATCATCGACATCGTCGAGAACCGGCTGGTCGGCATGAAGTGCCGCGGCGTCTATGAGACTCCTGGCGGA
>JAEEGL016756663.1_pt1 | contig 24756 bp, 25 predicted proteins | sample 9134231 | NCBI WGS metagenome assembly JAEEGL01 (sample SAMN16246548, study PRJNA631951) | gut metagenome | biome: gut microbiome; feature: rumen; material: fiber-attached | host: Bos | place: Iran: Karaj | collected 2018-10
AGACGTATCGAAGTGGTCATAACGAGAACGACTCGAAATCGTTTGACTGGTGATGAGCCGGTCCGTGGGTTCGAATCCCACCGTCTCCGCCATCAAAGAAACCTCTTTTGTCTGCCGGGCAAGAGAGGTTTCTTGTTTTTACCGAGTGATTACGGTATAATATCCTGGTAGCTAAAATGGAGAGGAGCATTATCAAGCGGACATGAGAAAACGATTTGCGTATAAATCAGATGACCTATGCCAGCAGATCATGATTGATGCGCCCATTTTCAAGGGCATCGTCTGTTTTGTAAGGCTCCAGAACATTTCAGAACCCAAATATGTTAAAAACGGCAAAGAGAATTTTTGTATGATCAATAACGGCTACTCTTTGATTGAAGCATATCCGGATAATGGCAAATATGCGCTTACCATTATGTTTGACGATTGCGGAAAACTGATCGAGTGGTACTTTGACATAGCTAAATCTGTCGGCACCGAAAACGGAATCCCGTTTGAAGACGACCTGTATCTGGACATGGCTATTATGCCTGACGGAGAAATGATTATATTGGATGAAGACGAATTGCTTGCAGCAAAAAACGAAGGCATTATCACTCAGGAAGACATGGACTGCGCATACAATACGCTTCATGAACTGGAAAAGAAATATGCATGTTGTTTGGAGGACTTGATCCAGTTGACCGAATACCTCAAAGAACGTTTAGCTTGTAAGTAACCACATACCCATGGTTTACTTTTTGACGTTCTTTCTATGTTTGGTGTCTTTTTACGCGGACTTTTGCATCAAAGAAATCTCTATTGTCTGCCAAGGCACGGAAATTTCTTGCATTGATGTACGCAAGAAGATATGGTACAATTATTTAATTATATATGCTGTACGAGGAAAAATATATGAATCATGAGATCAAAAATGTACTTTCCCTGTTCTTTGACGATACGCCGGTTGCCACTCACCTGATCGATACCAGCCTGGATGACGCTGATTTCCGAGCCACCTTTATCGTCGATATGTCCTCGGGCAGCAAGGTTGTGATCAAGCTTGCCGATAACGATTTTACGTTTCCAGAAAAGATCTCCGTCTGGCAGAGAACAGTGGAAGAGTATCGGAAGCTCGGTTACTACTGCCCAAGAATCTACAAAAGCAAATCGGGCGATTTCCCCATCGTGAATTACGAGGGGCACAGATGCGCAGCGTATGCCGAAGAATTTGCGCCGTTTCATCCTGTCGAAGACAGGTTTTCGGAGGACTTCGGTCAAAACATAGCGCTGTATGACAGATATAAGCCGGATATTTGGCGGATGACGGCAAGAATCGCAGCGCAGTATTTCGATTATACGGCGTATCCTTCGGCCTACTGCCTGTTTGAAACATTCTGCCCCAGCGATAAAAGAGACGAAGTGCTTGACAATGCTATAGCATGGAAGGAATACGCGGATACGCTTCCGGATAAATTCAATGAACAGGCGGAACGGATCTGGCTCCTGTGGACAGAAAACAGAGCCGCGCTTGAACCGATTTACAAAAAACTCCCCACCTCCGTTTTTCAAGCCGATCTCAATCCGTCGAATATTCTTGTGGATGATGCGGGCAGCTTCGTCGGCGTGTATGACTTCAATCTCTGCGGAAAGGACGTTTTTCTCAACTATCTGATGCGGGAAAACAGGACCGTATCCGGCATCTGTGCAGCATTGAAGATCGCTTCCGAATACTATCGGTTTTCGGATATTGAAAAGGATACGGCGCTGATGCTGTATCGATGCCTGAAACCGCTGTGGTACACAAGTGTCGAGGATCTGAAAGAAGCAGGAAACAACGAAGAAGCGATTCTAACATGTCTGAACGAAGCAGAACATGCGTTGACTGCTCCCATAGACTTTGCGGCGTATATGGGATGAAAAGAACCTCCGATCCGGTTTATGCTTTCATACACAAAGCGAAAAACCTGTCACGAAAGCGACGGGATTTCTGTTTTTTGCGATACTTTATACACTCTTTTCATATTATTCATTGCGAAATCCTTTGAATTATGTTAGAATACGCGAAGTGAGTTCGAAACCATCCTCACATAAAACAAAACTAAGGGGTAACTAATGTTCAAATCCATGAAGCACAATGTAAGCTACATCACAAAAGCCGCATTCATTGCCGCTTTGTATGTGGTACTTACCGAGCTCTCCGCGCAGTTCGGACTGTCCGGAACAAATGTCATCCAGTTTCGCATCTCCGAAGCGCTGACCATTCTGCCGTTCTTCACAAGCGCCGCAATTCCGGGGCTTGTGATCGGTTGTTTTCTGTCCAATCTGCTGACCGGCGCGGTCATCTGGGACGTGATCTTCGGCACAGTCGCGACGCTGATCGGCGCGCTATTGACCTATGCGCTCCGCAAGTACAAGTGGCTTGCGCCGATCCCGCCGATTCTTGCCAATACGATCATTGTGCCGTTCGTGCTTCGCTATGCATACGAATTTGAAGACGCATGGTGGTTTTTGGGACTTACCGTGTTCATCGGCGAGTTTGTCTGCTGCGGGGTCCTTGGCATGCTTCTGCTGTTTGCGATCAACAAGCGTCCTGCATTTATCCTCGACAAAAAGGATACGACGGCGGCGGAACCTCTCGAGCACCGCACGTTCAAAGACGTCTTCCCGCCGTATGTTTGGGTCACATTCGTATACCTGCTTACGATCGACCTTCTGGTCTTTTACGGGACGCGTCCGTTCTTGCCGCACCTTACCGCACATGATCTCAGCACACCGCTCGATGCAAAGATTCCGTTCATGCCCGCATGGATCATCGTTTATTATGCGTCGTTCCTCTCGTGGCTTATCAGCATCATTTGGATGCTCATGGAGAACAAGCAGCGCGCATATCGTCTCTGCGGCGTCTATACGATCATCTGCATTCTCGCCACGATCTGTTTCCTTGCCTATCCGGTCACGATGCAGCGTCCCGAGGTGACGGAATCCGGTTTGTTTTATGACTGGATACGCGGGCTGTACACGATTGACGCACCGGTCAACCTGTGCCCGTCGTTCCACGTCGTAATCAGCTATCTCTGTTGGCGCGGCACGTTCGGATGCGAAAAGATACCGAGATGGTATCGCTGGTTCAATTTTGCATTTTTGATCCTCGTCTGCTTCAGCATCCTCTTTGTCAAGCAGCATGTGATGATCGATATCGGCGTTGCGATTGTCATCACAGAGCTCGCCCTGCAGATCGGTCGTCTGACCAAGATAGAGCGTGTCGGTTTTGCAATCGAACGCTTATTCCATAAAAAACAAACAAAGGAGAATCCCAACGATGCAACCTGATTCCGGATTTCTGACGATGGCGCCGTTCAACGCGCTGTTCTGCATCACGTTCGCGGCATTTATCGTGCTTTTGATCGTCGTCTCGCTGATCATGCGCAAGCGGAGCGAGAAGGCGAAACGCGCATTGATTGCGGTCACCTGCATTTTGACCTTCATCGGCTTCTTTGTCTATAAATATTTCATTTCGATCGACAAGGAATACGATGCGATCACCCAAAATATGGGCGGATTCAATTGGTGGGGCGAGCTGCCGCTGCATCTTTGCAACATCAACCTGATTCTGATTCCGATTGCGGTGCTGACAATGAAAAAGCCGCTTTTGAGTTTCTGCTTCTTTATTGCGCCGATCGGCGCTTTGATGGCGCTTTTGATGCCTGCAAACGGCTTTTCCGGCTATTCGATCCTGCTCCCGCGCATGATCGGATTCTACGGCATCCATTTTATCATCATTATTATGGCGCTGTCGATCGTCACCTTCGGTTTGTACCGTCCGAAGTTCCGCGATCTGCCGTTCACAATCATAACCCTGCTGCTCGTTGCGCTCGCGGTGTTCGGTATCAATATGCTGCTGCGCTCGTCGGGACTGCATCCGAAAGCGAACTATTTCTTCTCGGTGGAAACGGAGGGCAACTTCCTTCTGGAGATCTTCCATAAGTGGATTCCGGTCCCCTTCCTCTATCTGCTTCCGTCGATTATCATACTTGCTCCGTATATGCTGCTGATTACGCTCGGCTTCTTTATTGCGGACAAGGTGAAGAAAAAGAAGACTGCATCGAGATAATACTTGCATTTTTGCGGTATACTCGCTATAATATTCGAGATATTTCTATTGGAGGCAACCATGAACAACGAACTAATCGGAACCTGCATCGTCGCGCAGGCCGGCGGTCCGACAGCCGTTATCAACGCAAGCATCTACGGCGTCATCCGCACCGCGCTCGACGATCCGCATATTACGAAAGTATACGGCGCTGCGCACGGCATTCTCGGCATTTTGGAAGAGAATCTGTACGATATGGGCAAGGAAGCCGCTTATGAGCTTTCTCTGCTTTTGAATACGCCGTCTTCCGCACTCGGCTCGAGCCGCTATCGTCTAAAGGACGTTGAAGAGGATGAAACGGAATACAAACGCATTCTCGAGATCTTCCAGAAATACGACGTCCGCTACTTCTTCTACAACGGCGGAAACGACTCGATGGACACCTGCAACAAGATCAGCAAGTACATGCAGCATGTCGGCTACGACTGCCGCATCATGGGCGTGCCGAAGACGATCGACAACGATCTGTACGGCACCGATCACAGCCCGGGTTTCCCGTCTGCCGCGCGCTACATCATCAGCACCTGCATGGAGCTGTACCTCGACGCGCGCGTCTATGACACACCGATGATCTGCATCGTCGAAATCATGGGCCGTCACGCAGGCTGGCTCACTGCAAGCGCCGCTGCCGCAACATACACCGGTTTCGGTCCCGACCTGATTTATCTGCCTGAAACGGACTTTGACGTGGACAATTTCATTGCCGACGTCAAGGAAATCTATGAGGACAACAACGGAAAGGTCTTTGTTGCGGTCTCTGAAGGGATTCACGATAAATCCGGCAAGCTGATCTCCGAATACGGCAACGATACCGAAATGATCGATTCGTTCGGGCACAAGCAATTGGGCGGCCTCGCTTCAACGCTTGTCAGCATCCTAAAGGACCATTTCCCGGGTACCAAGATTCGCGGGATCGAATTCTCGCTTCTGCAGCGCTGCGCATCGCATGCGGCTTCTCAGACCGATATCGAGGAATCCTACGAAGCCGGGCGCATTGCGGTCGAATACGCGGTACACGGCATCACGGATAAGATGGTCGGCTTCCGCCGCAAGACGGACGAAGACGGCAATTATAAGTGCGAAATCAAACTGATTGACCTCGAAGCCTGTGCAAACACCGAAAAGAAGGTTCCGCGCGAGTGGATCAACGCGGCAGGCAATGGACTCAGAAAGCCGTATATCGACTATCTGCTTCCTCTCATTCAGGGCGATCCGAAGATTCCGATGCAGAACGGTCTTCCCCGCTTTGCGAATCTCAAGAAGATCAAGGCAAGGCCGCCGCGCAAAAAGTAAGCATTCACAGAAAAAGGGGCATTTGCGGCCCTTTTTTTGAAGGCTCTATCACATTCCATAGTTAGTGGACATCAAGTATGGTCTGGTTATATCAACCAGACCTTTTTGTTTGTCTGTGCACAGCACCTCTTCGGCGGTGCTTTTCTTATTCCGCAAGAAACAGCAGTGCTCTGCTTGATGGATTCTTGCATTACTCTGTGAACGGCTGAGAATTGACCATAAGAGATGTTTGTCTCACTGGTGATGCATGTCATCATTCGAGCAGTTCACATGGTTATTCCATATCAGGTAGTTGTTCCGATACTTCGAAGAAACGCCCCTAAAGTGCGCCATGAAGCCTTTTTCCCCGGAGTTGATAGTTGTTGATATTGGCATTATTATGCCGTGCGTGATATGAATGCCTCTGTTGATTTGTTGAGCTCCGACTATTGAACTACTGCTTATATGCGCCTAAAAAGGATATTGACGCAACCTACACGAAGGTCTTGCTTCGGCAAGTCCTTTTTCTTTACTTTTGCGTCAATCTGTGTTATTCTGTGAGAAGAATAACGAGGTGTCTATGCGGGAATTCTGTACGTTTTTCGGAATACAGAAAGGTGTGACGGCGCTGATCGGCGGCGGCGGCAAGACGTCGACAATGTACGCGTTGGCGAATTTTCTGCGCACGCAGGGCTCCGTGATCGTCTGCACCTCAACGCACATTCAAAACCCGCCGCAGTATCCGTATCGGGCACGGATTGACCGTCCGCTTGCGTTCGGCGAGGTCGTATCGACCGGTACGATACAGGGACAAAAGCTGTCCATGCCGGAACAGTCCTTTACAGAGCTCAAGACGCTTGCGGATTATGTGCTGGTCGAAGCAGACGGTTCGCGGCAGCTGCCGCTGAAAGCGCATGCCGCGCATGAACCGGTGATTCCGCAGGAAGCAAACAAGGTGTTGGTATTGATCGGCATCGACGGGCTCGGACAACCGATTCGAGCGGCTGCGCACCGACCGGAGCTCTTTGCGCACATCTGTCAGACGGACACAGGCGCAACCGTTACGGTGCAAATGATACACAACGTTGTGATTTCCTATCCGCGCTGTGACGGTATTGTCATCAACAAGGCGGACGATGTCATGAGGATTTCGCAGGCGAAAGCGCTTGCGTCACTGTTTTCGGTTCCGGTCGCAATCACCGCATGGCGAACGGAACAGCCCATCAAAGCATATCGGAGGAACCTATGACTATCTTGATCAAAGGTGCGGGTGACATTGCAAGCGGCGTTGCCGTACGTCTCTCGCACTGCGGGTTTCGCATCGTGATGACCGATCTTCCCCACCCCACTTCAATTCGACGTGCCGTCTGCTTTTCGGAAGCGATTCTGAATGGTTCTTTTACGGTGGAGGATGTTACTGCCGCGTTTGCAGCGAGCATCGACGCAGTAAATGCGATTCTCGATCGGGGGCAGATAGCAGTGCTTGCCGATCCGAAGGCGGACTGCATCCGTACGCTGCATCCGGATGCCGTGGTCGACGCAATTCTTGCAAAGCGGAATCTCGGCACGGCAATCAACGATGCTCCGATCGTCGTGGCACTCGGTCCCGGATTCTGCGCCGGTGTCGACTGTCACGCTGTCATCGAAACGATGCGCGGACACGATCTCGGACGTGTCATCTTAAAAGGGCCTGCACAGCCGAACACCGGCATCCCCGGAAGTATCGGCGGATTCACGACCGAACGTGTGCTGCGCGCGCCGAAGGACGGTACATTTTGGGAGATGCGGCACATCGGCGATCTTGTGAAAAAGGGCGAATGTGTCGCGACGGTAGACGGCGAGCCGGTTTGTTCCGCTATCGACGGCGTGATTCGCGGGCTTTTGCCGAGCGGTACACCTGTTTATGCGGGAATGAAGAGCGGAGACGTCGACCCGCGCGGCGTGGTGACGAACTGCGAAACCGTCTCCGACAAGGCGCGCGCCGTCGGCGGCGGTGTACTCGAGGCGATTCTGCTGTTGCAAAGGAGGCATACGTATGTTTCGTAAAGTAACCGAAGCGATCCGAAACGGTCGCTCTCCCCTGCTCTTTACGGCGATCGAAGATGAACATATCGGCCAAATTGCCGTCCAGGACGGACAGAATGTATATGGTAACCGCGCGTTGATCCCGAAGATTCCGGAGGAATGCGCACTGCCCGCCGTGATTGACGGCGTTCTTATTGAGCGTATCACCACTCCGCCGCACTTGATTCTCTGCGGCGGCGGGCACGTGTCCGTTTCGGTTGCACGGATTGCGAAGATGGTCGGCTTCCGCGTGACGGTCATCGACGAGCGCGCGGACTTTGCAAACGCCGAACGCTTTCCCGATGCAGATGCAATCGTCAATCTGCCGTTTGCCGAAGCGCTTGAGGCGATCCGCGAGCCGAACGCCTACTATGTCATCGTCACGCGCGGACATCAATACGACCGTCTGTGTCTTGAGACGATTCTCCAAAAGCCATACACCTATTGCGGTATGATCGGAAGTCATTCCAAGATCGCGGTCGTTTATGACGCACTGATGCATCAGGGCGTTCCGGTTGAAAAACTCCATACCGTGCATGCGCCGATTGGGCTTTCGATCGGCGCAAACACGCCGGAAGAAATCGCCGTCTGCATTGTCGGTGAGATGATTCAGGTCAAAAACAGCGAGGTGCGCGGCAGCGAATGGGACAATGCGCTGTGTCATGCGATCGACACCGGATCCGAACCATACGCCATGATAACACTGATCGAAAAGCACGGCAGCGCGCCGCGCTCCACAGGCGCGCGTATGATCGTCAAACGCGACGGAACGATCATTTCCTCAATCGGCGGCGGATTCGGCGAATTTGAAGCCGCAGGGTTCGCGATAGCGATGCTTCAGAACGGTCCGAAAGCAAAGCGCTATACTTGTCTGATGAACAATCGTGAGGCTGCAAATAAGGGTATGATCTGCGGCGGAAAGATCGACATTTTGATTCAAACGATAGAGGTGTAAGTATGGGCGAAGATATCAAACTGACAAAGCTTGCAAGCTGCGCGGGCTGCGGTGCTAAGGTCGGTGCCGGAACGCTTGCAAAGATTCTTTCCGATCTGCCGACGCTGTTCGACGAAAACCTGCTCGTCGGCTTTGATAAAAGCGACGATGCCGCTGTCTATCGGCTGAGTGATACACAGGCATTGGTACAGACGCTCGATTTCTTCCCGCCGATTGCCGATGATCCGTATACCTTCGGTCAGATCGCGGCAACGAATGCGCTTTCCGATATTTATGCGATGGGCGGAGAACCGAAGTTGGCACTGAATATCATGTGTATTCCGAAGACGATGCCTAAGGAAGCCGTGCACGAACTTCTGCGCGGCGGATATGAAACCTGCGCAAAGGCAGGCGCCGTCATCTGCGGCGGACACAGCATTTTCGACGACGAACCGAAGTACGGATTATCCGTAACCGGCTTTGTACATCCGGATCGGATGTGGAAGAATCACGGTGCAAAGCCCGGTGACGTATTGTTTCTGACGAAACCGATCGGCATCGGGGTTCTGACGGCGGCACAGAAGGGCGAGCTTTTGGACGATGAAACAGAAAAACGAATGATCGAACTGATGACGACGCTAAACAAAGACGCACGCGACGTGCTTGTCAACTTCGACGTGCATGCCTGTACCGACGTCACCGGGTTCTCGTTCCTCGGACATCTGTATGAAATGTGCAGCGGCTCCGATGTGTCTGCTGAGATCGATGTTTCCGCCGTAGATTTCATTCCGCAGGCGGTCGAATTTGCACGCATCGGCGTACTGCCAGAAGGCATGTATCGCAATCGCACCTTTGCAGAACATGCTGTGGACTGCAGTGAAACCGAGCTTGCACTCTGTGATCTGCTGTTCGATCCGCAGACCTCCGGCGGGCTGCTGTGTGCAGTCGATCCGAAGGATGCAGATGCCGTATTCAAAGCGCTGCAAGGCGCGGTTCCCAGCGCGCAACGCGTCGGCAGGATCGTTGAAAAGAAGGAGAAAGCAATCAGTTTGAGATAGATGACATCAATGCATCGTTTGATGCTTACTTTAGAATATACGAAAGGAGCGGCATTGCGCCGCTCCTTTGCTTTTCATTCGGTAATCATTCTTCGGGTTCTGCATCAGCCGACGCAAACTCGATCCAGTTCATCGTGTAATCCTGCAGCGGACGGAGCTGCGGTGTACCCATATCAAAGACAAGTACGAAGATGCCGTAATCAACCATATCGCCGACCTGTACGCCTTCAGCTGCACAGGTATCGACAATATCAATTGCGTACTTGCCATCCGTTACGCTGATCGTCCACGTGCCTTCGCCGGATTCCGTAACACCGATGACCTGCAGCGAATCGAGCCAGAACGTACCGCCGACATACATCTCAGGCTGTTCCGTAAGCTCTCTCAGCGTTGTAGAGTAACCGAGCGCCATCGGGAACACAACGTAGTAGAACAGGTTGTCGCCGATATCCGTCTCATAATCCTCATTGATCAGCAAGATGTCCGTGATTTCCGCATTGTCGAGTCTCGGGCAGCCATAGTAGTTGTCGAGCTCGCCTGCGAAGACGTACGCATCGCCGATGTGGATGTTCTCAAGCAGGGTCTTGTCCTTCATGTTAACCGCCATACCGGTCGGCTGACCTTCCCACGGATCGATGGACACGATATAGACCGTATCCTTATAGACCTCGGTGACGAACGCCTGTACCGGCAAGACTTCGCCGAGCATATTGGGATCGTGGAGAATTTCGTCTACCGCAAACTCAACAGTGCCGTATTCATAACCGCCGCCGAAGACTTCACCGGTCTTCAGGTTCAGCTTGTACTCCTGAACGTTGGTTGCATAGTCGATTGCCTGCAAGAGGATGAAATCGACATCTTCCGGAACTTCACTCAGATCAAATGTCATCTGTGCGGTTTCGGCGCCGACGCCATAACCCAGATTGCCACCGTCGAGCGTGGAATCATAGTAGAACGCTTCCGCAAAGCTCATGCCGGAACCGTAATCCGCGAACTCGACCGTCAGGGTCTTTGCTTCTGCATCATACACGTGGTTCGTAATGACCGGGGATTCCGTATCTACCAGGAGCTGGAACTGATACTCGGTATTCAGGTCTGCACCCGGATAATCGATCTCTGTCTCATAAATCACATTGCAGACCGTGCCGTTCGGGACATATTGACCGTACAGATCGGAATCTTCATTGGTAACGAGACCGTTCCAATTGAAGCTGCCGCGCGGACCCCAAGTTGCAGAATCGTTATCAAAGTACGCCTTGCCGAGATACTCGGTATCGTCAACATAATAGATCTCGCCGGTCTCTGCATCGGAAACCGTCATGATCAAGTGACGTGCATTTCTGAGCTGGATGGGCTCGGAATAGAACTCATCGACAAGATACTGCGTACCGTCGGTGGTCTCATTGGAGATTGCATTGTGCATCGGATTATCATAGGTTGCGAAGAGATCTTCCCAAGCCTTTGCCTGAATCTCTTCGTCACCGAAGATCGTGGCTGCGGGGTTCGTCGCAAAGTACGTGTACACGCTGCCCGAGGCGCTGTTCAAGCCATAGGTCATATGCGGCTTGATGTTGACTTCCATCGGCGCAAACAGATCGGTCGGCAGATAGCCTGCTGCCGCATACTCCGGATAGTAAACATGCTCAGCTGCAAAGTACATCAGGTATTCGGGGCTGTTGGTCCAGATTCTGTCAAGAACCGGCGCCTGCTTCCAATCGCCGTAGAAGCCGTTGAAGGTCAGGTGCGCGTCCGTGCTCGGGAATCTCAATGTCGGTGAATAGGCCGGCAGCGTTTCCAGACCGACGATTGCGCGAAGAATGAACGCAGCGTCCGCGGCATTCACGGAACCGTCCTGATTGACGTCCGCAAAGAACAATGCCTGCGCACTGAGCTCGGTATAACCTACCACCGCACGGAGGATCTCTGCTGCGTCGGCAGCTGTGACCTTACCGTCAAAGTTCGCATCACCGAGGATGCCCGCCGCAATCGGAGACTCCGTCTGTGCTTCGGGGTCTGCATTCATGAAGTAGACATATCCTTCGAAGAAGTTGCCGTTCGCAAACGTTGCATCGAAGTACTCTTTTGCATCGTCGTTGAGCTTGATCTTGAGTTTGCCTTCATACGTTCCGTATGCCGGAATCGTAATGGCCGTTTCACCCTCAATGGTGATGCCGCTGCCGTCGAACAGATAATCGGAAGTCAAAGTGTTGTATCCCTGCGTGACATAGTCATACAGACCGATCACCTGGAGATCATACACCTGATCTTTATCGCTCAGGTTGACAGCCGTGTAGCGCATCGTGTACTCACCGGTCTTTTCCGGATCATCAAGCAGATTGACGATCGGTTCGACAAAGTAAATCGGCGATGTAACCGCATTCTCAAGGTTGAGAATACCGGAACCGCACTTTCTCGGCGAATAGAGGTATCCGTCCGCATCGAACGGAAGCGTTGCGGTGGATTCCATCAAGTCCTCGGCAAGCTCAGCACGCTGTGCCTTGGAGAGCGTCGGATAGGTATCCTTGAGATACTGAGAAAGCAGCAGGAACGAACCGCAGGCATTCGGAGATGCCATGGAGGTACCGCTGTAGACTTCATACGCATCGGGTTCACCCGCAACGGAGGAATAAATCATGCCGCCGGGCGCTGTGATCGTCGGCTTGAGTTCCAGAGAAGGCGTTGTGCCCCAGCTGGAGAAGTCGCTCATCAGCCAGGCGTTCGGATTCTCGACCTCGAGCAGCTCGGTCGGAATGCTGACGGTGTTGTCCGCTTCGATGCCATCAAGAATCGCCTGCCCCGCAACCTGCGTAATGCTGATTGCCGGTACATAATACGGATCAATCAACATGCCGATGCTGCCGGCTTGGTTGTTGAACAGGATCATACCGATTGCGCCCTTATCCGCAACGTTCTTGTTCTTCTCGGAGAACGAAATGTTGCCGCGAACGACAAGCGCGATCTTACCTTTTACATCGTCCGGAACTTCTTCCGGCGTGCCCTGACCGCAGTATACCAGTTCAAGCGTCTGATCACCGAAGGCATCGAGCCAACCGTGTTCGCCGTCGTCGCAGTTATCAACGTACGGGAACGCCTGACCGTTGTATTCGATTGCAAGGGACGGATACGCGAAGTTTTCCATGGATGCCACGGAAACGTTGCCCGCATAGGTGGACGGGCTTGCAACCTCGCCGTAATCCGCATAGTCCGCGAGAACATAACCGTTACCGGCAAAGTTGCCGGCATTGTATGCCATGGAGTATTCATTACCTGCGGAGATGCAGACAATGACACCGGCCTGATCGAGCTTTTCGTAGACGTTGCCGAATTCCTCTTCCAGCTCCCAGTCATAGACGAAGCCGCCCGGAGCACCGATGGACATATTGATGGCATCGACACCAAGCCAGAAGCAGTCTTCCAAAGCCGCCATATAAATGCCGGAGTTCGTGCCTGAAGCTTTATCCGCGAAGATCTTCATGAACACAAGCTGTGCACACGGCGCTGCGCCCATGAACTTGATGCCGCCGTCTTCATCGATCGCAAGACCGGTGATCGTGCCGGAGACATGGGAACCGTGACCGTTATAATCGGTTACGTCATCGTCCTGATCATAATAATCGTACGTGAACGGAATCTTATTGGAAATGAACTTGCCCTGAACCGTGGTAGATGCGCTGTTGACAACTTCCTCGGTCAGCACGGGATCTTCAATGAGTCCGTAATCCTGGAAGGCTTCATGGTTGAGGTTCAAACCGGTATCAAGAACCGCAACGGTCATGCCGTCACCGAGCAGACCGAAGTACTGCATTGTGAACGCACCGGTGATGATGTTGGCGTTCGCCTGCGTGGGATTCTGTACAACAGGCGCTTTGTACTCATTTGCGACATAAACCTTCTTAACACCGCTCATCTTTTCCATTGCGGAAAGATTCTTATACGCTGTCTGCACGGACATGCCGTTCATCAACGCGGTGTAGTCATACAGGCGCTTTGCCTCAAACGACAGAGACTTGAAGAAGGTGTCATGCACATCGGAAAGACGGCTCTGTACCGCTTCCGCTTTCTTGGCACGAATCTCTTCAGCCGTATATGTGTCGCTCAGAGCAGGATCTTCGAATACAACGATTGCGGTGACAATCGTATCGGGATCGATTTCCTTGGAGGCGGTAAGACGTTGATTCAAAGAATTGAAATTTCTCTCCGTCTTGCTCTGAATGCTTTGTTCCGGAGCGGCGGTTTTCCGTTCACCCAGCTTCTCAACTTTCTTTGCATTGCTGTCTGCAAAGGAAGCGGAAGGCAGGACGCCCAACACCAGAACCAAAGCGAGTACGATCGCAAGTATGGTTCTTGCTTTTTTCATCCATGTATCCTCCTTATCAATTTTTGCACACGAGTGTACAATACATGCACTTATATTATATTATCACCTGTCCATATTGTCAAGAAAGAAACGGAACTTTTTCGCAACCTTTTCTCGTTCGAAAAGCCCTTTGCACAGGGCAAAAAACAGGCATATCGATGATATTGTTCGATAATATATTTTGTGTTTCGAAAGGAAAGACAACACAAGCAGTAGCGTTCCGAGCAACAAATATCGGTTGAACGGAACATGCTGCAAACGCCGCAGCCGATCCTTTGAAAAACGCCTGTCGCGCGGCTTCTTTTGCCGCATCGCAATCTCCCTCTCCGTAACGTCCGGACGTATCAAACGGACCAGTTCCTCTTCGCCGATCAACCGTGTTTGGGGAGCATATGCCGCAAGCAGCGTCTTGGCCGTTTTACAGTTCCCCATGCAGATCAACGCTTTCGGATGCTTTGCGATCGCTTGCAGAATCTCGTGCGGTTCCGGCTTCTGCGAACGGATCCATATGAAGCTTCGCTCCCCGATTGCCCTCTCGATATCGGCGTCGCGCATCAGCAGGAGTTTTTCCGTGCGAATCGTCTGCGCGATCTGCTCCCGCTCCTTTCTTTGCCTGACTGCTTCCGTTTTGCGTTCGATCAGCAGCAGAAGCAAAACGATCGCCGCCGTCAGTACAATCCATGCCGCTCTTCGATGTACAGAACGGCGTAACAGAAGCAGTACGGACGACGAAAGCAATGCACCGAACAGAACCGCATCCAGCAGCTTTACCGTCATTCTTCCCCACCGACACAGGGAATCCATTCCGCGATGATCCGATTTCATAAAATGAGTGTTGCCAAACGCACCCGCTTTATTCTATAATTACGTGTATGAGGAAAAAGAAAATTGCCGTATTCGGCGGATCGTTTCATCCGGTCCATAACGGGCATGTTGCCCTTGCCAAGCATGCGATGGAAGCGCTGAAGCTCGATCGTGTGCTGTTTGTCGTCGATCGCATCCCGCCGCACAAGACGCTTGCGGAGGGCGCCTCGGATGCACAGCGCGTCGACATGCTGCGGCTTGCCGTATCGGACGAACCGTGCTTCTCCGTGGAAACGCTTGAACTGGAGCGCGAAGGTCCGAGTTATACCGTCGATACGCTGACGGAACTGCATGCGCGTGAACCAAACGCGGAATTCTTCTTTCTGATGGGCAGCGATATGCTTCTGTCGTTTCCGACCTGGCGCAAACCGGAGGAGATCGCAACACTTGCGACGCTCGTCTGCACCGTGCGACAAGGACAGAGCGGCGGCGAAGAACAGGCGGCTGTCGATCTCAAAGCGCGATTCGGTGCGCATGTCATTCTGCTGGATCAGGTCTCTCCCCTGTCCTCCACCGAAGTGCGCACCCGTATCCGCGACGCAAAACCGATCACCGGGCTTGTGCACCCGCTTGAGGAGCATTATATCTATCTGCACGGATGCTATCAGCCCAACGAACTCATGCCGATGTACGAACGGCTGCAGCGCGAGATCAGCGCGGCGAGAATGGAGCACACCGCCTATGTGGTGCAAGAGGCGATTGCGCTCGCCGAGCGCTTCGGCGTCGATGCAAAGAAAGCAAGACTTGCTGCATTGCTGCATGACTGCGCCAAGGGCTTTTCAAAGGAACGGCTGATCCCGTTTGCAGATACCGAGCCGCCGATCCTGCCGATTCTGCACGCGCCTGCCGGTGCGGACTGTGCGCAGCGGGTTTACGGTGTAAACGATCCGGAGGTACTTTCCGCAATCCGGCTGCACACAACAGGCGACGCGCGCATGACCGATCTCGAAAAGGTCGTGTATCTTGCCGATATGATTGAGCCGAGCCGCGATTATGAGGGAGTTGAGAAGATTCGCATAGCCGATGATCTGAATACGATGATGCGTCTTGCATTATCGCGAACGATTTGGTATATTAAAGAAAGAAACTTCGACGTGCATCCCGCAACGCTGCGCGCTTTGGAGGATTTGGGAGGAATCGATGGAACGATACGGTGAAAAGGAAGCGCTTGCAATCTGCGCGCTGCTGTATGAAAAAAAGGCGATTGACATTCTTGCGCTGCACATCGGCGACAAGACGATCATTGCGGACTGGTTCGTCGTCGCAAGCGGCAGTTCCGTCACGCAGGTACGTGCGCTCTGTGACGCACTGGAGGAGAAATCCGAGGAAATGGGGCTTACGATCCGCCGCAAGGAAGGCTATGACGAGGCGCGTTGGGTCGTGCTCGATTTTGGGTTTGCGCTTGTGCATATCTTCCATCCCGAGGAACGCGCTTATTACAATATCGAACGGCTTTGGGAAGGCGACAACAACATGATTCGCTATCCCTTATCCTAATATCTGTACGGAGGTATCCTTATGAATCTTGCAAAGTATATCGACCACACGCTTTTGAAGCCGGAATCCACCCGAGCCGACATTCTGCGCATCTGTGAAGAAGCGAAGCACTACGATACGGCAAGCGTCTGCGTCAATCCGTTCTGGATCGGATTCGTCGCGGAGCAGCTCAAGGGCACCGACGTCACGCCCTGCTGCGTAATCGGGTTTCCGCTTGGCGCAACGCCCGCGCGTGTCAAGGCGTTCGAGACGGCGGAAGCGGTCAAGGACGGCGCGAAGGAAGTTGACATGGTCATCAACGTCGGTGCGCTGCGCGGCGGCGAGTATGAGACCGTCAAAGAGGACATTGCCGCGGTCGTCAACGCCGCAAAGGGTAAAGCGCTCGTCAAGGTCATCATCGAAACCTGTCTCTTGACCGACGCCGAAAAGGTCAAAGCGTGCGAGCTCGCCAAGGAAGCGGGCGCAGATTTCGTCAAAACAAGCACCGGCTTCTCGACCGGCGGTGCGACGGTCGCGGACGTCAAGCTGATGCGCGAAACGGTCGGTCCCGATATGGGTGTCAAAGCAAGCGGCGGCGTACGCACCAAAGCGGATGCGGAAGCCATGATCGCCGCAGGCGCGTCCCGCATCGGCGCCAGCTCCTCGAAGAAGATTATCGAGGGATAAAGCCAAAAAGACAGAACCGCCCGACGGCAATCGGGCGGTTTTCATATTGTTTATGCTTCGTAGAACATGACATCCTGCGCGCGAAGAAAGTCCTTGATGACGTCCAGATGCGTATTGACTGCAAGATGCATCGCGCCGTGATCGACGTACGGTTCCTGATTCGGTAGGTTCATCTTGATGTCCGCGCCCAGCATCATCAGACCGACCCCGCTTTGCAGTCCGAGGACGCGTCCTTCCGTATCGAACAGGGGCGCGCCGTTCATGCCGATCACGCCCGCGTTGGTCGTCTCGATGCCGAACGCACGTTCCCCGTCCGAGATGAAGCGCGTGACCATGCCATCCAAGGCAAACAGCGCGGACGCGCTCTTGCCGGTCTCCGTAAAGAGGATTGTATCCTGTTCGGCTTCAAACTTGAAATTGTGAAACTCCGGTATCGGATACCCGAGGCGGCAAACTGCCTGTCCCTGCTTCGGTGCGTTCTCCGCAAAGGTCACATGATCCCGATACAAATACTTTCCGTCCGTCACGAAATGCAGCAGTGCAAGGTCGTACTTCGGATGCGGTTTGCACTCAACCCGAATATTGCCGGTCGCGCATCCCATAAATGCAAAGCGAATCTGTACAATGCTGTCCTTCGTGAGTTTCATATCGCTTTCGAGGCGTTTCAGCGTAAAACGATAGCTCTCGTCATGCGTGAGCTTGGATTTCTGCTGCAGATAGGCGCGATACTGCTGCTCGACGGCGTTCGCTGCCTGCAAGACCGTTGCAACGCGCTTTGACGTAAGCGCATAGCCGTGCTCGTTGACAAAGAACAGCGTCGCGATATCGGGCAGAATCGCGTTATCCGAAAAGCGTCTCCGGATGATGTGCATCGGGCGAACCGCGCCCGTGACACGTTCCACAGCCTGTACAAACATTTATTTCACCTCTCGTTCCGTTTCCGGTAAAAAATCAATCACACATAGTTCCGGTGTATTGAACACGCGCGGAAACGCAATCGTGTTTCCGAGTCCGCGCGACAGAAACATGCGGCTGTTTCCCATCGAATACCAACCTGTGACATACTTTGGAAAAAGCCCCTGCTGCGGTGCATAGACGCCGAAGCATCCGAACCGAATCTGTCCGCCGTGCGCATGTCCCGACAGGATCACGTCCGCGCCGGTCTCCGCATAGATCGGAAAGCGCTCCGGTCGATGTGCAAGCACCAGATTGAACCGATCTTCGGAAAGCATGGCAGCGAGCGTTTCTTTGGGCGCATGCTGTGTCAATCCGATCAGGCGACAAGGCGCGAGGTCCGTATACGCGTCGCGCAGTACGCATACGCCGCATTGCGCAACCTGTTCGATATAGCGCTCCCCCGTCTCCTTTAAGGAGCACTCGTGATTGCCTTCGATAAAGTACATCGGCGCGATCCCCTGCATGCGCTCCAGAAACGCAAACGCGTTTTTGCAGGCGGTCCGGTTGTGCCGGTTGAACAGATCGCCGGTAATCACGACAAAGTCCGGCTTTGCCGTTCGAATCGCGTTGACCAGCTTTTGCTGCTGCTTGCCGAATGCGCGGTCATGCAGATCGCTGACCTGTACGACACGAAATGACTTTTGCACCTTCGGGTGTCTGCAGACGGTGCGCGTCGTTTGAAACCGCCGGTTCTCGAAGAAGAATCCGACGTACAGCAGCAAAAGCACGGCAAGGGTGACGAACAGCGGAATCATGCCTTCCATCCCTCGGTCAGCTTCTTGATCACATGATCGTAACGGAAATGCGGTACGGTACAGTTGCTGCAATCCTTGATTCCGTTCGAAAGATACGTAGGATTCCCGCCGCAATTCTCCATGCGATACAGCGGGCAGTAGCAGAACAGGCAGTTGAAATGCTCGGGATCGTTCGTAGCATGGCACGGAAAATATGCGCATGCACGGTTTTGCACAAACGCATATGCGGGCTTTTCGTTTGCGCCGCTCTCCCATTCCTCGCGCGTCATCGAATAAAAGCAGGTATCGCGAATGATCCCGTCAAAGCATTGCCGATCTCTGCGAAGCGTGCCGTCGTATCGGAAGCCGGATTTTTGAATCACACTGCGGGAACGCGCATTGTTCACATTGTGGCAGACGCGCACGGCGATCAGCTGCATGTCCTCGAACGCATAGCGCAGCGCAGCCCGCACCGCCTCCGGCATATAGCCGTTGCCCCAATAATCCGGATGCAGTACATAGCCGAGTTCCTTTACCGAATCGACTGCAGTCGCATGCAGCCCGACCGAACCGATCACTTTGTGCTCGGCCTTCAGGACGAGCGCCCAGGTGTCGCCGTCCTGCATGGTCTGCGCAAGATATGCTTTCGATTCCGCAATTGATTCGTGCGGCTTCCAGCCGGCAGCCGGTCCGACCAAAGGCGATTTCGCATAGTCATAAAGATCTTCGGCATCGTCCGACGTCCATGCGCGCAAAAGCAGGCGTTCCGTTTCAATGGTTTTCATCAGAGCATCTTTCCTTCAATCGCTTTTGTGAGAATACGCGACATTCGCAGTACCGTTTCATGATGGTCGATGATGAGATCGTACACCGCGTCCTCCGAGAGCACGCCGCGCTTGAGGTCTTTCGGGAGCTTGCCCGCCTCGTCGTCTTCGTAGTCCTTCATCCATAGCGTGCTGCCGTAGTAGTCGAACAGCTTTTTGATCGCCTTCTGATTCTGCTCATAAAAATCAAGTGCGTTCTCGAGCTTTCTCACAGCCTCGTCCGTGACGTCCAGGCAGCGTTCCATCTCCGAAATTCTGTCAATCTGCTTCATAAAACCTCCTTCAGCCCTTGTAGCCGAGCCCGTATTCGGTCGTATAATAATCGATGCGTTTGGAATCCGCGTAAATCGGCGGATACAGATTCTCCTTCGGGTCGATTCCCACAAGGCGGCAGACAGCCTCATGGCTGCGCACCGTCAGATCGTCGCGCTGCTCCTTCTTCGGCAGTTCCGGATTCGGATAGATCGGTTCGCCGATGCGCAGGGTGAAACAGGCTATCTGACGGAAGATGTGCTTGCGAATCCACCCCGGCTCGCGATAGGAAAAACCGAGCGGTAAAACAGGACGCTCACTTTCGCAGGCAATGCGCGAAGCGCCGGGCTTGAACGGACGAATCGGCGCATAGAATTCCCACATGCTTCCCTCCGCGTAGATCTGCAGCCAACCGCCGTTTTGAATATGCTCGACCACGGTTTTCAGATACGTTCTGGTTGCGACAAGATCAGTGTCCGGAATCGGAATGCCGCCGACCATTCGGATCAGAAAGCCGTTCTCGCCGTTGATGTTCGGCGCCCACGAAAGCACGTTAGGCAGGAACGGACGAATCGCCTTACGGATGCAGAGATAGTCCCAAAGATGCACATGGTTGCTGACGGAGACGACACCCTTTTTCAATTCATCCCGATGCTTTTTGAGGTTCTCGCGTCCTTCGACCTTCAGTCCGAGCCGCACGGTCGTGATCGGATACACCAGTACATTTAGGAGAAATCGGATTACACCCTGCTTGAAGCGGAACATCGGGCTTTTGTCGATATACGGATAGTTCTTATCGAACACGATGCCGCGATTCTTATGTACCTTCAGATAGTGACTGCCGGTATCCAACGGATACGGATAACGATTCGTTTTGGGATCAAACACGGTTCTTACCTCGTCTGTTCGTTTGCTCTATGATACAGGATTGCGCACGCCTTGTCAACGCGGCAATCACGACAGCGTCACCTTCAGCACAAGCGGGTTATGATCCGCATACACGAAACCGAGGTCCTGTGTTTCCATGGATTCGATCGTAAGATTGTCGGACACGATGAATCCGTCGATGATGTAATACTGGAAAGTAGCTGAATCGGCACTCTTGTAAGGCTTATTCAAGAGGCGGCAGCTCGGAACGGTCTCGTCCATCAGAAACAACCAACCCTCGCCGAACTGTGTAACGTCAATCTGCGGCGCTTCCCAGTTTCCTTCATAGAGCGGGAACGCGCCTGCATCCGCCGAGGAAAAGATCTGATTGAAATCGCCGCCCGCGATCACATAGTTGCCCTTTTCCGCCTCCGTTTTCAGCAGATCGGCGAGCATCTTCGTCTGCGCAAGTTTGCCCTCGCCGTCATCGTACGCCTCAAGATGCAGATTGACGATTACAAGCTCTCTGTCGCTGCCCGCCACGGGAATGCGCGAAACGAGCAAGCAGCGCTTCAGGTTGATTGCAGACATCGGCCACGAGAACGGAACGGGAAGCTGTACACGTTCCGCATCGTCGATCGCATACGCGGCGAACGTCGCAACGCCGGAATTCACCGTGCCGAGCGGCGGCACCGGCAACGGCACATAGGCCACCTTATAGTTGTTCGCAAACGCCGCACCGTACCCCTGCATGCGATCGCGGAACATCTCGTATTCCTCGACCATGCGAGAACGCGACGAGCCGCGGTCAACCTCCTGCAGAAGCAGGATATCGGGACGGACGGCGTCGACCTCGGCAAAAATGCCCTTCATGTTTTTCTCGACGTCTGCAACGCTTTCGGCGCGCATCTGCGTGCCGCCGTCGTAAAAGAAGTCTGCATCCTCGTCCAAAGCAGCATAACCGATGTTCCAGCCCATGACGGTGATCGTATCGCCGACGGCGAGCGTTCGGGCAGCCGTACCTTCGACCGCAATCGTTTCCCGCTCTTCGGGACGAAACTCCGTGATGGTCAGAAAGCCCACAAACCCGATGATCAGCACCAACACGGCAGCGACTACGATGCCGACAGCGCGCAGAATGCGTTTTCCGATGGATTTCTTTTTCCGTTCCATAGCTCTTAACCCTATAATTCCTTTCTCATATAACGCGGTGTAGAAAGCGCATATCCGTGTTTCGGATAGAACGCGTAAGATTCGAACCACTGTTCCTCCGGTTCGCCCAGATGCACGATCGCCGTTGTGACGCCGCTTTCGCGCATTGCATCTTCCGCAGCTTCCAGCAACGCCGAGCCGATGCCCTGTCGTTTCAAACCCGCCTTGACGTACAGCCGGTGCAGCTTGGCTTCCGTCGTGCTTTCGATGCGGTTAAAACCCACGCACCCGATCACGCGATCGGTTTCGTCAACCGCAATCCAGAAGAAATCACCGCGGTCAAAATAGTTTGCGCGGATATCAAGAAGGTCCTCGTTGAGATGCGGCACCCGCCCGAGCGCATTCTTGGCTTCGAGCACCATAAAAATCAGATCGTCGCGGTAACGGTCCTCAAACGGCTTGATCTGCATTGACCTGCTCCTTTTTTGCGTTGTGCTTCCAGATTGCGTATGCGAGCCATGCCACGGCGGCGGTCTCAATGAGCAGGATGCCGTAGATGATCCAGTAGGAGGTAAAGTAGTGCGCGACGACGACAAGACAGCCGTCTACCGCAAAATGCAGCAGGATCGCAAGCGGGTACAAATACCATTTCCTGCCGTCCTTTGCCGCAAACCAGACGAGCACCGAAAGCGCAAGCTGCAGAACGACCGCAAAGAAACGCTCGATCAATCCGATGAAATAGGTATACGGCGCCGCCGTCTTCAAGGTGTCGAACATCGCTTCGATCTGCGGGAGCGTTTCCGTCGTTGCCGTCGCGGTCAGCACCGAAGTCATGCCGGTATTCAGCATGATTGCGATGACGATATTGCTGATCATGGTGGATCCGAACAGCATCGCCGCCTCAAAACCGCCGTGTCCCGCACCGTACATCAGCGCGTCGATATCGCGATCGCGGTACTTTTTCAGAATCGTTTTGAACGCGATAAAGCGGCCGGTCTCTTCAAACAGTCCCGCCATCAGCCCGCCGTAGAGCGCATATAGCCAGATATTGCCCGTGATCGTCTTGCCGACGGGCAGGACGTTCAGCACCAACTGATGCACCAGCGATTCGACGATCAGCGCGAACACGAGCATGACCGCCATGCCGATGAAGAACGGCAGAATGTCGGCATGCTTTTTCTTGCGGAACCAGAAGAACAGTACAACCGGAATGCAGAATGAGATGAGCCCTGCGATAGCCATACAGAAGATGGCTGCGGAGGATACGGTTTCCTGTGTCATATGCGTTTCTCCTTTGTCTTTCGATCGATATTTTCCTGCAAAAGCGGCAGCCGCACGCCGTCAAGGTATGCGCGCACCGCAGCCCGGTGATCCTCGGCAAACAGATCGGGTATCGCATCCTTCCCGCAGAATCGGAGCTCCAGCGATTCTTCGTCAATGCGCGGCGTACCGTCGACGATCTCGGCGACATAATACGCGCCGAGCGTGTGCGCCTGATCACCGTTGCTCCACACCATGTTATGATTGTGGAAGATACCCAAAAATGCCGTCAGCCGCACGTCGAGACCCGTCTCCTCCTTCGCCTCGCGGATCGCGGCCTCCTCGTACGTTTCGTTAAGCTCCAAAAGCCCGCCGATCAGTCCCCAGCGGTTGTTGTCGCTGCGTCTTTGAAACAGGATCCTGCCGTCTTTGACGATCACGACGCCCGCGCAGTTCAGTATGATCTTTTGATGTCCGAGCTTCGCTCGGATGCTTTTGATATAATCCATGATTCGTTTATTGCCTGACATGCGTACAACCATCGGTTTTTCGCAGTTCCATATAGATTGAGCTTGGCTCTGCATCCTCCTCAATCAAATAATCCGGAAACGCTTTCCGCCGGAATCCCAATCGCTCATACAAAGCGATTGCTTTCGTGTTCTTTGGATTCGGATCCACCCAAACGATCTCTGCTCCGTTTCGGAACGCCTCTTTGATTGCATGGGAGAGCCCTGCTGTCGCAATACCCCGTCCGCGCGCAAATCGGAACAGTTTGATATCAAGAGCGGCACTTTGTTGTTCTCTGTCGATTCTGTAGAATGATTCGCCGCAATATTTCCCATCTTCAAAGATGGAATAGTGATTCAAATCGGGCCGGTTGGATTCGATCCACCGAAACCAGTTTTCCATTTCCGCATCCGTTTCGACCAGTCCGTCCGGAAACCCGACGAACTGCATGACGTCCCCGTCAGCCCACAGTCGCCGAACATTTTCGATATCCTGCAAACCTGTTTCTTTTACATCAATCATTTCATGCCCTCCCGATGCCGAGCTGAAAACTCTGTCTGATCTGTATTCGCTTCTCTTATCTCGTAATCAAAACGACTGTCTTGACAAGCCGGAATTCGTTTATTCCATGAACACCTTTCCTTCGCTCCATGCTTTTCCGACCTTCTCGCCGAGTTTGTAATAGCTGTTGCTGAAAGATTCGTAAAATATCATTCCGATCTTTCCTGTATCGATCTTGCCGTCTCCGCTCAGAACGGACTCATCTGCCGCCATATTCACGACCCTGGCAAGCAATGTTGTGAAGTTCTCCGTCTCAACAAACTCGATCAGCTCACATTCAATAACCACAGGACTCCCCACGATGACAGGCGCATCCACATGCTTGCTTTTTACAGCCTTTAAACCTGTCCTTTCAAACTTGTCCGGAACCTTATATCCGGAGACCGTGCCGAGATAGTCGATTTCCTTCATCAATGATTCATTTGCAAGCGTCAGGGTAAACGCCTTTCTCTTTTTATATTCTCATGCGTTTTCTTCGGCTTACCGATACAGCACGCCAGATCTCCTGCATTGGTTCTTGCCACCTCATGCAAATTCATCACATTGACCGTACCGTCATTGTTGTATGTTGCCGCCATCAATACCGGAGATGCATATCCGTATAAAAACGCTCTTGCTACTAAATCTTTCATTTTGTAATTCTCCCTATCTCATGCATTTTAGATGATTCGTCACATGTATTATTGGCTCATCTTTTCTGCGGGATAAAAGTGCCGCCGTCTCAACTGCGCATCCTCGACGAAAGAAATCGACATGCTACAGTTTCAGCACAGCAGATAATTCATCATCTTCTTCGAA
>JAEEGL013446154.1_pt1 | contig 24755 bp, 19 predicted proteins | sample 9134231 | NCBI WGS metagenome assembly JAEEGL01 (sample SAMN16246548, study PRJNA631951) | gut metagenome | biome: gut microbiome; feature: rumen; material: fiber-attached | host: Bos | place: Iran: Karaj | collected 2018-10
AGGGGGGGACCAAAGCTTGCTTTGGGGGGGTCCGAAGGACGTTTCCGGTACCCCTGTTCCCGGAACCGACCTTTTCCGCAGATGCAGCCCCCGCGGAGCCAGGTACTCCCTTCGAAAGGAAAGCCAGCTTCATCAGCGCGAACTCGATGTGCAAACGCTGATTGATGGCGGCCTTGTAGCCAGCCTCGCACTGCGTGGTGATGGTCAGCGCATCGTAAAGGAACTGCAAGGTGCAGGCGTCTGCCTGCACACGGTAACGCTGCTTCAGCGAAGCGGGCAGATCCAGCAGGGCGTCCAGCCCTGCAGTCCTGCTCACGATAAGGTCCCGCAGATGCGAACTCAGAGCGGAGATGAAATGCTGGGCGTTGAAACCTTTGGCGAGGATCTCGTCGAAGGTGAGCATCGCAGAGGCATAATCCCCCGCCCGGAAAGCATCCACCAGCCGGAAGGAATACTCGTAGTCCAGGACATTGAGATTGCGGATCACATCCTCGTAATGGACATCCGCGCCGCAGAAAGCCACGGTCTGGTCGAAGATGGTAAGCGCGTCGCGCATGGCACCGTCTGCCTTCTGGGCGATGATGTGAAGCGACTCGTCATCGATGGAGACATTCTCCTTTCCGGCGATGTCGCGGAGGTTCTTCACGATATCGGCTACGCCGATGCGGTTGAAGTCATAGGTCTGGCAGCGGGACAGGATCGTTGGCAGGATCTTGTGCTTCTCGGTAGTCGCAAGGATGAAGATCGCATGTGCCGGCGGCTCCTCCAGGGTCTTGAGGAAAGCATTGAAAGCAGCCTGTGACAACATGTGGACCTCATCAATGATATAGACGCTGTAGCGCCCCACCTGAGGAGGTATCTGAACCTGCTCCATCAGTGCCTTGATATCATCCACACCGTTGTTGGAAGCGGCGTCCAGCTCGTGGATGCAGTACGAGCGGCCCTCACGGAAGGAGACGCAGGACTCGCACTCGCCGCAAGGCTCCATGTCGGCGTTGGGATGGGCGCAGTTTATCGTCTTGGCGAAAATGCGGGCCGTGCTCGTCTTGCCGACTCCGCGCGGACCGCAGAAGAGATAGGCATGCGCGAGCTGGCCCCTGAGGATGGAATTCTTCAGCGTTCTGGCGATATTGTCCTGTCCAATCAGGGACTCGAACGAATCCGGCCGGTATTTTCGGGCTGATACGATATACTGACTCATGGCACGATTAGCGTTAGCTTACAAATGTAAGCATTATTTTGTAACTTTGCCCGTGATGAACGAACGAAGTTATTGCATGAAACGCATTTTCAAGATAGCCGGCATACTGCTCATTCTCTCTCTTTTCGCTCCGGTTTACGCTTCAGGGCAGGCGAAGATCAATACCAAGAGGGTGAAGATCGCAGACCTCGCCACGCGCACCACCAAGGTCGTGACCGGGTCCGGGGGGATCTTGGACAGCGCGCTGCGGGACGAAGTCTCCGCGCGCTGGCGCATCTCGCCCTTCGAGTTCTGCACCGTGGAGGAATACAACTCCCTCAAGGAGAACTCCGACTACTATTTCCTGCTGGTCGCCCGTTCCGATGAGAAAAAATACAGCGGCATGCTTACGCTGACCCTCATGAAGGGCGGCAAGGCCAAGGCCGAAGACCCGCAGAAGCGCCCGGTGGACGTGGCCAGCCTGCCGCTCTGTCCTTCAGAATTCCCGTCAGGGCGGGAGGTGGTTTTCCTTCCTGCCATGCTGGACATACTCCAGGACTATGTATCCAAGGCAATGCACTCTGACGGAGCAGGTTACGCCGGATTCGACATATATGCGCGCCAGGTCCGCAAGACCGGCATCAAGCGCATCTTCTTCTCAAAGGACGACCTGGTCCCGGACATGGACGAGAGTTTCATGCAACGCTATTTCGACGAAGACATGGTGGTCATGGAAGAGTCCGAGGCGGACAAAGCCTTCCAGAACGCGACCTACAATACTCTCTGCAGCTATGTAGTGGCCCCATTCGATCCCCATAACGGGTCATGGTGCTACAAGATGCTCATTGACGCGGATACCCACGAACTCATGTATTTCCGGCACCACCGCATCAATGCGCGCAACTGGGCCGGATTCCTGCCAAAGGACATCAAATCCATCTATTCCAGACGATAAGGGATGATCACGGGACAGACTGAAAGCGGACTCCGCTACGCCGTAAGGAAAGGCGGTTTCTCGGTAGGTTACTGCGCGTTGAGCATACGCTGCGGTACCCGCGACGAAGAAGGGTACCACAGCGGCATAGCGCATTTCACGGAGCATACACTCTTCAAGGGTACCGCGCACAAGAGCGCAGCGGTGGTCAACGGCTACCTGGACAGGCTCGGGGGCGAGCTCAATGCATTTACCACAAAGGAGGAAATCGTCCTGCACGCCACCGTACTCAAGGAGGACCTGCCGAAGGCGGCCGGACTCCTTTTCGAGCTCGCAACCGAAGCCTTTTTTCCTGACAAGGAGATCGAGACTGAGAAAGGAGTCGTCATCGACGAGATCCATTCTTACAAAGATTCCCCCGCAGACGAGGTCTACGACCGATTCGAGGAAGATCTGTACGCAGGGCATCCTCTCGGCCGGCCCATCCTCGGGACACCGGCCTCTGTCCGCAGGATCACTTCCGAAGAGCTGCAACGCTTCGTCAAGGAGCATTTCACGCCGGACAGGATGGCTTTCACCATGATGGCCGACATCGACGAAACCCGCATGGAAAAGGAGATCCGCACGCTCGCCGGGAAGTTCTTTCCGCTTAACGGTGCCGGCAATGCTCCCGAAAACCGTGCCACCCTCGGCAACTGTGCCGGCACCAAAGGACAAACTGTCGAGACAGCCCGTTTCGACCGGACGGTGGACAAGCGGAACCACGAGGTAAACGCCGTGATCGGCGGGGCCGCGCCGTCGTTGTACGGCGGGCAGGACCGCATCGCGGCCGTCCTGCTCGCCAACATCCTCGGCGGCCCCGCATCCAACTCCATCCTCAACAACATACTGCGTGAGCGTAACGGATGGGTATACGGCGTCGAATGCGGATACACCCAGTACAGCGACACAGGTATAATGGCCATAAGCCTCGGCTGCGACAAGGACAACCTTGAAAAATGTTTCAAGGCAATCTCCAAGGCTATCCGCGAACTCCAGGGCAAACCCCTCAGCGACAGGAAGTTGAAAGCTGCCAAGAAACAGCTTCTCGGTCAGCTCGCCATCAGTTCGGAGTCCGGCGAGGCCCAGTGCCTGTCGATGGGCAAGAGCCTTCTCGCCTTCGGACGCGTCGCGTCCTCGGCCGAGAACAAGGCCGCCATCGAAGCCGTCACCTCAGCCGACCTTCAGTCACTCGCCCGCCGCATCTTCTCCCCCGACAACCTTTCCCGCCTCGTCTACCTGTAGTCCCCCTCACAACCTTCTACCTTCGGTCGAAGGAAAGGGTTATCATAGACCGGGAGAATAAGTCTCGGGGGTGAAAGTGGAGGCAAGGGCCTGACGGGTCAGACCGGCCTGGGCGAGGATGTTGCCGAGGACGGCAGCGTCGGCCGGGCCGGTAATCACAGGTACGGCGCATTCGTCTGCGACCAACTGGCAGAACACCGGATCCTGGACACCGCAGAGCATCCGCTCAGAAATATCTGTACCGGAAGAGAGGGATGGCGGGATGCCTTCGCCGATCAAATACAAGGTCTTGATACGGAAGGGAGTGACACTCTGAAGCTTGACGAAAGTGTCACCGATCTTCTCGGCATAAGACTCATAGATAAGCCGGACAGTGGCGGCATCATCCGCGGGAGCCGCCATACTGCGGAGGGAGCAGTAGCGGGAAATGGCGGCCGGGGCGTCGGGGACGGAGCGCAGCGCCGGATCCTCCGGATCCAGCTGCGCTTTCGTCGGCGCGCCCTCGCGGGCCATCCGTGCCACGTCCTCCGGACTGTAGGCACGGCCCGCTGCGCGCCACGCCTCGAGACACCTTTCCAACAAATCAGTCCCGACGATGCGTTTGAGCAGAAGGTTGACTCCACCAGCACCTATCTCGCTGGAGAAATTCATCTCGAAAGTCTGGTCGTTGACCATGGGGGCAGGTGTCTCCACACCCAGGACGCTCACAGCTCCAGGCATTAGGAAAGCGGATCCTGACGTATCGGCAGATGAGGCAATGGCCGGATCGGACGCTCCGTAAGGGACGGCAGCGGCGGCGGACGCGATGCGGCTGCCGGAGACGGCTACCACCGGGATGCGGTCAAGTCCGGTAGCCTGAGCCACCTCTTCAGTCAGCCTGCCCGGTTTGTCGCCAGGCTTCACTACCGAAGGGAAACGCTTCGGACGCACCTTGCATGCGGACAGCACGTCCTTGGACAGTTTCGCGGTCCGACGGTCAAGTATCCCGGCCGCCGACAAAGAGGTCAGGCCGCTGAACTTCTTGTCCGTCAGCAGATAAGCAATAGCTTCAGGGATAAAAAGCAAACGCTTTGCTTCTTCCAGCGCTACGCTCTTCTCCCTGCGCATACCGAACATCTGAAGGGCGGCATGCGAGTCGAGGATGTTCACGCCGGTCGTCTCGAACAGGTCCCGGCGCTCCATACGCTTGAAGAACTTGGCCTGGACCGCGCCGGACAATACTTCACCGCACAGGCGCGGAGGGCCGAGGAAAAGACCGTCCCCGGCGACACAGACCACTCCCGGTCCCCAGGCGTCGATGCCTATGGACTCTACGGCAATCTTCCGTGCACCTATCTTCGACAGACCCTTCATCACTTCCGCATAGGCGGCATAGATGTCCCAATAGTCCTGTCCCCACATGCTAATAGCAGGGAGGGTGAAGGAATGTACGGTCTCCGTAGCCAGTGATCCACCGGTCACGGAAGCGAGAACGACCTTGCCGCCATCTGCAGCAAGGTCTATCGCAATGTACTTCTTAGTATGGTCAGCCATGGTCCTATCCTATCTGCGCACCGTTGTTCAACACCTCTTGAGGCGTAATGAAACGCATCTTGCCGTCTCCCTGACGGGCCATGAGGATCATGCCCTTGGATTCGATGCCCCGGATCTTGCGCGGAGCGAGATTGGCCAGGATGCAGATCTGCTTGCCCAGCATCTCCTCAGGAGAATAGAACTCGGCTATGCCGGAAACGATCGTCCTGGTGTCGATACCTGTGTCAATGGTGAGTTTCAGCAGCTTGTCCGTCTTGGGGACGCGCTCGGCCTCCAGGACGGTGGCGGTACGGATATCCATCTTCTCGAAATCCTCGAAGCTGCATTCCGCCTTCTGCGGCTCTATGCGCTTCGCGGCTTCGGCGGCGGCGGCAGCGGCCTCGGCCGCCTCGCGCTCCGCCTTGATGGCCGCGAGCCTGTCGAGCTGCACCTGGATGGCGTCATCCTCGATCTTCGAGAACAGCAGCTCGGCCGCGCCGATCTCATGCCCTGCGGGCAGGGCGGAAGTCCCGAGGGACGCCCAGGACAGCATCAGGCCCGTTTCGGGCATGGAGGCGCCGGCATGCACGGTGTGCAGCGCCGCACCTTCGCCCTCGCGGTAAGTGTTGGCTGTCTCCTGCTCGCCAACCCTGTGGTCGCAACCGGCGTCGAGCCCGACGCGCAGCATGCTGCGAAGCCGCTCCGCGGCGAAAGGAGTGAACGGCTCGAAAGCCACCGCCAGGTCGGCGCAGATCTGCAGCGACACGTTCAGGATGGTCGCGCAGCGGGCCATGTCGGTCTTGGCGACCTTCCAAGGCTCCGTATCGGAGATGTATTTGTTGCCCACGCGGGCGATGCCCATCGCATCCTTGAGAGCCTCGCGGAAATGGTAAGTGTCAAGGTTGCGCTCCAGCGAAGCCTTGAGCTCAGGTATGGCGGCAAGCGCCTCGCGGTCGACATCCTGAAGTTCGCCGCACTCCGGCACGCGGCCCGCGAAATACTTGTGCGTCAGCACGACCGCGCGATTGACGAAATTGCCGAAGATGGCCACCAGCTCGCTGTTGTTGCGTGTCTGGAAATCCTTCCAGCTGAAATCGTTGTCCTTGGTCTCTGGAGCATTGGCTGTGAGCACGTAACGCATCACATCCTCCTTACCCGGGAACTGCTCGAGGTATTCATGCGCCCACACGGCCCAGTTGCGGGAAGTGGAGATCTTGTCCCCCTCGAGGTTCAGGAACTCGTTGGCCGGGACGTTCTCAGGCAGCACATAGTCGCCGTAAGCCTTGAGCATCGAAGGGAACACGATGCAGTGGAACACGATGTTGTCCTTGCCTATGAAATGCACGAGCTTGGTGTCGGGACTCTTCCACCACTGTTCCCACGACTGCGGGAACAGCTCACGGGTATTGGAAATGTAGCCGATGGGGGCGTCAAACCAGACATAAAGGACCTTGCCCTCGGCGCCCTCGACGGGCACGGGAACGCCCCAGTCGAGGTCGCGGGTGACGGCGCGCGGCTGCAGGCCGCCATCGAGCCAGCTCTTGACCTGGCCGTACACATTGGGACGCCATTCGGTATGGCCTTCGAGTATCCATTCGCGGAGCCACTGCTCATAGTCCTGCAGGGGCAGGTACCAGTGGGTGGTCTTTTTCTTGATGGGCTCTGCACCGCTGAGCTTGGACTTGGGATTGATAAGCTCCTCGGGGCTGAGCGTACTGCCGCACTTCTCGCACTGGTCGCCGTAAGCGCCTTCATTGCCACATTTAGGGCATGTACCGACTATGTAACGGTCTGCGAGGAAAGTCTTCGCCTCCGGATCATAATACTGCTCCGACTCCCGGGTGACGAACTTGCCCTCGTCGTAAAGCTTGCGGAAAAAGCCGGAGGCATTGTCCGCATGCACGGCGGACGAGGTCCGTCCGTAGATGTCGAAATTGATGCCGAGTCCGGTGAAGGACTCCTTTATGATCGCGTGGTACTTGTCTACGATGTCCTGCGGCGTACAGCCCTGCTGGCGGGCCTTGATGGTGATCGGCACTCCGTGCTCGTCCGAGCCGCAGACGTAGAGCACGTCCTCGCCGCGCATCCTGAGGTACCTGACATAGATATCAGCAGGTACATAGACGCCGGCAAGGTGGCCGATGTGGACGGGACCGTTGGCGTAAGGCAGCGCGCAGGTCACCAGGGTTCTCTTGTGATTCTTTTCCATATCTTGAATTATACTTTTTCTCTACCGATCTTGACTTTCACCCGCTTCTGGGCCGCGGAAAGCTTCTGCATCTCGGCCATGATGGCGGTCTGCTCCCCCTCGGGAGCGGTGGCCAGGGACTTGATCAGTCCGGCCATGCGGTCCTCTATCCTCTTCTCGGCATAGACCAGGATGGCCTTGGGGACGAAATTGACCAGCCACGAAGACGTGGTAGTGAGGGCCTGTTCGAAGTTCTTGACAGTCAGCTGATGCTTCTCCATCGACAGCTCGGCGGCCACGAAAGCCACGGTCCTGTCGGGAGAATTGAGGAGCGTCCGGACGATCTCGTCCTGCTCGTAACCTTCGTCATACTCACGCATATAGGCGTCATACGCATCGCGGAAAGCCTTGTTGGCGAAGGAGATACCGTCAGCCTCCAAGGAAGCCCGGATGAAATCTGCCACTGTGGGCTTATCATCTTCGCTGCCGGAGTAGTAGTCCGAGTCACTCTCGAAGTCAAGCTCCGAGGTACCGTACGACATGATGAAGGACAGGAGCTCCCGCTCGGCGGGCGCAAGCGTCTTGTTCTCTTCCAGGGAGCTGAGCCCCTGCTCCGCAGGGCGCGGGGCGGGAGCGGGCACCTCGTCGCGGGCCGGATCGTAGTCGGGCTGAAGCCCGGCTGCGGCCCGTCGCCGCGCCCGCTCCGCCTCCTTCTGCTCGTCCTCGCGCATCTGCCTCCTGTCGGCGTTGATCCGCTCGAAAATGATGCGCGTCTCAACGCCGAAGCGCTGCGACACTGCATCCACGAACACCGAGCGCTTTACTGCATCAGGGATCAAGGCCACGGTGTCGGATATCTCGTTTATTAGGTTGGCCCGTCCCAGCGGATCGTTAGCCGCAACGGGATTGACCAGCGCCATGTACGAGACGAAATCCATCTCGTTCTCAGCGATGAAGGCCTGGACCTCCTCCAGGGTATGCTTGCGGCAGAACGAATCGGGGTCGTCCCCGTCGGGGAACAGCACCAGGCTGACGTTCATGCCTTCCTTCAGGATCATCCCGATGGCCCTCTGGGCGGCATGTATGCCGGCCTTGTCGCCGTCATACATCACCGTGATGTTCCCCGTAAATTTCTTGATGATGCGTATCTGCTCCTCGGTAAGGGAAGTACCGCAGGACGCTACGACATTGCGCAGCCCGAGCTGGTGCATTGACACGACGTCGACATTGCCCTCCGCCAGGAAACACTTGTCAGCCTTGGAAATCTCCCCCTTGGCCAGCCAGATGCCGTACAAAGCCCGGCTCTTGACATAGATGGGGGTCTCGGGGGAATTGACGTATTTGGCGATGTTCCCGTCGTTGTGCAATGTCCGGCCGCTGTAGGCTATGACGCGTCCGGCCATGGAATGGATAGGGAACATCGCCCTTTCGTGGAAACGGTCCGTGACGCGGCCGTTCTCGGACTGGATGCAAAGTCCCGCCTCGACCAGATACTCCGCCTTGTAGCCTTCGGCGAGGGCCGCGTCCGTAAGGGCCGTCCACCCGGACGGCGCCCAGCCGAGCCCGAAACGCTCTATGGTCTCGTCATCCAGCCCGCGGGAATGCAGGTAGGCAAGACCGACATTACGTCCCTCATCAGTATGCAACAGGCTGTTAACGAAGAACTTCTGGACAAACTCCGATACAAGCATCAGACTCTCCGTCCGCTGCCTGGCAGCGATATCCTCGACCGTCTCCTCCTTCTCCTGGACCTCGATATGATACTTGTTGGCCAGATACTTCAACGCCTCGACATAGGTATAGTGCTCATGCTCCATGACGAAGCCGACGGCCGATCCGGCCTTGCCGCAACCGAAGCATTTGAAGATGCCCTTCGAGGGCGAAACATAGAAGGAGGGGGTCTTTTCATTGTGGAAAGGGCAGCAGGCGACGAGGTTGGCTCCGCGACGCCTGAGCGTCACGAAGTCACCTACCACTTCATCGATCCTGGCAGTGTCCAGGATCCTGTCAACCGTTTCCTGAGGTATCATACACTTGCTAAGAGGCTATCTCGCAGAGGAACTTGATGCGCACCAGCCGGATCTCCATCTCGTCATAGTCCGCCCCGAGCGCCTTGATCGCGTCCTCTATGGAATCGGACTCAGCCTCGTCCTTGAAGTAATCGTAAATCTCCTCGACGACATCATCGTCGATATTCTGCTCTATGAAATAATTGAGGTTCAACTTCAGTCCTGACGATACGATGGCCTCTATCTCGGTCATCAGCTCGTCCATCTCCATGCCCTTCGCCTCGGCGATGTCCTCGAGGGACATGCGGCGGTCGATGCTCTGGATGATGTAGATCTTGCCGCCGGACTTGTTCGGGGCGGACTTGACCACGAAGTCGTCAGGACGCTCTATTTCATTCTCCTCCACATACTTGGCAATCAGGTCAAGGAACTCCTTACCGAACTTGCGGGCCTTGCCCTCGCCCACTCCCTGGCAGTTCTTGAGCTCCTCGAAGCGGATCGGATACTGGATGGACATATCTTCGAGCGAAGGGTCGCCGAAGATGATCCAGGGCTGGAGCTTAAGCCTGCGGGACATGTCTTTACGCAGGTCCTTGAGCATGGAGAGAAGCACGGGATCGCCGCCACCGCCGCCGGAACGGATCGCGGCGGATGCGGCCGCGGCCTCCTCGTCCTCTTCGTCATCGGAACCGCCCGAGAACACGCGGTCCTCCACCAGCTCCAGACGCTGCGGATTGCGGAAGAACTCCTCACCCTCGGGAGTGACCGAGATCAATCCGTAGGTCTCGATCTCCTTGTCCAGCAGGTGGAGTATGATGCCCTGATGCATGACGGTGCACCAGAAACGCTCGGAGTGGTTCCGGCCTGCGCCGAAAAGCTTGAGCGTATCATGCTTATACGACTGGATCTTAGAATTGGCCGTACCCGCGAGTATGCACGCCAGATGCTCGATCTTGAACTTCTCAGGCAAGGAATCCACCAGCTCTATCACCAGGCACATCTCCTTGCGGCCGTCAAATGTAGCCTTGGGATTGACGCAGTTGTCGCAGCAGCCGCAGTTCTCCACCCGGTAATCCTCCCCGAAGTAGTTCAGCAGCAAGCGCCTGCGGCAACTGCTGGACTCGGAGTAAGCGACTACCTCGGACAGAAGCTGACCGCCGATCTCCTGCTCGGCCACAGGCTTGCCCTGCATGAACTTTTCGAGCTTGCGGATATCCTTGTAGCTGTAGTAGGTGATGCAGCGGCCTTCCTGGCCGTCACGTCCGGCTCGGCCTGTCTCCTGGTAATAGCTCTCAATGCTCTTGGGGATGTCGTAGTGGATGACGAAACGCACGTCGGGCTTGTCGATACCCATGCCGAAGGCTATGGTAGCGACTATCACGTCGATCTCCTCCATCAGGAAGGCGTCCTGGTTCTCCGCGCGGGTCTTGGCGTCAAGGCCGGCATGGTAGGGGCGCGCCTTTATGTCGTTAATACACAGCAGTTCGGCAAGCTCCTCGACCTTCTTGCGGCTGAGGCAGTAGATGATGCCGGACTTGCCGGGATTCTGCTTGATGTATCGGATGATGTCCTTCTCCGGATCGACCTTGTCGCGGACCTCGTAGAAAAGGTTGGGACGGTTGAACGACGACTTGAACACCTCGGCCCCGGCAATACCGAGGTTCTTGAGGATGTCATGCTGGACCTTAGGAGTGGCGGTAGCAGTGAGAGCGATGATCGGAGCCCGCCCGATCTCGTCCACGAGTGAACGGATCCGGCGGTACTCCGGCCTGAAGTCATGTCCCCATTCGGAGATGCAATGCGCCTCGTCCACTGCATAGAACGAGATGCTTATCTCCTTGAGGATGGCGACGTTGTCCTCTTTGGTCAATGATTCGGGAGCCACGTACAGGAGCTTGGTGCGGCCCGCGAGCAGATCCTCGCGGACTTCCTGTATCTGCGCCTTGCTGAGGGAGGAATTGAGGAAATGGGCTATGCAGTCATTGCCCGACACGAAACCGCGTATCGCGTCCACCTGATTCTTCATCAGTGCGATGAGGGGTGAGATCACGATGGCGGTACCGGGCATGAGCAAGGCCGGGAGTTGGTAGCAGAGGGACTTGCCTCCGCCGGTGGGCATGAGCACGAAACCGTCGTGGCCTTCGACCAGGTGCTTTACGATGCGCTCCTGGTCGGCCTTGAAGGTGTCATACCCGAAGAATTCCTTCAGCTTGGCATGTATGGCTTCTGAATCTATCGTCATGTAAGGGAGTTTAGTCCAGTTTGTGAATGGCGAGTCCCGAACGCAGCTTGGGCTCGAACCAGGTCGTCTTGGGAGGCATGATGCTGCCGCTGTCGGCGATGCGCATCAGCTGGTCCATCGAGACCGGATAGAGGGCGAAAGCCACCTTCATCTCTCCGCTGTCCACCCTGCGGGAAAGCTCTCCCAGCCCGCGTATGCCACCGACGAAATCAATGCGGTTGTCAGTACGCAGGTCCTTGATGCCCAGTATCTTGTCCAGTACGAGACGGGATAGGATAGTGACGTCGAGCACGCCGATGGGATCGCTGTCATCGTAGCGTCCGGGGCGGGCTGTCAGGGAATACCACTTGCCCTCGAGATACATCGAGAAATTGTGGAGCGCATCGGGACGATAGACCCCGGCGCCCTTGCATTCCACTTCGAAATCCTCGCCCAGGGCCTTGAGAAGGCCCTCGGGGCTGAGTCCGTTCAAATCCTTGACCACGCGGTTGTAGTCGATGATCTTGAGCTGGCTCTCGGGGAAGCAAACGGCCATGAAGTAGTTGTACTCCTCCTCGCCGGTGTGGTGCGGATTCTGCGCGCGCTTCTCCGCGCCCACGCGGGCGGCTGCCGCCGTCCTGTGGTGGCCGTCGGCCACGTAGAAAGCCTCCACCTGCGTGGTGAACACCTCGGTGATGCGTGCGATGTCCGCGTCGTCATCAACCACCCAGAATGTATGTCCGAAATTGTTCTCATCCACGAAATGGTACTCGGGCTCCCCGGCTGCATAGCGCGAGACGATGGCGTTGAGCGCATCATTGTCGCGGTATGCGAAGAACACTGGCTCGATGTTGGCGTTCTGGATGCGGACGTGGATCATACGGTCGTCTTCCTTGTCCTTGCGGGTGAGTTCATGCTTCTTGATGCGGCCCTCAGCGTAATCGTCGGTATGGGCGCAGAGCACGAGACCGAACTGCGTGCGGCCGTCCATGGTCTGGGCATACACATAATAGCAAGGCTTGGCGTCCTGTACCAGCCAGCCGCGCTTCTGCCACTCCTTGAAGTTGACGACCGCGCGGTCGTAGACGCGCTGGTCATGGTCGGGCAGGATGGGATCGAAATCGATCTCCGGCTTGGTGATATGCAGCAGGGACTTCTCGCCTGCCATGTCCTTGGCCTCCTGCGAATTGAGGACGTCGTAAGGCGGCGCAGCCACCTCGGTGACGATGTCTTTCGGCGGGCGCACCGCCGCAAACGGCTTTACCTTTACCATAGCCTGCAACTATTTGTTGACCTGGAAACGGGTGTTGCCCGTCGCAAAGTAATCCACTATCTGGCGCGCGGCGGCCAGGCCGGCGTTGACATTGGCCTCGGCAGTCTGGGCGCCCATCTTCTTGGGCGTAGCGAAAACGCGCAGGCCGAACTTCTCACGGAGCTCCTCGTAGTTGTCCGGCATGACATCCGTGACGTAACGGAGGTCCTGACGCTCCTCGAGAGCCTTCATGAGGCCTTCCTCGTCGATGACCTCCTTGCGGGCGGTATTGACAAGGACTCCACCCTTGGGCATCTTGGTGATGAGGTCATAACCGATGGATTTGATGGTCGCGGGAAGGGCGGGGATATGGATGGAAACGTAGTTGGAGGTGCTGTAAAGCTCCTCTACGGAATGGACCGGATCGGCTCCCGCGGACGAGATCTGCTCGTCGGTGAGGAACGGGTCGAGAGCGGAGATCTCCATGCCGAGAGCCCGGGCCTTCTGGCCGACAAGGCGGCCGACATTGCCGTAAGCCTGGACTCCGAGGCGCTTGCCGAGGAGTTCGGAGCCGGTCGCGGGGGTGAACTGGGTGCGGGCCATGAAGATCATCATGGCCAGCGCCAGCTCCGCGACGGCGTTGGAGTTCTGTCCGGGGGTGTTCATCGCCACCACGCCGTGCGCGGTGGCGGCGGCCAGGTCGACATTGTCGTAGCCGGCGCCTGCGCGCACGACTATCTTGAGCTTCGGGGCAGCGTCGAGGACCTCGGCGGTAACCTTGTCGGAGCGTATGATCATGGCCTCGGCGTCGGAGACGGCCGCGACGAGGTCGGACTGTTCAGCATATTTCTCGAGCAGTGCCACCTCGTGGCCGGCTCCTTCGAGTATCTCCCTTATACCGGCCACTGCGGCAGCGGCAAACGGCTTCTGGGTTGCGAGCAAAACTTTCATTTCCAGGGTTATTTATGCAATTTCTCGAAATCCTGCATGCACGCGACGAGGGCCTCGACGTCCTCCTGCGAGCAGGCGTTGTACAACGATGCGCGGAATCCGCCCACGGAGCGGTGTCCCTTGATGCCGACCATGCCGCGCTCCTTGGAGAATGCCATGAACTCGTCCTGCAGGTCCTCATGACCGGGGGCCATGACGAAGCAGACGTTCATGATGGAACGGTCCTCGACGGCGGCGGTGCCGGTGAACAGGGAGTTGCGGTCGATCTCGGCATAGAGGGTGGCGGCCTTGCGGTTGTTGATGCGGTTCATCTCCTCGACTCCGCCAATGCCCTTGAGCCACTTGAGGGTCTCGTTCATCACGAAAATGGAGAACACCGGAGGAGTATTGAACATGGACTCTTTCTCGATATGGGTGCGGTAGTCAAGCATGGTGGGAAGGTAGCGTGAGACCTTGCCAAGGGCATCCTTGCGGATGATGGCGAAGATGACACCGGCAGGACCGGCATTCTTCTGCGCGCCGCCGTAGATGAGGGCATACTTGGAGACGTCAACGGGACGACTGAGGATATCGGACGACATGTCTGCGATGAGCGGGACCGGACAGTCGATATCTTCCTTGATCTCGGTACCGTAGATGGTATTGTTGGTCGTGATGTGGAAATAGTCGATGTCGGTCGGGATCTCATACCCCTTGGGGATGTAAGAGTAGTTCTTGTCCTTGGAGCAGGCGAGCGCGTAGGCTTCGCCGATGCCCTGGGCCTCCTTGAGGGCCTTGTGGGCCCAGACGCCCGTATCGAGATATGCGGCCTTCTTCTCGAGGAAGTTCATGGCCACGTAGAGGAATTCGAGGCTGGCGCCGCCGCCGAGGAAAACGACCTCGTGGGTATCGGGGATATTGAGAAGTTCCTTCCAGAGGGAACGGCACTCGTTCATCGTGGCTTCCCACTCCTTGGTGCGGTGCGAAATGGACAACACGGACACTCCCGTGCCCTTGAAATCTTTCAGCGCTTCGATCGAAGCATCAATGACGGGCTGCGGAAGAAGGCAGGGACCGGCATTGAAAACATGTACTTTTGCCATAATATGCAGTAAACAATTTTAAGTGATGTGTCCTTAAAGATAACGATATAATATCAATTTTCAAAAAAACTATTTCAAATCTTCACTTCATCTACGTCAACACCCTCGATATTGGAGACCCTGTCGAGGAAAGCCGCCTCCTGGGAGAGGCGTACCCTGAGCTGCATGCTGCACCTCTCGGCGAAGTACTGGTCCTTCTGCGGCAGCGACATGTCCTTGACGACCTTCATCACGGCGTTCATGGACAGGTAGGGGAAGGAAAGCCTGTAATCCTTGCCCGCAACCTTCTCCACCACGGTCGCTTGTGCAAGTGCATCGGCGGTGGAAGTCTTGTACGCCCGGATAAGCCCGGGGATACCGAGTTTAATCCCTCCGAAGTAACGGATGACGACGACAAGGATATCGCTGAGCCCCGCCGCGTCGATCTGTCCGAGGATGGGACGCCCGGCGGACCCGGAAGGCTCGCCGTCATCATTGGCGCGCCAGCGGGAACCGTCAAGCCCTAAGCGGTATGCAAAGCAATGGTGCCGCGCATCATGGTACTCCTTCTTCAGGCTCCCGACTATCTCCTTCACCTCCTCCTCACTCTCAACTGGATAGGCCTGGGCGATGAACCGGCTGCCGTTGTCCTTGAACAGGCCGTCGGAGCGGCCGGCTATGCTCGCATATGTGTCCTTGATCAGCATCTGGGCAAATATCCGTTGCTTTTTCAAATTTAGCTAATTTGTACTTTATTTGCAACTCCGATGGCGCGTGTGTTGAAATAATTTGTACCTTTGAGTGACGAAATGCAGAAAAGCGAACGATTATGGTTTATTCCTTCAAGGTGAGCCTTACCGGCATCAAGGGGTTCCACCGGATTTATCATTTGAGCGCGGACAACACCCTGTACACCTTCCACAAGCAGATGAGGGCGGATATGGAGTTCCCGCAGGACCAGCTGATCCTATTCAAGGCCTTCGACGCCTCCGGCGCCGTGGTGGCACGCTACGGTCTGTTCGACCTCGGCAACGGCGCCGTCGATGACATCACCATCGCCGACATCGTCAAAAAAGGGATCAAGTCCTTCGTGTATTTCTATGATGTGACCAACAAGAAGAGCGTGAATATCAGCTTCGAAGGCGAAGTGCCCGGAGCATCCTCCAAGTCCTGTCCCATGCTGGCGGACTCCAAGGGACCCAATCCCATCGAGTTCGAGAACGGCTACATAGCTTTCGAGGATCTTCCTGACGACCAGCGCCACCTCCCCAGCGAGAGTGACAAGAACCGCAAGAAAAGCCTTGACGCACTTCTCAGCGCCCTCAAGGACGAGGACGACTCGGACGAAGACCTGGCCGGAGGAGACGACGAGGACGACGATGACGACGACGAAGACGAGAGCAGCCTCAGGGACGACGAGGACGGAATGGAGATCTTCGACGGCAGCGAGGACCTCACGCTCTGACCTGCGCCGGCCGTGGGCAGGAAGCTGATCATCATCCTCGGACCGACCGCTGTAGGCAAGACCGACTACAGCATCGAGATGGCGCTCAAGTACGGATCGCCCGTCATATCCTGCGACTCACGCCAGATATACAAGGAAATGTCCATAGGGACGGCAGTCCCTTCAGCCGCACAGCTGTCAGCCGTGCGGCATTATTTCATCCATACCAAGTCGGTGACGGAGTATTACACCGCCGGTCTGTACGAGACCGACGCTCTGGACCTTATCGGCAGGCTGTTCGACGAGGGGCACGAAACCCTCGTGATGACAGGAGGGTCGATGTTCTACATTGACGCCGTCTGCAACGGACTCGGCCACGTCCCCACCGCCGACCTCTCTATCCGGAAAGAGCTGATGGAGAGGCTTGAGAAGGAAGGGCTGGAGCCCTTCAAGGAGGACCTCGCAAGGCTCGACCCGGCAGCATACGCCACCATGGACCTGTCAAATGTCAACCGCGTGTTCCGCGCAGTCGAGATCTGTCTTACCACAGGGAAGCCCTATTCCAGCTTCAAGGAAAGGACAGAGGCACCTGCCAGGGACTTCGAGATAGAGAAAATCGGTCTGACCCGGCCTCGCGAAGTCCTTTACGACCGTATAAACGAGCGCGTCGTCCGGATGATGGACGACGGTCTGGTCGAAGAAGTGCGGTCACTGGCGGATTTCCGCCATCTGACCGCACTTCAAACTGTTGGTTATAAGGAGGTTTTCGATTATCTGGACGGGGACGTCTCCTTGGACGAAACCGTCGCGCTGATCCAGCGGAACACCCGTCACTATGCCAAACGCCAGCTTACCTGGTGGCGCCGTGACGCCTCCATACGCTGGCTGGAAATCTAGAACGGAAGGTCATCCTCGCCTATCCCGATGTCCATCGGCATGTCGTCGATGGTCGGGGCAGGCGCGGCGGGAGCCGCCGGAGCCTGGGGCTGCGGCGCGGCAGTGTAAGCAGCCTGCGGAGCAGCCTGAGCCTGCGGCGCGCCGGCCGCGGACAGCCGCCAGACGCGGAGGTCGTTGTACCAACGGCCGCCGTACTCGCGCGCCCGGACGTTGAAGGACACCTTGACGGCATCCCCTTCACCGAACTTTGCGAGCTCGTCGACGCGGTCCTGTCCCCATGCGGAGAAGCATGCCTCCGACATGTAGTTCCCGTCCTGGTATTCTACGACGAAATCCTGCCGGGTCCAGGCTCCGCGGGCGCTTGTCCCGCCCTGGGCCGGCAGTTTCGTCTTGATCCTTCCTTCGAGTTCGAGCGTCATGGCTTAGTTCTCAAGGTCGATCTTCGGGTCCGCGTAAGGGAAAACCTTCACGAGCTCCACGTCGAATACGAGGGTGGAGTTGGGCTCGATGCTGCCGCTTCCACGGCTGCCGTAACCAAGCTCGGAAGGGATGTAGAGGACGGCCTTGCCACCCTCGCCGATGAGCTGGAGACCCTCGGTCCAACCGGGGATGACGCGGTCAAGCGTCAGGCGGATAGGCTCCTCACTTGCGGGAACCTCATCGAACACGGTACCGTTGAGAAGGGAACCCTTGTAACGCACGAGGACAGTGTCCTGAGGACCGGGCTTGACTTCTGAACCGGGCTCGACGATCTTGTACTGGAGACCGCTCTCGGTGGTCTTGATGCCGTCTTTCTTGGCATTGGAGTCGAAGAACTCCTTCTCCTTGGCGGAGGCAATGGCAGCGTTGTACGCAGCCCTCTTGTCGAGGAAGCCGTTGAAAACGTCGTTCATGAGTTCAGGATTGACCTTGAACTGCTTGACGAAATTGGAATCGGTCTGGTCGCCCTCTGCTCCAAGGAAATCGAGGATACCTTTCTTCATCTCCGCATAGTTGAGGTCCCCACCGAAGTCGTAGGACTTCAGGAAACTTCCGAAGTTGATACCGAGGAGGTAGCTTACGGAATCAATCTGCGCCTTGGAGGGAAGAAGGTCCTTTGCGCTGGTACCATCGGGAAGTTTAGCATTGTTCTGGGAACATGCCACGGTAGCCATGCTCAGAGCGAGGGCTACGATCAGGAATTTTCTTGCTTTCATTTCACTTATTGTTTTTTATTGGTTCCTTACAGCTCCCATGCAAGGGCGGAGGCGCCGAGGATGGCGGCATCCGACTCCTTGAGCTGGGAGAATACTATCTTTACCTTGTCCTTCCAGATATTGAGGACATTGTCGTTCATGGCCTTCATCATCGGCTCGTAGAGGAAATCCTTCGCGCGGGCAAGACCGCCGAAGAGCACGATGGCCTCCGGGGCGCTGAACGCGATGAAATCCGCGAACTTGCGGCCGAGGATGCTGCCGGTATACTCGAAAATGCGGAGTGCGAGGGCATCGCCTTCCTTGGCGGCCTCGTAGACATCCTTGGACGTGATGTTCTCAACCTCGCGGAGAAGGGAAGGCTCGTTGCTCATCTCCAGCCACTCGCGGGCAGTCTTGGCTACGCCGATGGCGGAGCAATAGGCCTCGAGGCAGCCGGTGCGCCCGCAACCGCAGGTGCGGCCGTTGTGCTGGACGACGGTGGTATGGCCGAGCTCTCCGGCAAATCCGTCATGGCCGTACACGACCTTGCCGTCGATCACGATGCCGCTGCCGACACCGGTGCCGAGGGTGATCATGATGAAATTCTTCATGCCCCTGGCCGCACCGTAGGTCATTTCTCCGACCGCTGCGGCATTGGCGTCGTTGGTGAGGCAGACCGGGAGCCCGCCAAGTTTCTTGGTGAGCATCTCGGCGAACTTGACGGACTTGTTGGCTGCCCATGCGAGATTGGGTGCGAAAGCGACCTCTCCGGTATAATAGTTACCGTTGGGGGCACCTACGCCAACTCCGCGTATCTGGCCTTCCTTGTCCGCTTCCTTGATGACTTTCTTCACGGCATCTGCAAGCGCGCTGATGAAAGCGCCGGCATCATCGCCGTAAGTATCTGAACGGATCACCGTCTGAGCGAGGACGTCTCCGCGCGCATCGACAACTCCGAGCTTGGAGGTCTGGCCTCCTACGTCGATACCGACGACGTACTGTGTATCCTTGATCTCTTCCATATCTTTATCTGATTATTAGTCCACCGGGATGTCTTTGTTGACGTTCTTGCAGCCCAACATGGCATAGTAGAGGATGTAGGCGAGCATGGCGATCACGAGCCAGTAGGAAGCCATATAGCCGACATGCTTGGCGATGAAATCCTGGATGAGAGGCATGATGCCACCGCCGACCACCATCATCATGAAGATGCCCGAAGCCTGTTCGGTGTACTTGCCGAGGCCCTCGACCGAAAGGTTGAAGATGGCGCCCCACATGACGGAGGTGCAGAGGCCGCAGAGTACGAACAGGAGGGCAGTAACAGGAACCCTGTGCATCACGAAACCCTGACCGGCGATGTAGCCGGGCATGGAGACCATGATGGTCTTGGGCAGGACGATGCCGAGGAATATGAGGAGGATGGCCAGGGACGACAGCGTGATGAGCTGAGCGCGGGTGCTGACCTTGCCGCTGATGAGCGAGCTGCAGAGGCGGCCGACCATCATCAGCAGCCAGTACATAGCCGCAATGGCGCCTCCAATGGCGGCAGCTCCGGCGGTGCCGGCAGCGAACGCGCCCTTGCCGGTAGGATCGGAAAGGAAGAAGTTCAGCTGCGAGGGGATGCCGATCTCGATACCGACATAGAAGAATATGGCCAGGATGCCGAGAACGCAATGACGGAATTTCCAGGGGCTGGCCTCATACTTGACAGCCTTGCGCTCCTGCGCCGGCTCGGGGATCTTCACCAGGGAGATAATAACGAACGCGATGGCAAATACGGCCATGGCGATGAAGAGCAGCGGAGCCACGTCGGACATCGCAGTCTTGTCAGTGACCGTACCGATGAGGATACCCACGAGGAACGGGGTGAGGGTACCGGCAAGGGAATTCATGGTACCGCCGATCTGGATGAACTGGTTGCCCCTGTTGCCGCCGCCGCCGAGGATATTCAGCATCGGGTTGACGACGGTATTCAGCATACAGACGCAGAAGCCGCAGATGAAGGCTCCGAGGAGGTAGACGGCCAGGGCGAACATATCGCCGCCGACCTTGCTGGAGAGCCACTGTACGAACACGCCTACGAATCCGACGGCGAGCGCGATGAGTGTGGTCTTCTTGTAACCGATCTTCATCAGCATCTTGCCGGCAGGGATACCCATGAAGAGGTACGCGGTGAAGTTCATGAGGTTGCCGAGCATGCCGGCATTTGCGAACTTGACCTGCCAGATGTTGCCGAACGGAGCGGCCATGTTGGTCACGAAGGATATCATCGCGAAGATGAAGCACATCGTGATGATCGCTACTAGATTAGTGTTTTTCTTAGCCATATCGTTTCTTCAATAAAAATCATGGACTGCCGGACAAATGTCCGATAGCCCACGAAGTTACGAATAAATAATGGAAAAGTGGCGTTTTTTGTCAAATTTGAATCTTCTCAGCCCCTATCCGCCGTTCAATCCGGCCTTCCACTTCCCTGCGCACCTCGTCTATCCTGTCCTTTCGCTTGAGAACGAAGTTCTCGACATAGACGGCCCCGCAGGCCAGTACGAAGTACACCATGCCCTGCAGGCAGAGGGCTTTCAACTGGGGTGCGACGATCTCAAGGTCCGCTCCGGCAGTGTTCAGGTCAATGAAGGCCTGACATCCGAAAGTGGACGGGAAAAGGTACGAGAACCATTTCCAGAATGCCGGGAACGCGGTCGTCGGCCAGCTGCACCCGGTTAGGAATATGCACACAGGGGACATGAACAGAAACAGGATGAACGCCGACTCGCGCCGCGTCACCAACGTGCTCCAGGTCATGCAGAAGAATACGCACACCGTCACGAAGATGGCAAGCAGTATCATTATATCCCAGAAGTTTCCGCGCTGCGGGAATCCGAACATCGCCGGGACTATCGTGGTCACATATATGCCTATGACCATGAAAATCAGCCAGTAGACAGCTCCGCGGCCAAGGACCACGCGTCCGACGCCACGACCCTTCAGGGTATCCGGCAAGGAAGCGAAACTGCGGTTCTCCTCGCGCATGGTTCCTACCGACATGCTCATGCCGTAGAACATCACCTGCTGTATGATGAGCATCAGTATGGCAGAAATCAGGAAGATGCTATAGGAGAACGCCCTGTTATAGGGATTGACATCGTCGTACAGGACGGTGTTCACGGAAGCGTCCGCCTGCTGGTCGGTCAGTCCGTCGAAACGGTAGCGTTCTACCTTGATGCCGTTTATCTCGTTCAGCATCACGAACTCCGAACCCATCAGCAGGTTCTTGTAGTACAGGAAGCTGCTCATGTCGGCATAGATGCTGAATACCGCTGTTTCCTTGTTCGCCAGGCGGTCTCCGAAGTCAGAGGGGAAATAGATGATGCCATTCACTCTCCGGTCACGGAAAAGTTCCCTGGCCTCCTCCATGTCGGTGCACCTGTACGCTATCTCGATCTCCCTGGTGGCATCCATCTCGCGTATCATCCGGCGGCTGTCGGTGCAGCCGGCATCGTCCACCACGGCGATGGGGGTATCCTCCAATACTCCGTTCCTGTACACGAAATTGTACAGTATCGGGTACAGGAATCCGGCGACAATGAAGATAATCATCACTCCTCCGTCCCGTAACAGCCGTCCGAGTTCGAGGTTGAAGATGCCCAGGGCATCTTTCAGCCAGCTTTTAACATAAGTCTCTTTCATTATCTAATTCCTCTCATAATCAAGATATTCGTATGCATGGCCAAGCCTCCTCATCACGAGGAAAGGAAGGAAGCAGAAGAGCATCAGCATAACCACATAGAAATACCATTTACCGAATCCGCTTCCGAAAACGCCTACCTGGACATACATACCGTAATAGTATCTGAGCGGATACATCAGGGCAAGGCCGCGCAGGCCTGCGGGCATGGCCTCGACCGGCAGGGTGAAACCTGTCAGGGAGAGGCCCAGCACGCTGTACAGCGCGCCTATGCTAAGTGCGAAACGGCACACAGGCACCAGTCCGATAATGAAGACAGCCACGGCCTCGGATGCCAGCACAAGGAGGAAACAGGCCAGCAGCATCTGGCCAAGCCGCCCCGCCAGCGGGAAATGCATCCATTTGTAAAGGATTACCTCTATGGTCCAGCCGATCAAAGTGAACAACACAGTATACAGTGCCATCTTCCCGCTGACCGCAGCGTAGATGTCGCCGTCCACAGACTGGAGGAGGTGACGGCCCGTTCCGTATTTGAGTTCGGTGCCGAGCGAATATATGAGCAGGATGATGACAACCATCTGGAGCATTCCCGGAATCATCATGTTGGCGAGGTAGGCTCCGTAGTTCATAGTAGGATTGCCGATCTGGTGGACGTCGATGTCTACCGGCCGCAGCAGTCCCATGATGCTGCTTTCGGGCACTCCCTGCATCCGCAGGACTTCCCTCTGCACGGCTCCTCCAGTGAGGTTGACCATCGTCAGGAGATCCTTCCAGGCGAGCGAACCTCCGAGGAAGTAAAGCCCGTTGATATAGATGCTTACAGTAGGCTGACGCTGGGCCTGGATGTCGCGGTTGAAACCGGCAGGGATGACGCAGACGGACGTCACCCGGCCTCCCTGCATGTCGGCGCGGGCTGGAGCGAAGTCGTCATAGCGGACGACCCGGCCCAACTGTGTGGCATCGAGTTGGCGGCAGAATTCGCGGGAGGTGCTCGAGTTGTCGAGATCGACCACGGCGATGGGCACGTCGGAAGGGACGCCGTCCCTGAGGAATGTCAGGTAGAAGACCGTGCAGAACGCCATCACGAACACGGACCCGACGATATAGACAGGCCTGCGGACCCAGATCCGGACCTCGCGCCGGACGACGTTCCATATTTTACCTATGAATGTCATTTCACTACAAGTACTGTCATACCGGGACGCAGGCCTTCGACGGTTTCGTTAGGGACTGCCCTGACCTCGAAGGTCTTGGCATCATACTGGTCGGTCTCACGTGTAGCCTTCCAGGTCGCATAGGACTCACGGACGGCAATATAGTTCACCGTCGCCTGAAGCTTCACGCCGTCGAGGGCGGGAACGCTGAGCGTCAGGATGTCACCGGTATTCATCCCGTGAAGCTGGTCCTCGCGGATGTTGAAGGTAAACCAAATGTCTGACAGATCGGTAACCGTCATCACCGGAGAGCCCTGTCCGACAAGTTCACCCTGCTTGGGATAGATATTGGAGACGATGCCGTCCGCAGGAGCCGTGAGGTACAGTTGCTCCATATAGGAGTCAACCTCCTGGATGGCTCCCTCGGCCTGGCGGACCAGGGCCGCGGCTGCGGCCTTGTCCTCGTCGCGGGCTCCGCTCAGCGCCATGTCGTACTGGCTCTTGGCAGCCTTCGCCTGAGCGACGGCGGCGTCGTACTTCGCCTTGGTCTCATCATATTTCTGTGCGGCGACAACCTTCTGGTCATACAGGTTCTGTATGCGTTCGAAAGACTTCTTCATGACATCCTCCTGGACCAGGGCCTGCTGCCAGAGCTCATAGGCCCCGGCTATCTGCTCCTGGCGCGCGCCGTTGCGCGCCTTGGCGCTCTGCGCCTGGGCGGCGCTGCGCGCGGCCTGCGCCTGCGCCATCTTTGCCCTTACCTGGGGGGAATCTATGAATGCGACGGTGTCGCCTTTGCTGATCTCCTGGCCTTCACGACAGTAGAGTTCGGTCACATGGCCGGGGACCATGCATGAAATCCTGTATTCCATGGCTTCAGCCTCACCCTGGATGATATGCGGCTTAGGCTTGCTGACAAGATATCCTACGAATGCGATTATCAGCACAATGGCCACAAGGGCGGCAAGCCCGATGACCAGATTGTAATTCTTCTTCTTTTCCATATCCTTGTATTTTTATTCGTTATCATTCATATCGCCGTTGGCCTTGCGGAGGTTTGCGGCAGCCATCTGCAGTTCCGTACCCGCGTCTATGAGTTCGGAATTGGCCTGGAGCCAGGCGGTCTGTGCCGCCATCACGGTGTCGGAGTCGATCACTCCGGCCTCGAACCCCACGGTGGCGCTACGGAGATTCTCCTCCGCGCTCTCGAGGTTAGAGGAAGCCATCGTCAGCTTTTCCCTTGCTTCGTCAAAGAGCTTTTCCTGCTGGGTGACCTGCAGAAGGATGAGTTCGCGGGCATCCTCGTACTGGTCCCGGTAGAGGGTTGCCTCAGCCTTGGCCTTGCGGTACTTGTTGGTGGCCTCGAAGCCGTGGAAAAGCGGGATATTCACGCTCACGCCGGCATTGAACATGCCGCCGTTCCAACTGTTGCTGAAGCCGTTGAAGGCATTGGGGTTGGAGACGAGGTAATTGGCGGTCAGCGCTACTTTCGGAAGCAGGTCGGCACGCGCTATCTTCGCTTTCTTCTCATAGATGTCCGAAGCCAGCGAGAGGCTGCGGGTCTCCGGGCGGTCGGCATAGACGCTCTCGATGTCCTTGCCGGTCTCCTTGACGGGGACCGGGATGACCTCGGTATTCTCATCCGCAAGGACGATCTCCGAATCGAGCGGCAAACCTATCCGCTTGCACAGCAACATCTTGGCAAGCGTCAGGCCGTTGCGGGACTTCGTGAGGAGCATGTCAGCCTCGTTGGACTTGACCTTGACCTGGAGCGCATCCGCTTCGGTCATCACCCCTTCATCTACGGA
>JAEEGL016255245.1_pt1 | contig 24755 bp, 22 predicted proteins | sample 9134231 | NCBI WGS metagenome assembly JAEEGL01 (sample SAMN16246548, study PRJNA631951) | gut metagenome | biome: gut microbiome; feature: rumen; material: fiber-attached | host: Bos | place: Iran: Karaj | collected 2018-10
GGAATAAAATGGGTATGGTATGGATAAGCCCTGATCTTTATTGGAGGAAACAAGGCGGATGGAACGAAGCAATCGCGCGCGGCAGGAGCGGGAGATCGATTTGTTGGATCTTGCGCTGACGCTGCTGAGCCAGTGGTATATTATCGTAGCGGTGACGGTGGTGGTCGGGATCGGCGCAGCCGGGTTTTTCTTTTTGAAGACGTTCTCGCCGGACGAGTATTCCGCAAGTACGACGCTGTATGTGCGCAATCAGCTGAGCGGAGAGAATACGATCAGTACAAGCGATCTGAGCAGCAGTCTGATGCTCGTAAACGACTATTCGGAGCTGATCTCGAGCCGGCGTGTAACGGAACGGGTGTGCGAGATGCTGGGCCTGCCGAGCCTGAGAGGGTATAAGATATCGGTTGATTCGGTCACGAATACGCGATTCATCCGGGTAACGGTAAATGGTCTGTATCCGGAATCGGTGACGTATATCGCGAATGCGATCTCTGCGGTGTTTACGGACGTGGTGAAAGAGGTCATGGACGTAGAGAACGTGTCGGTGGTGGACGAGGCAGTCGTGCCGACGTCGCCTTCGGGACCGCCGCGGCTGCGGAACACGCTGATAGCGATGGCGATCGCGTTTGTGGCAACGGCAGGCGTGCTGGCGGTGATCGATCTGAGCAACAACACGGTAAAGACGACGGAGGACATCGAGGAGCAGTTCGGGATTCCGGTACTGGCGACGGTGTCGCTCGTGAAGGCAACGAAGACAAAGGAGTAAGGAGCGCAAAGGAAGATGGCGAAGGAACAACAGGTAGCCTTGAATGACCGGAATCTGATGGATTCGGCAAAGACGCTGCGATCGAACATCGACTTTGCGGGAATTGATGAACCGATCCGGAGCGTGACGGTAACGAGCGCGCAAAAGGGCGACGGAAAGACGATGGTGGCATGCGCGCTGGCGATCGCGGAAGCGAATGCGGGGCGGAAGACGCTGATTATCGACAACGATTTCCGTGCGCCGCAGGTCGCATCGCGGCTGCACATCCGCGGGACGGCGAAGATGAGCGACGTATTGAAGGCGACGGAAGAGACGCTGATGCAGTACTGTCTGGAGACGAAGACGGAGAACCTGTACATGCTGGATATCAGCACACGGCGGAGCGATCCGGTGGAGGTGCTGTCGTCGAAGAAATACGAAGCGCTGTTGAAGTTGGCGATCGAGCAATTCGACTTTGTGGTGGTGGACACGCCGCCGCTGGGACTGTTCATTGACTCGGCGCTGGTCGCGCCGAAGACGGACGGGGCGGTGATCGTCATCCTGTCGGGGAAGGACTCGGAGCAGACGGTGAAGAACGTGCTGTCGCAGCTGGAAAAAGCGAACGCGCGGATCCTGGGCGCCGTGCTGAACGGGGACAAGAAGAAGCACACGGATTACTATTACTACTACAGCAAGAAGGACCATAAAACCAAGAAAAAAGCCGTGCATTGAGCAGGCAAACGGGAGAAGAACGGATGCTGGATCTTCACAGTCACATCTTATTTGCAGTTGACGACGGGTCGGAAAGCCTCGCCGAGTCCATTGCGATGCTTGACGCCGCAAAGGATGCAGGGATCGACAGCATCTATGCAACGCCGCATATGAAATCGAAGGATGCGGACGTTGCGATCATTCGAAACCATTTCGAAACGCTGAAGCCGTATGCCAAAGAGCGCGGGATTGCGCTTCGGCTCGGGTTTGAGTACAACATCAGCGCGATCGATGCGCAGAACTTTGCGCGCGCGAAGGAATTTGCGCTTGAGGATGCGGACACGCTCCTATTGGAACTACCGTTCGGCCATTGGCCGCCTGAGTGGCCGAGGATCATCCGAAGCCTGCAAAAGCTCGGGCTGCAGATCGTGATTGCGCATCCGGAACGGTACCTTGCGATTCAGCGCGATCATGAAATTTTGGACGTTTTGACCGAGATGGACTGTCTGCTGCAATGCAATGCGTCTTCGATTTTTTCTCCGAAAGCGGAGAAGCGCCGCGTGGTGGACGCCATCCGCGAGATGGGCAGACTGGACTTTGTGGCGACCGACGCGCACAGTACGCAGGAATACGCGATCTTTAAAAAGGCAGTCCGCAAGGTAAAGAAGGAGATCCGTTTTCCGGAGTATTGAACGAGAACCACACGCAAGGAGAATCGAATGCACTGCTACTGCATGTATTGTACCACCGCAAAATGCGAGTTCGTTGCCGAATCGCTGACGGCCATGGGCTTCGGGCGTGCAATCATGCCCAAAATCGTGCAGAGAAAATGGGTCAAGGGAACGGCGCGGGAAGAGGTGCATTCGTATCTGCCCGGGTATGTGTTCCTGTACAGCGACGCGCCGGTTTCGGATTTTTTGGCGATCCGCAGGCTGACGGACGTGCATCGGATCCTCGGAAACGAGGCGGATCGCTACGAGCTGCAGGGCTCGGATCGCGCGTTTGCCGAAATGCTGCTCGCCTCGGATGGGACGATCGGCATTCTGAAAGCGTATGAAGCGGGCGATCGCGTGCATCTGGACGGGTCGCTGTTCGGGGATTTCGAAGGCGTGATCACGAAGTTCGATCGTTCGCGCAGACGCGCCGAGATCGAGTTCGATTTCGACGGAAAGAAGCAGCGCGTGTGGTGCGGAATTGAGCTGATTACCGATGTGCGAAAGGATGCCGAACCGTCGATATGAAACGAAAGATCCTGATCGGATGCGCCGCCGCGGCGATCCTGTTTGCATGGATTCACTCCGCAATGCCCAGCGGCATCTCCGGGGCGGAGAGCGGATGGTTTGCGGAACACATCATCAATCCGGTATGGACGTTGCTGTTCGGACAGGGGATGTCGATCGAAATCGTCCGGAAACTGGCGCACGTTTTTGAGTATACCGTAATCGGCGCGCTGCTCGGAGCGCTTTTGCAGCGAAAACCGCTGCCGACCTTCGGAATCGGCATGGCGGTTGCTGTCGCGGATGAGACGATTCAACTCCTGTCGGGCAGAGGATCGACGATTGCGGACGTGTGGATTGACCTTTGCGGCGTGGCGATCGGATACGGGATCGCCTGGGGGATATACGGGTTGACCCGAAAGAGAAACGGAACGAATGCTTCCTGAAACGGGGAGCGGGATGCATTGGGGCGGTATGGAAAAACAGGAAGTCAACAGAAAACAGGGGCGCGGCATCGGTACGATCATTCTGCCGTTGCTGCTTGACGTCTTCATTGTAAATCTTGCGTACTTTGCCGCGCTGTGGTTCCGGTTCGACGGCAGCTTTGCGCTGCTGACCGATCCGACGAATATCGATTATCTGTTCGCGTGGGCAAAGTTCGCGCCGATCTATTCCGCCGTTTGCGTAGCGGTATTTGCGCTGTTTCGGCTGTATCGCACCCTCTGGCACTACGCAAGCTATCCGGAGCTCGTCCGGGTGCTGCTTGCCTGCGTGATTACGGGCGTGCTGCATGTCGTCGGAATCACGCTGCTGTTTTGCCGCATGCCGATTTCCTATTACTGCATCGGATTCGTTTTCCAGACGGCGCTGATCGTCATTTCCCGCTTCGCCTATCGCATGATCGATTTTCTGAAGGATGTGCTGACCCGCGATCGGAATGTCGGCCGTGTCATGCTGATCGGCGCGGGCATGGCGGGACAGATGATTTTGAAGGATATGCATCATTCCCGGACGCGGCATGATCGGGTGTTCTGCATTGTGGACGACGATCCGAAAAAATGGGGCATGTATCTGGATGGCATTCCGGTCGTCGGCGACCGCAATACGATCCTTGAGAACGTGGAAAAGTATCGGATCGAAAAGATTTATCTTGCGATTCCGAGCGCTTCCGCCGAAGCGCGGCGCGATATTCTGAACATCTGCAAGGAAACGGATTGCGAGCTCAAGAACCTGCCGGGCATCTTCCAGTTTGTGGCGGGTGACGTTTCGGTGGAAAGCATGACGAATGTTTCCGTTGAGGACCTGCTCGGCCGGGAACCGATTCGCGCCGATCTTCAGGAAGTGTTTGCGTTCATCCATGATAAGGTCGTTTTGGTCACGGGAGGCGGCGGGTCGATCGGCAGTGAACTGTGCCGGCAGATCGCCGAGCATCATCCGAAAAAGCTGCTGATCTTTGATGTGTACGAAAACAACGCGTATGAGATTCAGAACGAACTCGGATCGCGCTATCCCGAATTGGATTTTGAAACGCTGATCGGCTCCGTGCGCGACAGCCGCCGGATCTACGAAGTCTTTGAAACCTATCATCCCGAAATCGTGTACCACGCGGCGGCGCACAAGCATGTTCCGCTGATGGAGGACAGCCCGAACGAGGCGATCAAGAACAACGTCTTCGGCACCTATAAGACCGCGTATGCGGCGATGGTACACGGCTGCGAGCGCTTTGTGCTGATTTCCACGGACAAGGCCGTGAACCCGACGAACATCATGGGCGCGAGCAAACGGCTTTGCGAGATGATCATTCAGGCGTTTGACGCGAAGATCAAGGCAAAGAAGGCGGACGAGATTCCGCAACTGTTCACGCATGAGGGGATCGAAAACGCGGATAAGGACGGAACGGGCCGCGTCTTCCGCGAGGCGCGGACGGAATTCGTTGCGGTACGGTTCGGAAATGTGCTCGGGAGCAACGGATCGGTCGTGCCGCTCTTCAAGCAGATGATCCAAAACGGCGGCCCCGTGAAGGTCACGCATCCGGACATTATCCGCTACTTTATGACGATTCCGGAAGCCGTCAGCCTTGTGCTGCTTGCGGGAACCTATGCAAAGGGCGGCGAAATTTTCGTGCTCGATATGGGCAGCCCGGTCAAAATCGATACGCTTGCCCGCAACCTGATCCGGCTTTCGGGTCTGCGCCCGGATGTGGACATCAAGATCGAATACACCGGCCTGCGTCCCGGAGAAAAGCTGTATGAGGAGAAACTCATGGCGGAGGAGGGGCTGAAGAAGACCGAGAACGATCTCATCCATATCGGCTGCCCGATCCCGTTCGACACCGATGAATTCTTCCGCGCCCTGCGTCCGCTGATGGACGCCGCGTATGCGAACAGGACCGATATTCGCGACAAGGTGCGCAAAATGGTTGTAACTTACCGACAGGCGGAATAAAAAAACGACGGAGCTTTTCCCAAAAGGAGAAAGCTCCGTTTTTGTATGCGCTTGGTTGCGCTGTGCGCCGTTGCAAAGCGGGATCAGTTCCGGTCGCTGTATACGACGCTGCCGGGGGCGACGCTGTGTGTGAGCCACACGTTGCCGCCGATCACACAGTTGTCCCCGATCACGGTGTCGCCGCCGAGAATCGTCGCCCCGGCGTAAATGACGACGTTGTTGCCGATGTGCGGGTGACGCTGGATGCCCTTGATCGGGTTGCCTTCCGCGTCGGAGGGGAAGGACTTTGCGCCGAGCGTGACGCCCTGATACAGCTTGACGTGATCGCCGATGACGGTCGTCTCGCCGATGACGACGCCGGTTCCGTGATCGATAAAGAAGTAGTTGCCGATCGTTGCGCCCGGATGGATATCGATCCCGGTCTTGCTGTGCGCGGACTCGGTCATCATTCGCGGCAGCATCGGTACGCCGAGAGTTTGCAGGCAGTGCGCGATGCGATAGACGGAGATCGCTTCAAACGAGGGGTAGGCAAGCATCACTTCCTCATTCGATTTGGCGGCGGGATCGCCGACGAAAGCCGCGACAATATCCGTATGCAGAGCGGCGGCGATGCCGGGAAGCGCGTTCAGAAACGATTCGGTGATGCAGGACACGTTGCAGGCCTTCAGCTCCTTATGGTTCGTGCGCGGATTGGAAAGAATATCGTTGCAGATTTCCCCGAGCAAAAGCCCCGCTTTTTCAAGGTTCAGACAGGTCATGGCTTCGACCTGAGAGGCGGGCATCGGCTGCTCGCAATAGATCGTCGGGAACATGGCCGAGCGGACGAGCCGGATCAGCCGTTCCACCTTCACCTTCAGCCCAAAACCGCTGACATAGAATTCCTCTGCGTTGCTCTCGTTCATTGCGGCGAGCTCGGCAGCGATCCGCCCCGCGGTCAGATTCAGCATTTCCATTCGTTTCACTCCGATTGCATCGATGGTATATATTATGCCATAGTCCTTTGAAAGTTACAAGGACAAATTCCGTAAAATCCCGAAACCGCTTTGAAAGCCATGCGGAAAGGGATCGAACCTTGGGCAAAAATGTCGCGTTCTTGTAAATCTTCCGGATTCCCCTTGCTTTTTTGGGGCACATTCGATACAATAAAGAAAAATCGGGAGCAATTCCGATTATTTTCCGTTGCATTTTCTTGGAGGGAATGATACATGGTTTTCAAAAAAACGCTGTGCATCGGCTTTTCCTGCCTGATGCTTTGGGGCATGTTCGGCTGCACGCAGCCGCCTGCCGTTGCCGCCCCCGTGGCGGAGGTTTCCGAATCCGCTGCGCCGACGGCTGAGCCCGTCTCGTTGACCGCAACGCAGCAGAAACCGGAAGCGGAGCAGGCAACTCCGATTCCGACGCCGGAGCCTACGCCGGTCGTAACCGCAACGCCGACGCCGACGCCTTCTCCCACACCCGTCCCGACCCGTGAGCCGATGGAGGGCGATTTCGTTCTCGAATTCCCGGAAAGCGAATTCCCGGATTACGATACCGGCGTTGATGCCGATTACAGCTACCAGTCGGACGAGCTCAGGGTTGCGATCCGCACCGTGGTCGACGAGGACAATGCGCAGCAGTATTACGTTGCGGACGTTTGGATCCGGAACATTTCGGCGTTCCGTACCGGCTTCGGTCACGGCGCGTACAGAGCGGGCTGGGAAGAGCCGGTTTCGTTCGCAGTTCGCGAGAACGCGATCTTTGCGGTGAACGGCAGCGCAAACTCCGGCGTGGTGTTCCACAACGGGAAATGGTATAAGGGAACGGCCCGGACTTCGGACGGCGAAGGCCTCATGTGCATGTATACCGACGGCACGATGCGCGCGGTGAACCTGCTCGATGAAAAGTTCGATTACCGGAAGGAAAACGCGAAAAAGCCGATCCTGAACATCTGGCACGTCGGCCCCTCGCTCGTACATGAGGGAGAAATCGTGGATACGCATATGACGCGCGCGCGGCATCCGCGTACGATCATCGGCTATTACGCGCCCGGTCACTATGTGGTTGTCGTCGTGGATGGCCGGAGGAAGAACGCGATCGGTATGACCGATATGGAGATGGCCGAAATGATGCATGATCTCGGCGTACAGGAAGCGGTCAATCTGGACGGCGGCGACAGCACGTATATGGTCTTCATGGGCGAGATCATCAACAGCCCGTCGAGCGTGGACAAGAACAACGACGGTACCCTCGACAGAAAAGTATTCGATATGATTCTGTTCGCGGAGTACGACAGCGACGGGGACGCTCCTGCGCTGGAAGATGTGGACATGAGCAAGGTACGGATCAAAGCGGATGAAGAATGAGAAATGGAAACGGACGCTGCTGATCGTCGGAATCGCGGTTTTCGGACTTCTGAGCGCGGTGCTGCTTGCGGCGGATATTCTGCTGCTGGTTGCGCTTTGGCAGTGATCGGAGGGATTCCATGGAACAGAAGCAATCCAATCAACAAAAGGGGCTGCGCAACGCGTTCTGGATCGTTCTCGGTCTGTTCGCGGTGCTTGCAACGATCTTCGGGATCGCGCTCGGCACGCTGCTCGGCAACAAGAACAAGAATCTGGTTGAGATCGTCCCGGGACCGATGCGCGATCTGGCGGTGCTGCTTGCGCCGCCGACTCCGGATCCGTTCGTGAAAGCGCTTGCGACGGATGTGGATTACTATGAGACCGGCGAGATTCAGGAGATCCCGATCTACGAGCAGAAGAAGATCGATAAGTTTATCTTCAGCTTTCTGGTCGTCGTGCAGAACGGGAAGACCGATGCAGAGGATCGGCAGACCGATATGATCTTTATCGTCTCGTGGAACCCGCTGCAGCAGAAGTTCACGGTGGTTTCGCTCCCACGCGATACGCTCGTGCCGATCGCCGATTACGGATGGAAGCATCTGAACGCCGCCTATTCGCTCGGCGGAATCGGGCTCTTGGTCAATACGATCAACGAAACGTACGGGCTGGACCTGCAAAATTATGTGTATATCGGCACCGAAGAGCTTGCCACGCTTGCGGACGGCGTCAACGGCATCCCGGCGCTGCTGACCGAAGGGGAAGCGGCTTACTTGAACGAAAAGCTCGGATGCGCGCTGCAGGCAGGCCAGCAGCAGCTGACCGGCGAACAGGTCATTGCCCTGCTGCTCGATCGTACGTCCGACAATAAGGGCGATCTCGGCAGAGCCGGACGGCAGCTTTCGATCATCGAGACGACGTATACCTACATGCGCGACAACTTTGACAGCTCGTTCATGTGGCCATTCTTCGGAATGGTGTCGAAGGGGATCCGCTCGAATGTTTCGTTCGAGGACCTGACGACCGTCGGCTATGAGATCATCGAGAGCGATGAGCTGACGCTGAAGCTCGTGATCTTGCCGTATGAGGACAGCTACACCGAGATGACCTACGATGGGTCGTATGCGATTCTTCCCGAGTTTGAGAAAAACCGCATTCTGATCCGGCAGGAGCTCTACGGCATCGAAGATTGATCAAAAAACCCGCCAACAAACGCGTTGGCGGGTTTTTTTATGCCTGCTCTCGGATGCGGTCCCGCAGCCGCTGCTTTGCGGCCGCATCGAGTGCTACGAGCTCGTCGATATACTCGCCGAGCGAAAGGGACCTTGTCTCGTCGGCGGAGGGGAACTGATACACGCGGTCGAACCGAAAACTGTAGACGCATCGGTCGCCGAGAATCAGATTGTCGTTCAGCGGGAGATCGAGCTCCTTTGACAGCAGCGTAAGCCGCCGGTTCGTCTCGATATCGTCCTTCGAAGGGAGAACCTCGCCGGTCGGATGGTTGTGCGTGAGCGCAAAGCTGGCAGCCTTATGAAAGAAGGCTTTCTCGATCACGTGACGCGGCTCCATCTGCACTTCATCCTTGGAGCCGACGGCGAGAACGCAGGAATGAATCAACCGCAGCGCGGAATCGAAACAGAGCAGACGCACGGTCTCATACCGATCGTGCGCGCCGATGGACAGCGCATACCGCCCAAGCTGATCGGTGTTGATCAGACGAACCGTCTTCGCGCCCTGCAAAATCGCGCTGCGTTCCATGCGCTGATGCAGCTGAAACACAAGCTGCAGCAGGACCGAGGTCTGCATTCCGATTCCGTCGATGCTGCTGAGCTCCGCCTGCGTCGCTCCGAGCACATGTTCGAGCGAACCGAATTCCTCTAAAAGCCGATGCGCGAGCGGATTCACATCCTTGCGCGGGATCGCATAGGAGAGCAGCAGTTCCAGAAGCAAATGGTCGGGGAACCCGTCGCCCTGCGCGGCATAGTATTGTTCCCGCAGCCGCGATCGGTGTCCGGCGTGAAGCGTATCCATCCGCATGCCCTCCTTTTTCTTTTCATTATATCGAACCTTTGCCGAAAAATCCAGTATTTGGGAGAATTTTATCCTCTGCCGTATGGCGGTTCGGTTCCCTGGGAAGACTATGCCATCATGAATGCAGGAGGCGAACATGGGTTCGGTATGGAACGAAACGGAAACGATGCGATCGTTTGGACCGCTGGAGCAGGATTGTTCCGTCGATGTACTGGTGATCGGCGGCGGGATGGCGGGCGTATTGACCGCCTATTTTCTGAAGGAGCAGGGGATTGACGTTGCGCTCTGCGAAGCGGAGACGATCGGCGGCGGGACGACGCAGAACACGACCGCAAAGATCACAAGCCAGCATGGGCTGTGCTACGCAAAGCTGATCGAACGGTTCGGAGAGCGGTTCGCGGGATTCTACCTTATGGCCAACGAGGAAGCGCTGAAGCGCTATCGGAGCCTTTGCGAACGAATCGACTGCGATCTTGAGACGCAGCCGAATTATATCTATTCGCTGTATTCCGAGGAGGCGATTCAAAAGGAGCTTCGCGCCCTGCGCCGAATCGGCGCGCCCGCCGAGCGTGTGGATACGCTGCCGCTCCCGTTCGACGTTGCCGGCGCGATTCGGTTTTCGAATCAGGCGCAGTTTCACCCGATGCGCTTCTTAAACGCCATCTCCGAAGGGCTTCCGATCTACACGCATACGCGGGTGCGGGAGCTGATCCGAACGCAGCTCGGAATTGCCGCCGTCACAAACGGCGGAACCGTGACGGCGAAGCGAATCGTCGTGGCGACGCATTTTCCGTTCCTCAACAAGCACGGATTCTACTTCATGAAGCTGTATCAGCATCGTTCCTACGTCATCGCGCTGGAGAATGCCGAGCAGCTGAACGGGATGTATCTTGATGAGAACCCGCTCGGGCTTTCCTTTCGGAACTACGGGAATCTGCTCTTCATCGGCGGCGGGAGCCATCGGACCGGCAAGCCGGGCGAGGGCGTCGGGCAGCTTCGCGCCTATGCCGAGCGCTATTACCCGAATGCGCCGATCCGATACGAATGGGCGGCGCAGGACTGCATGTCGCTGGACAGCGTGCCGTATATCGGCCCGTACTCCTCCGGGACCGAAAACCTCTATGTGGCGACGGGCTTCAACAAATGGGGCATGACCGGATCCATGGTGGCGGCAACGCTGCTGACCGATCTGATCCTTGGGCGCGAGAACCCGTATGCAGAACTATTCTCACCGTCCCGCTCGATGCTGCGGCCCGCCTTGTTCCAAAATGCGGCGGAGGCGGTTCGCGGGTGGCTCACGCCGAAGGCGCCGCGGTGTCCGCATCTCGGGTGTGCGCTCGAATGGAACGAAGCCGAGCGCACGTGGGACTGCCCGTGCCACGGGTCACGGTTTTCGGAGGACGGAAGCCTGATTGACAACCCGGCAACCGGCGATCTCAAAATGAACGCGGATCGAATGAATCGCTCTTGACGGAATGAAATGCGACTCCTATAATAAGAGCAGAAACCGGAGGAGGGAAATCGCATGATCATTGTCCGAAAGATTCAGATTCCGTCGCTGCCGACGAAGAAGCCGAGAAGGCTGTACGTCTATCTCCCCAAAGAGTACGGGAAGACCGACCGCAGGTATCCCGTTCTGTATATGTTCGACGGACACAACGTGTTCTACAACAGCCATGCCACGTACGGCAAGAGCTGGGGCATGAAGGAGTATCTGGAAAAGACGAAGATGCCGTTGATCGTCGTCGGAATCGAGTGCAATCCGGAGGATTTCAAGCGGCTTTCGGAGTATTCGCCGTGGACGTTCACGCGGCGCGGGCTCCCGATCATCGAAGGCAAGGGGAAGGAAACGATGGATTGGATCACCGGCACATTGAAGCCGGAGATCGACCGCACGTATCGCACGCTGCCGGACCGCGAAAACACCATGATCGCGGGCAGCTCGATGGGCGGCTTGATGACGATCTATGCCGCGGTGGAATACAATGCGTATTTTGCGCGCGCCGCGTCGCTGTCGCCGAGCCTTTGGGTGAATCGCAAAGCGATGAAGGAACTGATTGCGTCGCATCCGCTTGCGCAGCCGACGCAGATCTATATGGACTACGGCAGCGGCGAGGCCGAGGGACATCGGTTTATTCTGGGCGTCGCATTCGAGGTCGCAAAGTATCTCACCAAGGCGGGCGCGAACGTGGATATGCGCGTTGTGCCGGACGCAATGCACAGCGAAGCGTACTGGGAAAAACGGATTCCGGTCTTCTTCGATTATCTGTTCAACAACTGATGACTATAAGCCCCTTGCAGTTCAATGCAAGGGGCTTTTGTTATTTTCTCTTTTGGCTGCAGCCGGGGCAGGAGGAACAATTCTGACAGCAGGACGAGCCTTTGCGCTTACGCCGGATCAGCCAAAAAACGGCGGCGCCGACAGCGGCGACCAAGAGCCCGATCAATAAAATATCGATTCCGTTCATACGCACCTCACAACAGCATTCCGATCAGATGGACCACAGAGGTCGCAAGCCAGGCAACGACGCATTGCCAGACCACGATGCCGACCGCCCATTTCAGACCCATTTCGCGCCGGATCGAAGTGACCGCAGCGACGCACGGCGTGTACAGCAGCGAGAACACCAAAAGGCAGACGGTGGACAGGGTGGAGAGCGCGGTTTCGATGCCGGAGCCGAACAGCAGTTCCATCGTGGAAACGACGCTTTCTTTGGCGATAAAGCCGGTAATCAGCGAGGTGCAGATGCGCCAGTCGCCGAGCCCGATCGGCTGTAGGATCGGAACGAGCCAGCCGGATACGAGCGCGAGAATGCTGTCGTGTTGATCGGTGACAAGATTGAACCGCAGGTCAAAACTGCGCAGGAACCAGACGACGATCGTTGCGATCAAAATGACCGAAAACGCGCGCTGCAAAAAGTCCTTCGCCTTTTCCCAGAGCAGCCGGACCACGTTCTTCAGGCCGGGCAGCCGATAATTGGGCAGCTCCATGACAAACGGAACGGCCTCGCCGCGGAACAGGGTCCCTTTGTACAGAAATGCGGCGAGCACGCCGAGCACGATGCCGAGTACATACAGCCCGATCATCACAAGCGCGCCGATCTTCGGGAAGAACGCGTTGACAAAAAACGCGTAGATCGGAACCTTGGCGGAACAGCTCATAAATGGGGTGAGCAGAATCGTCATCTTGCGGTCCCGCTCACTCGGCAGCGTTCGCGTTGCCATGACCGCCGGAACCGTGCAGCCGAACCCGATCAGCATCGGGACGATGCTGCGTCCGGAAAGCCCGATCTTGCGCAGCAGTTTATCCATCACAAAAGCGACGCGGGCGATATATCCGCTGTCCTCCAAAAGGGAGAGGAAAAAGAACAGCGTAACGATGATCGGCAAAAAGCTCAGGACGCTGCCGACGCCGGCAAAAATGCCCTCAATGATCAGATCGTGCAGCGTGGCGTTGACGTTTGCCGCCGTCAACGAGGCATCGACCACGTCCGACAAAGCCGTGATGCCGAGATCCAACAGGCTTTGCAGCCCTGCGCCGATCACATGGAACGTCAGCCAAAAGACGAGCCCCATGATCAGAAGGAAGGCGGGGATCGCGGTGTATTTCCCGGTCAGGATCCGGTCGATCCGTTCGCTCCGCGCGCGTTCCTTGCTTTTCAACGGCTTCTGCACGCAGCTTCCGGCAACCTTGCCGATGAACGCAAATCGCATGTCCGCAATCGCGGCGCTGCGATCGAGCCCGCGCTCCTTCTCCATCTGAATGATGATATGCTCGGTCATTTCGACTTCGTTCGGATCGAGCTTCAACTGGGACGCGATCAGCGCGTCACCTTCGATCAGCTTACTGACCGCAAACCGCAGCGGGAGATCGGCTTTGTTTGCGTGATCCTCGATCAGATGCGCAATGCCGTGCAGACAGCGATGCACCGCGCCGCCGTTCTGCGATTCGTCACAGAAATCCTGGCGGAGCGGGCGCTCCTGATAGGAAGCGACGTGAATCGCATGGCTGATCAGCTCCTGCACGCCCTCGTTTTTCGCAGCGCTGATCGCAATGACCGGCACGCCGAGCAGCTGCTCCATCGCATTGATATCGACGCTGCCGCCGTTGGAGGTCACCTCGTCCATCATGTTCAACGCAACAACCATCGGCACGTTCATTTCCAACAGCTGCATCGTCAGGTACAGGTTGCGCTCGATGTTTGTAGCGTCGACGATGTTGATGATCGCACGCGGCTTTTGCTCGAGTACGAAGTTGCGCGAAACGACTTCCTCCGGCGAATACGGCGACATCGAGTAGATGCCGGGCAGGTCGGTGATCAATGTATTGGGATAGCCTTTGATTTGCCCGTCCTTGCGGTCAACGGTCACGCCCGGAAAGTTGCCGACGTGCTGATTCGCGCCGGTCAGCTGATTGAACAACGTCGTCTTGCCGCTGTTCTGATTCCCGACGAGCGCAAAGGTCAGCACCGTACCCTGTGGGAGCGGATCGCCGCTGCCCTTGGGATGGAACTTGCCGCCTTCGCCGAGCCCCGGATGGAACGGTACCGTCGGGATCGACTGCTTCTTCTTGGAATGTGGGAAACGCTCAATCGGACGGATCCCGATCTTCTCGGCATCGGACAGCCGAAGCGTCAGCTCATAGCCGTGGATCATCAGCTCCATTGGATCGCCCATCGGCGCGTATTTGATCAATTTGACCTCGGCGCCGGGAACCATGCCCATATCCAGAAAATGCTGCCGGAGCGCGCCCTCACCGCCGACTTCGGTAATAACCGCGCTCTGGCCGATCTCCAATTCTCGTAACTGCATAGACCCTTCCTCGATTCGGACTTGTATCGTCTTATGTTACGCCCGTGCAGCGGGATTAGTCAATGCTAATCAGACGCGGCGCCGCACGGGACCGGTGTAAGCTCAAGATCGTCTTTTTTCTTCTTTTGAATGAAGGATTGAAAATGCGCAACCGATATGTTACAATATACATACGCGGCAGAGACCGCGAAAATACGAACGGGAGGAATCCAAATGAAGAAGAGAATTCTTGCAATCCTGATTGCCGCCGTGATGCTGCTTGGCTTGGTGCCGGTTGCGCTTGCGGACGATGTTTCCACAGAGGAGACGAAGGACATTGTCGTTCTCTACACAAATGACACGCATTGCGGCGTTACGGACGGAATGGGCTTTGCCGGTGTTGCGCGCGTGAAAGCAGCGCTTGAAGCCGCCGGTTACCCGGTTGTGCTCGTGGACAACGGAGATGCCGTACAGGGAGATGTCATCGGTACGCTTTCGAAGGGCGAAGCGATCATCGAATTGATGAACACCGCAGGATACGAGTTTGCCGCCATCGGCAATCACGATTTTGACTACGGAATGGAACAGTTCCAGAAGAACGTCGGGCTTGCAAAGTTCCAATATCTGTGCTGCAACTTCCTCAATGCGGAAGGCAAGCCGCTGTTTGACAGCTTCGCGATCAAGGAGATCGCCGGAAAGAAGATCGGATTCATCGGCATTGCGACGCCGCAGACCTTCAAGACCTCCACACCGACGTATTTCCAGGACGAGAATCACAAGTACATCTATTCGTTCTGTGAGGGAAACGACGGACAGGATCTGTATGACGCGGTGCAGAAGGCGGCAGACGATGCACGCGCGGCCGGCGCGGAGTACGTCATCGCTTTGGCACACCTCGGAAATGAATACGAAGCACATCCCTGGACCTCCTCCGACGTGATTACCCACACGACGGGGATCGATGTCGTGCTCGACGGCCATTCGCATACGGTTATGATGGGGGACAAGGTCGATAACGCGAACGGCGAAAAAGTCCTTCTGACCCAGACCGGAACGAAGCTTGCAAACCTCGGCATGCTCACGATCGGCAAAGACGGCACGCTGAAGACGCAGTTGATCGGTGATTCCGCGCTTGCGCTTTGCAACATGACCGGTTTGCTCACGGAAAGCAACGGGATGGAGGAAGCGGTTACGGCCGCGCTTGCCGAGAACGACGCGCTTGTCAACGAAGTGGTCGCGCATACCGATGTCGACCTGATCATCAACGACCCGATTGCGGTGGATAAGGACGGCAAACCGATCCGTATCGTCCGCAGCCAGGAGACCAACCTCGGCGACCTCTGCGCAGACGCGTACCGCGCCATGGGTGAATCCGATGTTGCATTCGTAAACGGCGGCGGCATTCGCACCTCGATCCCGGTCGGCGATATCACGTTCGGTCAGATCATCCAGGTGCATCCGTTCGGCAACACCATGTGCGTTGTCGAAGCGACCGGCGCAGAAATCCTCGACGCGCTGGAGTTCAGCAATGCGAGCCTGCCCGGTGAGTTCGGCGGATTCCTGCAGGTTTCCGGCCTGAAGTTCACGATCGATATGAACGTACAGCCGTCCATTGAGAAGGATGAGAAGGGAATGTTCGTTGCGGTCACCGGCGATCGCCGCGTGAAGGATGTGCAGGTACTGCAGGCGGACGGCACCTATGCGCCGATCGATCCCGAGAAGACGTACACCGTTTCGTGCCACAACTATCTTCTGAAGAATGGGGGCGACGGCTACACGATGTTCCAGGACAACGTGATCCTGCGCGATGAAGTGATGATCGACAACCAGGTACTGATCAACTACATCGTAGACGTGCTGCAGGGAACTGTCGGAGCGGGGTATTCCGATCCGTACGGCGAAGGCCGCATCACGTTCCAATAAGCAACCCCAAAACGAGTTCGGGCGACGGAGATTCCGCCGCCCGTTTTCGTATGAAAAAAGCCCCATACAGGGCGAAGGGATCAGGGCAAAAACGGCCAGAACGACAAGAGATAGCCGGGAACCACGACGATCAAAAAGAAGGCCCAGCTGATCAGCGTGAAGGTTTTGATAAACGCGCGGCCGCCTTGGGGGTATTCGCGCACATAGATGCGATAGTTGATCACCGAGGCCAGCGAACCGATCAGCGAGCAGAGCCCCGCGGTGTCCGCGCCGTAGATCAGACCGGCAAAGTTCTCCGTAAACGGATACAGAACGATCGAAGCCGGTACGTTGGAGATGATCTGGCTCAATCCGATCGCCCACCAATACTCGTTCCCCGCGACCGCTGTTTTCAGAAACGACGCGATGGTTTCGTTGTTTGTGATGGAGGAGGAGAAGATAAAGAAGCAGAGGAACGTGATCAGCAGCACGTAGTCGACCTTCAAAAGCAGTTTCCGGTCGACGATCAGCACCGTGATCAACACGATTCCGACGGCGATGTACCAAAATCCCGTGCGCGAGACGATCACGCCGAGTACGAGCAAAAAGAGCGCAAGGTAGGCGATTCGCCTGACGCGTCCTTCCCTTTGCCACGGCGCGGAATCGATTCGCGCGTTGATTTCCTCCTTCGGATTTTTGCGGTAGAGGAACAGCACAAAGAGGACGAGCAGCACGGCGGACAAGACCGAGAGCGGGAGCATGTGCAGCAAAAAGCGCCCCACGCCGATCTTTGCCTGACCATACAGGAACAGGTTTTGCGGGCTGCCGAACGGCGTCAGAAGGGAGCCGCGGATGGCCGCGATGTTCTCCATCGTGAGGACGGGGAGGATGTACCGCTCCTTATCCCCGCTGCGAAACAGCAGGATCGTAACCGGTACGAAGATGATCAGGGAGACGTCATTCGTTACGAACATCGAACTGAAAAAGACGCCGAAGATCAGAAACAGCGATTGCGTCGCGATGTGCTTCCAGCCGGCGGCCAGCCGGACGAGCGGCAGCAGAACGTTCTCCTGCTTGAACCCCTCCAGCACGATCAGCATCATCAGAAGCGTTCCGAGCGTACGCCAATCGATCGCCTCCAGCAAAGCAGGCGTCGGCGGTGTGATGATCAGCGCGGCGATCGCGGCCAAAAGGGAAACGCTGAGCATCAGTTCCTTTTTGAAAAATGAAATGATCCGTTTCATACGGCTCCTTTTCCCAAAAGCGCCAATACGTTACGCAAGGCCCGGTTTACAAGGGCATCCGGCGTCGCGCCGATCCTTTTGGTACAGCTCCTCGGTTGCGAGCGCCATCTTGGTGACCGAAAACGCGCAATCGTGCGGGTAGATATACCAGGTATCCGTCAACGTGTTGAGGTCCACGCAGTCGCCGTACTTGCCGAGGTAGTTGTATTCGATGTGGCAGGAGTACAGGGACGGGACGGATTTTTCCATCCGAAACGGCTCGCCGTTTGGATCGGTTCCCCAAACGGTAAACCCGGTCCGATCATGGCGCATCGTGCCTTCGCCGAGCGGCAGAAATCGCTTGGCATTCGGAAGCGACCGAACCGTAACGGGAAGCGGGCCGGAATCATAGGTCCCGGCTTCCACTTCGGCGCGCACGTTGGCGCGTTCCCATTCGTACCAGTCCGGAATGTGCGAAAACTCCGTGGTTCCGCTTTGCGCCAAGAGTTCACCGGTTTCCAGATACGTCCAGCGTTTTTTGCAGGCGCGGCAAAACAGCTCGCTGCCTTCGGATGCCATCTGAAATTCCGTTTGGCATGCGGGACATTGATACAGCACCTTCTCGAGCCCTTCGGCACGCTTCGGATAGGTGACGCGTATGCCGCGCGCACGCTGCCATGCGTATTCATCGTACTGAAACGCCGCGACAAGGCGCTCGTTGATTTCGTCCGCCGTGGCTTTTTGCAGCTGCTCTACGGTGAATTGAACGGTCAGTTCCGCTTCGGTCGGCTTCACGCCGCGCGGATGCAGGTTCCAAAAGGGCGAATCGATGTGATGCCCGTGACAGATCAGCGTAACGACCGGCACGTTCAGGAGCTTGCAGAGCTTTCCGAGGCTTTGCGGGAGCACAGCCGTCGTACCGCAGAGCGAATACCGCGCTTCCGGATAGATCATGCAGACGTCACCGTTTTGTACGACGCGTTTCAACTGCCGGACCAGGGTGAGGTCGCTCGTGAATTTGCGCTTACAGATGCACCCGACCCGGCGCAGCAGCTCCTCGCGCCCGATGAACCCGTCGATCGCCACGACATAGTTCGCCCGGTGCGGCCAGATCGCTTTCGTTGCAACCTTGAAATCCAAGAACGCGTTGTGATTGCAGAGCAGTACGTACGGCGGCCGGAGACCCTCCGTGCCGACTTTGGTAATCTTTGCGCGGTGGAGCAGCACGTCCGGCTCGCTCAGAAGGTAGGTGAGCGGCCTCAGATACCATTTCGTCCGCATCGGAGGTCGCTTCATATCAAAACGGGTTACACTTTCCTGATTCATATTCCCCTCGTCGGATCGGAATTGTCCGATCGTTTTGTTCCGCTTTAGTATAGCCGATTGCCGGGTCTTGCGCAATGCTTTTTTCGCCTGCTTAGAAAGAATTCCGACGGCGTGCGCCCAAATTGCGCAAAAACGTCTGTTTTTCTTGACTTTTCGCAAAAATCGCCGATAATGGAAAGCAGAGAGACTCGAGCGAAACAGGGGGGAGACCATGAGGCGAATCCAGAATATCAATTTGTACAAATGCGTGCTGACACTCGCGTTTTCGGCCGCGGTTGTGATTTGCGTCTGCATCGGCGTCGTGATGAATCTGACGACCGTTTACGACGAAAATTTTGACCACATGGGTATCCGCACGTTCTGCATGTTCACGGTCAATTCGAACATTTTGATGGGCGTTTCCATGTTCCTCGCAATCCCGTATGCGATCGACGGACTGCGAAATCAGTATTTTCGGCTGCCGGATTGGCTCGTGACCGTCTTGTTCGTTACGACGACCGCTCTTTCGATCACGTTTTTGGTTTCGCTGTTCGTGCTCGCGCCGGTCAAGGGGTTCGTATTGATCTTTACCGGCTCGCGCTTTTTCCTGCACGGGCTTTGCCCGATCCTGTCGATCATCACGTTCTGCTTCGTGATCAAGGATCTGCACATCCGGTTTGCGTCAACGTTCTTTTGCCTGATTCCGGTGTTCATCTACGCGTGCGTTTACTATACGCTTGTTCGCATCATCGGCGAGGAGAACGGGGGATGGAATGATTTCTATGGGTTCCTTACGCGCATTCCCGAATGGATTTCGCTGTCGAGCTTTCTTCCGATCACGTTCGCCGTCGCGCTCGGGCTTCGTTTCTTGCACAACCGCAGCTGCGAGCGATATCGGAAGCTGGCACGGCAAAACTACATGGAAGCATACGAAACGAACGATATGCACGAGGTCATTATCCATATGGCGTCCAGAACGAGCAAAATCGATCGTACCGGCAATATCGTGATTCCGTATCGCGTGCTGCAAATGCTGTTGAACAGCGGCGAGGACGAGGAATCGTTCGAAGAATACTGCATTCTGTACATGAAAGAGTGCTTAAAGCACGAGATTTCACAGGAATAAATAAGATTACAGGAGGAACGAAGGATGCCCAAATGGCTGAATGACGCTGTATTTTATGAGATTTATCCGCAGTCCTTTTTCGATTCGAACGGAGACGGGATCGGAGACCTGAACGGGATTACGGAAAAATTGGACTATGTACGCTCGCTTGGCTGCAACGCGCTTTGGATCAACCCGTGCTTCGACTCGCCGTTTCGCGATGCCGGGTACGATGTGCGCGATTATTGCCGCGTCGCGCCGCGCTACGGCACCAATGAGGATCTGTACCGCCTGTTTGAAACGGCCCATCGGAAGGGGATGCACGTGCTGCTCGATCTCGTTCCCGGGCACACCTCGGAGGAGCACCCATGGTTTATCGAGAGCGGGAAGGCGGAGCCGAACGCGCTCTCGGGTCGCTATATCTGGACCGACTTCTGGATTCGCGGCATCCCGAATCATCCGTACATCGGCGGCGAAACGCCCCGGAACGGAACCTATATGCTGAACTTCTTCAAATGTCAGCCTGCGCTGAACTACGGTTGGCGGGAGCCGACCGAATCCTGGCAATGCGGTGTCCACGATCCGGATGCGCTTGCCACCCGGGAAGCGCTGCATTCGATCATGCGATTCTGGCTCGATCGCGGCTGCGATGGGTTTCGCGTGGATATGGCGGATTCGCTTGTGAAGGAGGACGATGCGGATAAATCCTGCACCGCCGAAATCTGGCGGGAGATCCGAAAGATGCTGGATCGGGACTATCCGGAGGCCGTCCTTGTATCGGAATGGAGCAATCCGAAACAGGCCATCTGCAGCGCGGGATTCCATGTCGATTTCTACCTGGATCACTGGCACAATGGGTATCATAGCCTTTTCAGGCAGACGGACGACGGAACGGATCGCAGCTATTTCAAAAAGGATGCCGACAGCGATATTTTCCGGTTTCTCGACGACTATCTGCCAAAGCTGGAAGCGTCCAAGGACGCCGGCTCGATCGCCTTTATCACCTGCAACCACGATACGCCGCGACTTGCGCCGCGCCTAACGGAACGGGAACTGCAGATTGCCTACGCGGTTCTGTTTACGCTGCCCGGCGTGCCGTTCCTATATTACGGGGACGAGATCGGCATGCGCTATCTGAAAAACCTCCCATCCAAGGAGGGCGGATATACGAGGACCGGCAGCCGTACGCCGATGCAATGGGACCGCAGCAAGAACATGGGGTTCTCAACCGCGCCTTCGGACCGGCTGTATCTTCCCGTGGATCCCGCTCCGGATGCGCCGTGCGTTTCCGAAGCGCAGGGGAGGGATGGCATTTTTGAGACGGTGCGGCGCATCCTTGCGATCCGGCATGCCGATCCCGATCTCATGGCAACCGGTTCGTTCACCGTTCTGTATGCAAAGAAGGGGGATCCGCTGCTTGTTTACCGGCGCGGCAAACGGATTGCGGCCGTCAATCCCTCCGGTCAAAGCCGCAGCGCCGCCGTGGAAGGAGCAGGGACTTTTGCATCGCCGATCTGCTGCATCGGCGGGGCAATCTTCGAAGGGAACCGCATAACGCTTGCGCCGCAGTCCTTTGTGCTCCTGTAATTACTTGTCAACCAAAATGAGCTGCTCTGATGTGTTCAGAGCAGCTCTTGATTGTTGAGGGGATCCTCAAAGAACCGGATCGGTCCAAGCAGCGTCGCCGCCGGAGGAACCGCCCGAAGACCCGCCGGACGAGCCGCCCGAGGAGGTGATCTTTGCGGTACTGACCTGATCCATCGGAACGAACCCGAGCCCGTCATCCGTTTCCACGATGTATTGATCGCGGAATTCTCCGACGACATGCAGCTCCGTGTTTGTCTTCAGCTTTTCGGGTTCATCGTGCATCCGATAATGACGATGCAGCGGCGCATTGTTCCTTGCGTAGCCGTCCCAGACTTCATAGTCCGCTTCGTCCACAAACAGCAGCAATTCCGTCGGCATCGTACCGATGTTGCCGTTTGTAAGCACAAGGCATTCGTCCGCATCGCGTTCAAGCACGCGCACGGTTTCCCCGCGGGAATAGACGGCATAGTAGGCCTCGGTACCCTCCGCGAGCACCGTGCCTTCACCGGCTTCGAACGGGACCTCGGCCATCAGGCTGCCGATCCAATTCAAAAGCAGAAGCCCGGAGCGCAGCGGGTTCACCGAAAGCGTGATATCGCCGCCGTCCTCGCCGCCGGAGGACCCGCCCGAAGATCCGCCGGACGAGCCGCCGCTGTACACAATCTGCGATTTGCTGATCTCGGAGGCGGCGACATAGCAAGAGGCGCCGTCCTGCAGCGTCAGGCGGAGAAGATCGGAAAAGGCGTCTTCCACCTGAACCTTTTCATTGAATGAGAGCGTCGCAATCGGATCGCCCTCGAGGTACGCGTTGCCGTAAACGGGCGTTTTCGCGCGCGCATAGCCGACGTATCCCTCCGGCGCGAGCTCGTTCGAAAGCCTTACAAAGCGCTTCTCAACGAGCGTCCCGTCTTCAAGTACATAGTAGTCCCCGCGCTCCTCGGCAACGGATACAACTTCGTTCAGCGCAAGCCGTCTTGCGATCGCGCCGGCGTCATTGACACGCGCGGTTGCGGCTTCGGTTTCCGGCTCGGGCGTAGCGGTCGGCTCCGGTTCGGGCGTAGCCGTCGGTTCCTCCGTCGGCACTGCCGTGGGCGCTTCGGTTGCCGCAACCGGCTGCAGATCGACGGTCGTTTCGACCAGTTCGGTCGGAAGCGCGAGCTCTTCCGGAACAATGGAGACCTCCACGGAGGCAGAATTCGTACAGGCAATCGCTCCGACGGCCAATAGGCCCGAGAGCAGGATCATTCCGATTCGTTTCATACAGTTCTCCTTCTTCTGTGGTGTCGGTTATTTCATCATCATTTCCGCTGTCAAATGTTCATTTTAAGCAGGATAATCAGCCATACAAGAAAACAGTTGTCGGTGCATTCATCATCTTATCGCAGGGTTCGACGAAAAGCAAGCCGATCGTAAAAATGTTACAACTTGGCAAAAATTCCTCTTCCAAATCGTAACAATTGGTGGTATAATCGGTTCGTCCGTTGGTTCGGACGATCATGTTCGGAAAGCATGCTTTCCCAAGGAGGCTATTATGGATCTGAAATCACTTGTTCGCAGCATTCCCGATTTTCCGAAGGAGGGCATTCTGTTCCGTGACATTACGCCGCTGATTGCGGATCCCGAAGGGTTCCGTGAGCTGATTGACCGCATGGCTGCCATCCTGAAGGAGAAAAAGGTGGACGTCGTTGTGGGCCCCGAAGCGCGCGGCTTCATCTTCAGCGCAGCGCTTGCGCGCGCATTGAACGTCGGTCTGGTGCTGGCAAGAAAGCCCGGTAAACTCCCGTATCAAACGATTTCGTATGAGTATGCGCTTGAATACGGTACCGACGAGCTGCAGATTCATGTCGATTCGATCAAGCCCGGTCAGCGCGTTGCGGTTGTGGACGATCTGCTCGCCACCGGCGGAACGGCGCTTGCCTGCGCAAAGCTTTGCGAAAAGGCCGGAGGCAAGGTCGTGGACTGCTGCTTCGTCATCGAGCTTTGCGATCTGCCGGGTCGCGAGACGCTGAAGGGCTACGACGTCGATACGATCCTTCAATACTGAACAACCTTTGCTGCATCGCATCACCGCCCGTATAGGGCGGTGATGTAATGCGATTCCACCTGTCTCCGTAGCTCAGCAGGATAGAGCATTCGCCTCCTAAGCGAAAGGCCGCGCGTTCGAATCGCGCCGGAGACGCCAAAAAACGCTGAGAAACACTGGATTTTTTCAAGTGTTCTTGGCGTTCTTTTTTTACACATTTGCTGAAAACCTGTTAGCATGCTAACAGAAACGCCTTACGGAATTTGAACTCTGACAATCCAACTGGGAATCCGTCTTTCTATGCGGACAAGGCGTCGCTTGTGAGAGCCTTTGAAGGGATCGACAGGGCTGCTTTTCGTGTCCGTCCCCGTGCATGAACCGCAGATCAATGTGCTCGAAGCCGCAAAAGAGACGGGGATCAAATACATTGCCTAAACTAGATTTCTGGATTCTGCTCCCTTCGATCCTCCTGCGCATTCGTTCAAATGATTCATGAATGCTTTCCATGCGTTTCTTTGCGCAATTGCAGGCATAAGGTTGCCTTTTGTATCAGGATTATTATCCGCTTTTCATGCAAAGAGGATGTCTGTTAACGGAAGCTGCGCTCGCTTCAGTACGGTCTATAGCCGGGCTTCTGTGGAGCCGAGAGTTTTCGCATATTCGGCCAGATACATGTGCACTGCCGCCTGAGGGCGAGGAGATGTAATCGCATCTCGATTCCTGTAACTGCTCAAAACAAAAGCTGCTTCGGGGCGGAATCCGGAGACGGGTTTATGTCTCGCTATTATGCCTCGGATACGCCGTTGGCTCGTCGGTCAGACCAAGAAGGTAATCCGTACTGGTCTGATAAAACACGGCGAGCCGCATCAGGACTTCCGTCGGAAGATCGCGTTTTCCGAGTTCATAATACGAATAGCAAACCTGTGAGCACTTCAGATATTTCGCAACGTCCTGCTGTCTCAGGTCGGAGTCCTCTCTTAAATCCCGAATCCGACGGTACATTTCTGTATCACCTCGCTAGAAATCTGTTTGCTGTTACTGTATTTCAAACGAAATGTTATATCATTTTGCAAAAGGAGTGAAGGAAAGGGCAAAAGGAACGTCCGATGACTGTTTCTCTTTTTGGAAAATGAAGTTCGTTATGCCCATAACTATTCAAATAATTGTACGTTTTTTTGATTGACTAATCAATAATTTGAAAGTATACTATAATAAAGTTGTTATAAACTTTAGGAATCATCTCATGATTGCGCTCAGTTTGAGGATGAAATGTAGAAGACAACAGATTTTATGATGCCTTGTCGGAATAAGATACTTGCAGCAATCACGCGATCAGAATGTAAAGGATGGGA
>JAEEGL016330559.1_pt1 | contig 24755 bp, 12 predicted proteins | sample 9134231 | NCBI WGS metagenome assembly JAEEGL01 (sample SAMN16246548, study PRJNA631951) | gut metagenome | biome: gut microbiome; feature: rumen; material: fiber-attached | host: Bos | place: Iran: Karaj | collected 2018-10
AGCGCGAGCGTGTCTAGGAGCGCTTCGGAGAACTCGTAGCCGAGCTCGTCGAACCGGTGGGGGACTTCGACGATAGCCGAGGTCGCGGACGATTCGCCGAAGTAGGAGCCCGTTCCGGTTACGACGATCTTCATGGCGTATCCGGCGTCTTCCATCGTCGGGGTATAGGTCAGCGAGTTCGCGCCTTCAACGGCCGTCTCGTTCCCTTCGGAATCGACGCGGTACCACTGAATATCGACCGTCGCGTAGGTCGGGATGTGATACGCCTTGAGCGGCGTTCCGACGATCGCGTAGTCGGGCGTAATCGTAACCTGGCCGAGCTTGCGCGCGATCGGGTTCTCGGTAACCTTGCTGAAGGTCTGGCCGGCGAAGTCGCCGCGCGTGTACGTGGCGGTTACCTTGAGCCAGTAGCCGACGTGGTTGTAGCTGGGCGTGAAGTAGGAGAACGACGCGCCAGTAAGCGCGGTCTCGTTTCCGTTCGCGTCGACGAGGCTCCACTGATACTTCGCGTAGTAGTCGCCCGGAACGACGGTCGCGGTAACGCGTTCGCCGAGCGCCGGGGAATCGGTCGAGACGACCAGACGTTCGGTATAGACCGGATTCGCGGTCACGTCTTCGACGGAACCGGCGTATTCGCCGACGCCCGTCGCGACGACCTTGAGGTAGTAGCCCGCGTCCGCTTCCGTCGCGGTATAGCCGGCTTCGGTCGCGTCCGGAATGGCGGTCCGGGCGTCGCCGGAGGCGTTCGCGCCGCGGTACCACTGGTATTCGACGGTCGCCGCGGGACCTTGGACCTTCGTGGTCAGCGCCGTGCCGATTTGGAGATCGTCGTCGCCCTTAATGGTAACCGAAATGACGCCGCGCATAACGGGGTCGGTGTAGGCGCTCGTCGACAGTTCCTTATTGGCGCCGCGCGCGTAAGTCGCGACGACGCGGAGTCTGTGGCCCACGTCGTTGTAGGACGGGCTGTAGTAGCTGTACGTCGCGCCGTTAATCGAGACCCAGTCGGTACCGGAATCGCGGTACCACTGCCACGACGAGAACGAGTCGGCCGGATTGAGCTTCGTGGTGATGCGGTGGCCGAGGATCGGGCTCGTGGTCGAAAGGGTGAGCGGATTTTCCGCGACGACGGGGACCTGCGTAATCGCGCTCGCTTCGCCGACGTAGAAGCCGGTTCCGATCGCGACGACCTTCAGGGAGTAGGTGATATCGGCGTCGGTCGGCGTGTAGTAACGCGTGTTCGCGCCCTCGATCGCTTCTTCCGTTCCGTCGGACGCGACGCGGTACCACTGGATATCGGCGGTCGCGGCGACCGGCGCGGTGTACGCGAAGACTTCCTTGCCGACGTACGGAACGACCTTCGCGAAGGTGACGGCGGTTACGGTCCGCTTAATGACGTCGGAGGAGATCGCCTCGACGGAAACGCCCGCATAGTCGCCGGAGGTATAGGTCGCGACGACCTTCAGGTATTTGCCCATCTGGTTGGCGTTCGGGGTGAAGTACGACGACTTAATGTTCGTGAGCGTCATGGAATCTACCGATTCGCCGACGTACCACTGATAGGTCGCGTTTCCGGCCGGATCGAGCGTCGTGGTAACGCGGCCGCCGACGAGCGGGCTGTCGGTCGAGAGGGTAATCGCCGGGCCGACGACTTCCGTAACGGTCAGCGCGAAATCGGCGGACGAGGACTGCTCGCCTTCGGCGACGGTTACGGTAATCGCGTACGCCGTTTCGGAGGCTTCCAGACCGCCGGCGTAAACGAGCTTGCCGTCGACGACGGCGACCGCTTCGCTGGCGTCGCCGTTAACCGTAACGGCGAATTCCGCAGCGTCGGTATAGCCGGTCAGAACGACGTCGGCAAGCTTGACGTTCGCCGCGGAGTCGGCGACCGTCTTCTCGGACGCGGACAGTTCGATCGCGTATACGATTACGGGCTCGGCTTCCGTGGTAACCGTAACGCTGGCGAATTCGGAGTCGTTCATGCCGTCGGCGGTCGCCTTGACGTTGAACGTGTATTCCGTTTCCGGCGCGAGGTCGTAGACCGTAAAGGCCGTGTCGGAGGTTTCGCCGTAGCCGTCGATAACGTACGCGGTCGCGCCTTCGACGGCGGTCCACGTCAGGGTGACGGAATTGACGTCGGCGTCGGCGGCGAGATCGGTCGGCGCGGCGAGCGTCGCTTTTTCCGTCGTGACGGTAACGGTCGCGAATTCAGAAGCGTAATAGTCGTCGGCGGTCGCCCTGACGCTGAACGTATATTCCGTATTCGGATCGAGGTCGGAGACCGTATATTCCGTTTCGGTCGTTTCGCCGTAGCCTTCGATAACGTAAACGTCGGCGCCTTCGACGGCGTCCCACGTGAGCGTGACGGTCGTGTCGGTCGCGGCGGCGGTAAGATTGGTCGGCGCGTCAAGCGTCGCCATATCGGTGTGGCCGGTAACGTACGCGTAATCGGACGGGTTCATGCCGAGCGTCGTCGCCTGAACGCGGAACGTATATTCGGTATTCGCGTCGAGCCCTTCGAACGTCGCGGCAACGTCGTTTACCGACTGGGTCGCAACGGCGACGTCTCCGTCGACGAGTTCGACCGTATAGCCGGTCGCGTTCGCGACGTCGGTCCACGTGAGCGAGATCGTCGATTCGGTCGCGGCGGAAACGGCGAATCCTGTCGGAGTCGCGAGCGTTTCCATCGAGGTGCGCGCCGTAACGCTCGCCGTAGCGTCGTTATAATCCGCGGCGGACGCGGTGAGTTCGAACGTATAGGACGTGTTCGCCTCTAAGCCGGAGACGGTAACGGAAGTCGCGTCGGCGTCGAGCGTTCCGGACTGATCGCCGCAGACGTACGAGTAACCTTCCGCGCCTGCGACCGCGTCCCACGTAAACGTGAGAGAATTGGCCGTGGCGCCGGCCGCCGAAACGGTGAACGGAGCGAAGTCGGCCTTGGCGGTCGTCGCGGTAACGCTTACGACTTTGTCGTAGTAGGCGTCGCCGTGAACGGTAAGGTCGAACGTGTATTCGGTATTGGCTTCCAAGTTAGAGAATACGGCGGAAGTCGCGTCGCCTGCGAGGGAGTCGGTCAGCTGGCCAAAGACGTAATCTAAACTGGAGGCGCCGGCGATCTCGTCCCACGTAAAGGTAATCGAGTCGGCGGTAACTGGGGAAGCCGTAATTGTGAAATCGGGGAACGTCGCCTTGTCGGTCGTAACGGTAACGGTCGCGGGATCCGAGGTCTTCAGACCTTCGCGGACGGCCGCGAGGGTAAACGTATAGGTCGTATACGGTTCGAGATTGTCGATCGTAACGGGGCCTTCGGAATACGTGTTCGAAACGGCGTCTTCCCCTTCGCCGTAAGTGATTGTATAGCCGTCGGCGTATTCGACGTCGGTCCAGGAAAGGGTAACGGAGGAGTCGGTAAAGCTGTCGGCTTGGAAATCGGCGGGGGTCGCAAGCTGATACTCTTGGACCGTCAGCGCGAAATTGGCGGAGCCCGATTTGGCGCCGTCGACGACCGTGACCGTAATATTATAAGGAGTATCGCTGGCGGCAAGTCCGGCGATATAAACGAGCTGGCCGTCCTCAACTTTGACGAGTTCGGCGCTTTGCTCGGCGGTATAGCCTTCGACGGTCGCGCTGAACTCAGGATCCGTTAAGTTATAGGCGATAATATCGGCCAACGCGACGTTTTCGCTGACGACGGCGTAGACCGGTTCGCTGTTTTCCGACTTGTCGAGTACAAAGAGCGGACCGATACTGATATTCTGCGTCGCGCCGCCGTCGAAAGTTAACGTCGCCAAATACGGCCCGTTCGCGGAGTCGTAGGAGAAGCTGTAGCCGTTGGTTTCCGTCGTAGTCGCGACCGCTTCGCCAGCCCGGTCGACGACCGCAAGTTCGCTCGAGCCCGGATTCGCTTGAAGTCCCACAAGGACGGGCGCGTTCGGAGCGAGGTAGACCGCTTCGAGAGCGCTGTTATAGAAATTGATACTGCCGAGGTTTACGCAAGGGGTCGCGTCGATTTCCGTAAACGCGTTGCCGGCGCACGACAGTTCGGTCAGGGCCGCGCCGGCGGAAAGGTCGAGCGCGGTAAGGTTGTTGTTGTCGCACTGAAGAAGCGTAAGAGCGGTATCGCCCAAATTGAGACTGCCGAGGTTGTTGCCGCTGCAGTAGACCGTCTTGAGGGCGGAGCAGCCGGAGAGGTCTAAAGACTGAATTGCGTTTCCGTTAAGCTGAAGCGTTTCAAGCTTAGTCAATCCGGCGACCTTTAACCCGGCAATACTGCAATTAGTCGAGACGACGTTGGTAAGTTCGGGGAAAACGGTAACGTCAAACGACCTGCCGGCGACTGAATTCGTTTCGCTCAAGGGGTTCCACTTGGTGAAGTCGATTCCGACAAGGCGTCCGGCGTCGTTCCAAGCGAACGTGGCTTCGTATCCGGTCGCGGCAATTCCTAAGTCGACAAGCGCGGCAAGATCGTCGGCGTTGTATCCCGCCGTCGTCGCGAGAACGGAGCTGACGTCGATCGCGTCGTCGGAGACGGGCGCGGCCGCCGTATATTCGGCCGGCTGCACGGCTTCCGCGGCGGCGAGAAACGCAACGTCGGTTACGCTCAGGAGCTGACGTTCTTCGAGCGATTCCATGCGTAGCGATCTGGCCTGCGCCTGATTCGACTGTTTGGAGGAACGGAAATAGTCAAAAAAACGGTTTTCAGAACTGTTGCGTTTCAAGACGCTTTCTCCTTTAATGTGAATCCCATACGTCGCGGGCTTTTTGACCTGCGCGCGACGTCTGTTAAAATTTTCAATATGCCGGACCCCGCGAATTCCAACGCGCTTACCTCGCCCACGAAACGTACGGAATTTGCGGCCCCGCGTCTAGCGCCGTCTAGCGACGGTTATATCTGTCGGCGGCGTTCCGTTAAAAGAGCCTTTTCGCGCCCCATAACCTGAAAAGCCGCCGAGTTTACTGTAGCATAAAACGGCCGTTTTGTCAATAGTATAGAGGAATTGGCTGTAGTTTGCCGATAAAAACGGTCGCTCTGGCCGCGCGGACGTTATGGCAAGATGAGGGCAAATCGTCGTTTACTCTTCGGCCAGAACTTCGACGTCATATCCTTCCGGCGCGTCGAACGTATAGTTCGTTTCGCCGTTTTTCCTTTCCCAGCGCAGTTTAACGACGCCTCCGGGGACGGGCTGGGCGCCGGCGGCCCATTCGATCGAGCTCGCTTTCGGGATCCGCACGGCGATCTTCTTATTGACGCGGTCGACGCTTCTTAGCCCGAGCACGTCGCGATAGAAGACGTGCGCGACGTGCGACGCGAAGCCGTGATTGCAGCTCGCGTTCGCGCCGACGTTTTCCCAGAGCGTTCCGGTTCGGTCCGCCATGTATTCGTTGTACGCGACCGACTCTTCGAGAATCTGATCGACGCGGTTTGCCCGGGAGAGCAGCTCCATGCGCAGTACGTTGCCGACAAAGGAGTTCGCCTTGCACACTTCCGGATAGCCCTTTTCTTTTGCGCGGTTCGGGCCGAATTTATCGAGCAGAATCGACCAGAGTTCCGGGAAGGTTTCCGGCGACGCCGTGTTGAAGAAGAACGCGAAATACTGGCATACTTCCGACTTATCTTTGAGAACTTCGAGCGATCCGTCCTCTTTTCGGACTGCGTGATCGACGAAGAATTCGCCGTCGTACGCCTGTTTGCGTATCACGTCGCGCATGGCGTTCGCTTTTTCGCGCCAGTCGTCGCGCCGGTAGAGCTCCGCCGCCGCTTCGAGCGCGCCCGCGTAGAGCATATTCGTGGGGTAGTTGACGTCCTGCAGGAATTTATTGGCGTCGGACCATTCGACGAAGACGCGGTTCGGGAGCTTTTCGAGGAGCCCGTCCGCGTTTTCGTACTGCGCGAAGAAGTCGACGAGCTTTTCTATCCGCGTGCGGAGAAGCTCGACCGTCTTGCGGTCCCCCGAGCGCGCGAGGTACTCCCGCAGCTCGACGGCGAACCACATCGTCCAGTTCGGTATGAACTGGCCGTGCCACGTGTCCGCCGGATAGCACATGGGGAGCGCGCCGTCGGGGATGTTCGGAAAGCTTTTGGGGAGTCTGTAGTTTTCGTAAGTCGCGGCTTCTACGTCGGTTCGGCCGGAGAGATCGAACGCGGCGCGCGCGGTAAAGAAGCTGTCGCACATCCATCCGGCGCGTTCGCGGGTCGGGCAGTCGGAGAAGACGTCGACGGCGTTGCAGCGATAGGTCAGAACGGCGGCGTTATAGACCTTTACGACGCGCTTATCGGAGCAGTCGAAGGACGCTTCCCGGGTATGCGGGGCGGCGTATTCGCGCATATAGAACTTATTGAGCTTGAACGACCCCTTGAGGCAGTACAGCTTAACGTAGCGCGCCGCCTGCGGATCGAACGTTTCGCACGCGACAGGCTCGTCCGATTTCGGGAGCGTCCATTTCGCCGCGTTGCACGTATTAAATCGGAAGAAGTTGACGTCCCCTTTTGAGTTGAGTACTTCGTCGTATCCGATCGCGAGTTCGGTCTCTTCTGACGTTTCGACTTCAAAGCCCCAGAATCCGGCGTAATCGGCGCCGAAGTCGATAATTTGGGCGTCGCCCGCGGTATAGACCGCGCCGAATTCGAGGGGCGCGGCGTTTTCGTCGAACGTCGTTTCGAGCGCGTTGAGTTCGTCGCTCAGAATGAGTTCGAGCTCCGATTCCTTATAGCCGGTGAACTTCTCGTTGATTCCGGTAATCGGGGATCCGTGCTTGGGCTTGAAGTCCTTTTTCGGGGCCGTCTTGCCGCGTTTGCCCCATGCGGCGACGGGGATTATATTGAGCTCCGGATAGGCGACGCGCCGCTCGAGCGTCTCGACGTCCGGCTGGCGCGCCAGCTCTACCGGCTTGCATTCGCTTAACTTGCGATAGTCGTACGCCTCGATGAAGGTTCGGTGATAGCCCTGCCGTTCGACTTTCTGCACGCGTACGCCGGTACGGTCGACCGCGGAGAAGAGGACGGGCGCGCCCTCGTTCGGTTGAGTTCCGGTCGCGGCGAGAACGGCGCCGGCGCCGTCAACGAGCTCCGCCTGCAGAAACGCCGGCTGGTCAAGGAGATAGTAGCTCACGCTGTTGTAGCCCGCGATCTCGATTGCGATTTCGTTGACGCCGGCGCGGAGATATTTGCCGACCTGCCATTCGTCGACGCGGAACCAGCCTCTCGGACCGCGCGCGGGGCCGTAGCACGCGTATTCGCCGTTGATATAGACGCGCATAATGGACGACCCGGTCGCGCGGAAAACCGCGCCGTCGAACGCGGCGCCGTCGGGGAGCGAAACTTCCGCGGCAAACCGCAGCGTTACGTTCATTTCCTTTTCGCGGTCCTTTGCCCAGACGGGCTTAGCGGCGCAAAAGGGATTCGCCGCTTTGCGCTCTTGCGCGTCCGCGTCGAGCGCGAGCGACAGGGCGGGGGACAGGAGCGGGGCGCCGCCGAGCAGGGCGGCCGATCTCATAAACGCGCGGCGTGTTTGCGACATGACAGATTCCTCTAAACTGAAACGGATACGGCGTTTAAATAGCGACCGGACGCGGACGCGGCGGTCAGAAGAGGGTTCCCGGCGTCTCCTGTTGGACGTCGGGCGCCGGCGCGCCGATCATGGCGTTGAATTCCTCTTCGGTAATAACGGGCGTGCCAAGTTCCTTGGCTTTATTGACTTTCGTATCGCCCGGCTCCGAGCCGACGAGCAAATACGTCGTCTTTTTCGAGACGGACGACGACGCTTTTCCGCCGAACCGTTCGATCGTCTCTTTGATTCCGACGCGGTCGTAGTTGACGAGCGTTCCGGTAACGCAGATCGTCTTGCCGTCGAGCGGCTTAACGGCGTTCGCCTCTTCTTCCGAGAGGGGCGCGAGCGCCATGTCGAGCCCGGCGTCGCGAAGCTCCCGTACGACGCGGCGTCCTTCTTCCGACTGGAAGAAGTCGAACAGATTCTGCGCGAGTATCTCGCCGACGCCGTCGACGGCGAGGAATTCGGCGGGCGATTTCGCTTCTTCTAACGCGTCGAACGAGCGGAACTTCTTAATGATTTCTTTGGCCGTCTGAGCGCCGACGCCCGCGATCGAGAGCGCGTTGAGGAGCCGCGCGGGGCCGCGCGTCTTGCTCCCCTGAATCGCGTCGACAATATTGCCGGCGGATTTCTTCTGGATTCCCTCGAGCCGCGCAAGGTCTTCTACGGTAAGGCTGTAGAGATCGGCGAACGAACGCACGAGCCGGGAGCCGTCTCCGAGCAGACTGCCGGGCAGGGGCGTGGTCAGGCGTTCGACGAGCGACGGACCGACTCCGTCGATATCCATCGCCTCTTTCGACGCGAAGTATGCGAGCCGCTCGCGGAACTGGGCGGGGCATTCGGGATTGACGCAGCGAATGAAGACGGTATCCGCGTCTTTTCTGAGGGGCGAGCCGCAGCTCGGGCATACGTCGGGAAATTCGTACGGCTTTGGCGGATCGGTCTCGGACCGGAGATACGTTTCGACGCGCACGACGTGCGGTATGATCTTGCCGGCCTTTTCGACGACGACCGCGTCGCCGACGCGCACGTCTTTGCGCGCGATCTCTTCGGCGTTGTGCAGAGTTGCGCGCGCGACGGTCGTGCCCGCGATTTCGACCGGTTCCAGTTCGGCGACCGGCGTGGCGACGCCCGACTTGCCGATCTGTACGACGATATCGTTAACTTTCGTCTGCGCTTCGTATTTCTCGAATTTGCATGCGATAATCCACCGCGGGAACTTTGACGTCGCGCCGATCTCCTCGCGCGTCTTGAAGTCGTCGACCTTCATGACGATCCCGTCGACTTCAAAGTCGAGCTCGTGGAGCCGCTCCTGCATTTCATGGACGTACGCGAGCGCCTCTTCGAAATTCGGGAGCCGGTTAATGAGCGGCGCGGTCGAGAACCCGTATTCGCGCAGCTTCCGCATGAACTCAAAGTGAGTCGGCGCGACGGCGCCGGGGTCCGTGCCGGTCGAGTGCGCGAAGAACTGGAGCCGGCGTTCGGCGCAGACGGCGGGGTCGCGCTGCTTAATCGTTCCCGACGCGAGATTGCGCGGATTCGCGTACGGCTTGAACTCCCTGCCGGCGGCGCGCGCTCTTTCGTACTCCATATTGTTAATGCGCGCGAGATTGTCGTTCGTCATATAGATTTCGCCGCGCACTTCGAGCCGGTCGGGCGCGCCTTCGGGCAGCGAGAGCGGCACGTCGCGAATCGTGCGCACGTTCGCGGTAATATCTTCGCCAAAGGTCCCGTCGCCGCGCGTGAGCGCGCGTACGAGCTCGCGGTTTTCGTAATGGAGGGACGCGGCGATTCCGTCGATCTTGAGCTCGCAGACCCACGCGAGGGGCTTGTCGGTCTTCTTCTGCGCGGCGGCGACGAACTCGCGCAGCTCCCCTTCGTTATAGACGTTCTCAATCGAGAGCATGGGGACGTCGTGGCGGACGACTTCCGCTTTTCCTTCGAGCTTCTCTCCGACGCGCTGGGTCGGGCTCGTGGGGAGCACAAGTTCGGGGAACTCCTTCTCCAAGCGCTTGAGCTCCTTAACGAGATAGTCGTACTCGTGGTCGGCGACGTCCGGCGCGTTCTCGACGAAATAGAGCCGGTCGCAGCGTCGAATTTCTTCGCTGAGTTCTTTAATTTTCTGTTGCGCTTCGTCGCGCGTCATGGCGGAACCTTTGTCTGTTAGGGGAATCGTTGGCGGAATAGCGCGGTCAGTTTTCGCGCAAAAACGCGCGCAGGGCTTCGGCGGACTCGAATCCGAGCCGTTCAAGCGTGCGCGCCTGCGGTTGGAAGTCGCGCCCGAGCAGCGCGCCGGCAAGCTCGAAGAGCGCGTCCGCGAGCGGAGTCGCGACGCCGGACGCGCGGCCGAGCGAGCGGAGCAGCCCGAGCCCGACGGGAACGTCTTCGGTCAGATAGCGGGAGTCGAGCGAGCTTGGGCCCGACGGCCCGTTCTCGCGGCCGTAGCGCCGGAACGTTTCGAGCGAATCGCCCGATAAGTCGGCGCCGTTGCGGAACTGACACGCCGAAAGATAGGGAATCGGGGCGCAGCCGAACGCGCTGAGAACGCGCATTCTTTCCGCGTCGAGCCGTTCGACGGCGCGCCATACGCCGGGCGTAAACCCTTCTTCGTACATGCGGAACGCGCCTTGCGCGCGCTCGATGCGCGCCGCCGACGCGACGCAGCCGACCGTATGCAGAATCAGATTCGGATTGTTGAGCGCCGATTCGAGAACGCTTTCGCGCGAATAGCGGTACGTGCCGACGAGCCGTTCCGCGACTTCGAGCCCCGCGTCGCGGCGGCTGCGCGGGAGGAACGCGAGCGCGTTGCGCACGTTCCGGAAATGAATTCGGACCGCGCCCGGCTCTTCTATTCTGGCGTCGAACGCGGGCGACTCGCCTTCCGCGACGGCGTCGGCGACGCCGCGGAGCGCGCGCCGGAAATAGACGCTTCCGAGATAGCCGGGCGTCACGAGGACGAGTTTCGCGCTCCGGAGATTCTGAGCGCAGAGCGCGGCGACCGCCTCGTGCGCGTGCGTCTGCGTCGCGACGACGACCGCGTCGAGGGCCGTTCCGAGCGCGTCGCCGGGCTCGCGCGTAACGAGGGGCAGGGGCGCGAAGGTCTCCGAGCCGTCGAGATCGCGCAGAAGGACGCCGCCGCGCGCGCGGACCGCGTCGAAATGAGGCGAGGGCGCCGGCGTCGTCTTGAGGAGCGTTACGCCGCAGCCCGCCCGGGCGAGCCAGGCCGCGTACGCGCTCCCGACGTTCCCTGTTCCGACGACGCATACTTTCATGAGCGGGCTCCCTTTCGCGTTTGCCGCCGCGAGGCCGGTTTCGCGGGCGCGGCCGTTCCGGAAACGGCGCGAAAACGACCGCGGTTTCTGCGTATCAAGTTTACCCTGAAACGCGCGCCGCCGTCAAGCGCGCGCATAAAAATATCGGAATTTCGGGCCGGTTCCGCGGCGGCGGTTCCGAGCGCGTCCGAACGCCTGAAAAGTCGGCCGCGGCGCGCGTCAAAAGAGAAGCCCGCCCCTTGTCATATATCGGGAAAACAGGTAAAATTGCACGAAGCGCGTTTCTTAAAAGCGCCGACGCGTAGTTCGGCGCGCGTGCGCGAACATTTGAGAGTGGATTAATATGTCGGACGAACAATCTTTTTCCAACGAGGCGCCGTTGAGCGGCGCGGATTCCAGTCAGGGCGCTAATTTTCCTCAGAACGAAGAGCTGATTATCCGCCGTTGGCGCGATCGGAACGTCTATCAGGAATCGCTTCGCCGCCGCCGGGCCGACAATAAGGGTACTTTTGTGTTCTACGAAGGCCCTCCGACGGCGAACGGGGTGCCGCATCCGGGCCACTGCCTCACGCGCGCGATCAAAGACCTCTATCCGCGCTACGCGACCATGAAGGGCTACGTGTGCGAACGGAAAGCCGGATGGGACACGCACGGCCTGCCGGTCGAAGTCGAAGTTGGAAAAGAGCTCGTCGCGGCGGGTCTCATCGCGGAGAACTCGAAAGAAGAGATCGTTAAGTTCGGAATCGAGCCGTTCGTTCATCGCTGCATTGACAACGTCTTCCGGTATATGTCGCAATGGGAAGAGCTCACCGAGCGCATCGGATTCTGGGTCGATCTCAAAAACGCGTACGTAACGTACCACAAGTCGTACGTCGAAAGCGTCTGGTACGCGCTCAAAAACTTCTTCGACCGCGGTCTGCTCTATCAGGGCTATAAGATCGTCTGGTGGTGGGCGCAAGGGGGCACGGCGCTCTCGGCGGGCGAAGTCGGGCAGGGCTATCGCGAAGTCGGCGATCCGAGCGTCTTTGTCCGGTTCCCGCTCCTAAATCGCGAAGACGAACCGAGTTACGATCCGAAATGGAACGGCGTCGATCTCCTCGTCTGGACGACGACTCCGTGGACGCTCCCGAGCAATCAGTTCGCGGCCGTTCATCCGGATCTCGACTACTCCGTCGTGCGGCTCGTCGCGAAGGACGGAACGAAAGACGACCGCGCGCTCGTAATCGCGACGGCGCTCGTCGATCAGGTCGCGGGCAAAGTGAAATGCGCGCCCGAAGTCCTCTTTACCTGCAAGGGAACCGATCTTATCGGGAAACGCTATATCCCGCCGTTCGACTACTACTATAAGACGCTCGGCGAAAAGAAGGGCGCGCTCAAAGAGGGCGGCGAAGAGTACGTCGCGTGGCGCGTATGCCCGGCGCTCTTTGTAACGACCGATTCCGGGACCGGGCTCGTGCACGAAGCGCCCGCGTTCGGCGAAGTCGACTTCGACTTGCTCACGGAACAGCGCGAGCGGTTCGTCGACGGTCAGGGTCCCGAGCTCATCTGCGCGGTCGCCCCGAACGGGAAATTCACGGCCGACGCGCCCGACTTCGAGGGACGCTGGGTTAAGGAATGCGACAAAGACGTCGCGCGCAATTTGAAAGAGCGCGGACTGCTCCTCTTCCTTGAGCAGTATCTGCACGAATATCCGTTCTGCTGGCGCGCCCCGAACGATCCGCTCATTCAGTATCCGCGCAAGAGCTGGTTCGTTAAGACGACGAAATTCGTCGACGAGATGCTCGCGAACAACGCGGAGATCAACTGGCGCCCGGAACACATTAAAGACGGCCGGTTCGGGAACTTCCTGGCCGGGAACGTCGACTGGGCGCTCTCGCGCGAACGGTTCTGGGGAACCCCGCTGCCCGTCTGGGTCTGCGAAGAGACCGGATATCAGGAAGCGATCGGGTCGTACGACGAGCTGCTCGCCAAGCCGGGCGTCGCCGGAACGGAAGTCTGGACGAACGCGCGCGACGCCGCCAAGGCGGAGAAGGGCGCCGAATGGTCCGAAAAGGACGACGAGCTTTGGGAACATCTCAAAGTGCACAAGCCGTATATCGACGCGGTAACGTACGATTCCCCGAAAGCGCCGGGCAAAAAGATGCGCCGCGTTACCGAAGTCATCGACTGCTGGTTCGACTCCGGCTCGATGCCGTTCGCGCAGTTCGGCTATCCGTACAAAGAAGGATCGGTCGAGACGTTCAAGCAGAACTTCCCCGCCGACTTCATTAGCGAAGCGATCGATCAGACGCGCGGCTGGTTCTATTCCCAGGTCGCCATTTCGACGCTCCTGTTCGGCGGCGAGCCGGACATGAAGTACCCCATGCCGTTCAAGAGCTGCATCGTTCTGGGGCTCATGCTCGCCGAATGGTACGAGAACAACGCCGACAAGACGGATATCCGCCTGAGCGAAAAAGAGGCGCTCGAAGCGTTTGGAAAAGGAAAATTCTCCAAGCGCGTCGGCAAGATGTCGAAATCGCTCAAGAACTACCGGCTCCCGAAAGAGATTTTCGACCGTTACGGCGCGGACGCGCTCCGCTGGTACTTCTTCGCGAATCAGGCGCCGTGGAACTCGATCGTCTACAGCGAGAACGCGGTCAAAGACAGCATGCCGGAATTCATGATCCGGCTCTGGAACGTCGTTTCCTTCTTCAGCGTCTATCAGAATATCGACGGGTTCGCGCCGGAGCAAGAGCTTGATATCGACGCGGTTAAGGCGGACGGCGGCATGCTGACGCCCAAGGCGCTCGCGACCGGCAAGACGTACCGGCCGATCGCCGAACGCTCGGAACTCGACCGCTGGATTCTCGGCGAGCTCAACGCGGCGGTGAAATTCGTCGACGAGCGGCTCGCCGCGTACGACCATTTCGCGGCGTGCGGCAAGATTACGGAATTCGTCGATTCGCTCTCGAACTGGTACGTTCGCCGCAGCCGCGACCGGTTCTGGTCCGGCGAGCAGACCACCTCGAAGGCCGACGCCTACTGGACGCTCTTTGAAGCGCTCATAACCCTCTCGAAACTCATTGCGCCGTTCGTGCCGTTCCTGTCGGAGCGGATCTGGCTGCAGCTGACCGAACGGTTCGGCGACGCCGCGCTCGCGAGCGTCCACTGGTGCGACTATCCGGTCGCCGACGAATCGGCGGTCGACCCCGCGCTCTCGCGCCGCATGGCCCAGATTCGCGAGATCGTCTCGCTCGGCCGCAACGCGCGCATGGGCGCGAAGATCAAGGTGCGCCAGCCCCTTTCGTCGCTCGAAGTCGTTCTCTCCGATCCCGCGCTCGTATCCGAAATCGCCGGCTATTCCGCGCTCATCGAAGAAGAGCTGAACGTTAAGGCGGTTCATTTTGCCGAACGCGCCGACATGTACGTCTCGTACGCGGTCGCGCCCGACTTTAAGAAGCTCGGTCCGAAACTCGGCAAAAAGCTCCCGGCCGTTAAGAAGGCGCTCGGAAGCGTCGACGGCGCGGCGGCTAACGCGGAACTCGCGTCGTCCGGCAAACTTACGCTTACGGTCGACGGCGGCGAAACGGTCGAGCTCACGTCCGACGAAGTCCAGATCCGGCTCCTCGCGAAAGACGGGTTCGCGGCCGCGCAGGGCGCGAACTGCGTCGTCGTGCTCGCGACCGAGCTCACGCCCGAACTGCTCGCGGAAGGGCGCGCGCGCGAACTCGTGCGCTGCATTCAGGATCGACGCAAGGAGCTCAAGTGCGACTACGTCGACCGGATCGCCGTCGGGCTCGTTACCGACTCCGACGATATCCGCGCCGCGGCGACTCAGTACGGCGACTACGTCAAAGGCGAGACGCTCGCCGTCGAGCTCGCGTTTGAGCCGATCGAGGGCGCCGAGCCCGCCGCGATTAAGATCGACGGCGCCGACGTCGCGGTCTACGTCGCGGTCAAATAGCGCGGATTAACCCAGCCGCCGAACGCCGCGCGGCGCTTGGCGGCGCCCGCGTATCACAAGACTATATCCAATAAGGAGATTCCCCATGGCGGATAAAATGCCTATCGCAGTTCTTATCTCAGGTCGCGGCCGCACGTTGCGGAATATCCTCGACAAGATCGACGCGAACGAGCTCGACGTCAAAATCAATTTGGTTATCGGGAGCAAAAACTGCTACGGGCTCCAGTTTGCCGAAAAGAAGAACATTCCGACCGACGTCGTCGAAAGCTCGCAGTATTCCGATATCGAGACGTTCAGCGAGGCGGTCTTTGCGAAATGCCGCCGCAGTATGGCGCGCTACGTCGTTATGGCGGGCTATCTTTCGAAACTCCGGATTCCGCATGATTTCGAGAACCGCGTGCTCAATATCCATCCGTCGCTCATTCCGTCGTTCTGCGGCAAAGGGTTTTACGGACGCAGCGTTCACGAAGCCGCGCTCCGACAGGGCGTTAAGGTCTCCGGATGCACCGTCCACTTCGTCGACAACGAATACGATCACGGCCCGATCATTCTGCAGAAGGTCGTGCCCGTTCTTGAAGACGATACGACCGACACGCTCAGCGACCGCGTTCTCTACGACGCGGAGTTCAAAGCGTATCCCGAGGCGCTGCAGCTCCTTGCGGAAAAGAAGATTCAAATCGAGACGGTCGAAGGCGTGTCCGGAGCCCGTCAGATCGTGCGTATTTTAAATTGATGTCCTCCGTTTGAGACCGAATCGCGTTCGGTCTCTTTTGGTGTTCCTGCCCTTACACGGCGCGTATGACGCGCGAAAGACTCCTCAATGTATTCTATTTTTGCCGCCGAAACGGCTTCGGAAGTTTCGCAGTCTGCTCCGATCCTTCCGCTCGTTGTAACCGGTCTGTTCTTTCTGGCGATTCTCGCAATCGCCGCTTGGGGAATGAAAAAGACGAAAAGCGTGGACGACTTCTTCCTTGCGGGTCACACGCTCGGCCCTTGGGTTCTCGCGATCTCTTACGGGGCGGCGTATTTCAGCGCCGTCGTATTTATCGGGTTCGCGGGCACGTACGGGTGGCAATGCTCCTTTAAGTCGCTTTGGGTCGGGGTCGGGAACGCCGTTCTCGGGAGCTGGCTTGCGTGGGTCGTCCTCGGAAAAGCGACGCGCAAAATGACGCGCCGTCTCAACGCGTCGACCATGCCGGAATTCTTTCTCGCGCGTTACGGCTCGCACGGCATGAAGTTCGTGGGCGCGTTCGCCATCTTCATCTTCCTCCTTCCGTACTCGGCGGGCGTATTCAGCGGCCTGACCTATCTCTTCCAGGCGGTCTTTCATATCGACATGAAGGTCGCGCTCACGGCGATTACGGCGGTCACGGGCGTCTATCTCGTCTTCGGCGGCTATAAAGCGGCGGCGCGCATCGACTTCCTGCAAGGCATGATTATGTTCGTCGGCGCGGTCGCCATGGTCCTGTTCGTCGCGTTCTTCTTCGCGCGTCAGTACGGCGGCATGGGCGCGGCGCTCAGTCACGCGACCGATATGTTCAACGGGCGTCTTGCGATCGCGGAACAGCCGGTCGCCGAGGGCGGGCTTGGCGGCAAGCCTGTGCCCGGCTGGCTCTTCTGGTCCGTCGTCTTTATGAGCTCCATGGCGACCTGGGGCATGCCCCAAATGGTTCAGAAGTACTACGCCATTAAAGACGAAGGGCAGATCTTCAAGGGCTCGATCGTGTGCTTCGCGTTCGCGCTCGTAGTCGGCGTCGCCGCATATTCGATCGGCGCGTTCGCCCACCTCATGCCGATGGACAGTCTCGTCGCGACGCTCAACGCGGACGGCAAGATCGACGTCAATCAGCTCGTGCCGAGCGTTCTCATTCACACGCTTCCGTCCTGGTTCCTGGCGATCGTGCTGCTGCTCGTTCTGTCGGCCTCCATGTCGACGCTCTGCTCGCTCGCGCTCACGTCCGCGTCCGCGTTCAGTATCGACGTGTTCCGCGGCTATATGGCGCCGCGCGCGTCGGAGAAGACGGCGCTCGTCGTACTGCGCGTGAGCTGCGCGTTCTTCGTTGTGGGCGCGTATCTCGTCGCCCTGTTCAATCCGTCGTGGATCGTCGCGCTTACGTCGCTCACGTGGGCGGTCGTCGCGGGCGGGTTCCTCGCGCCTTACGTCTACGGTCTGTTCTGGCGCGGCGTAACGAAAGCGGGCGCGATCGCCGGTATGGCGACCGGGCTTATCGTCTCGAACGGGTTCTACTGGGGGCTCTTCTTCCTGGACAGCCCCGCGTCGGCGAAACGGCTCTCGCCGGTCGTCGCCTCGATCGCTATGATCGCGCCGTTCTTTGTCGTGCCGCTGGTAAGCCTCGTTACGAAGAAGCTCGATCCGGAACTCGTCTCCAAGGCCTTTGACGACGCGCCGGACGCCGAGTCCAATCCTTCCTGACGCGCGCCGGTTCGCGATTTCGGAACGCGCCCCTTTTCCGTTCGCCGGGCGCGTTCCTTTCTCAGGCGCGGCGCGGCTCTTTTTTACCGGGGTCGCCTTGCGCGCCGGAGAAAAAAACGTTATTCTCCATATCAGGTCGCCGTACGCTCTTTCGCAGAGGCTCTGCGCGCCTGAAAACGCTCGTTTTTTGAAAAAAGAGCGCCACACGGCGCGCGTTCCGGCAACCTTACTGTCGCGGCCCCTTCCGCCGATTTCGCGCGCCGCGGCCGATATTACCAGACACTTTATTCCTTTTAAAGGACGTCGAATGAAAACTTTTACCGACAGACGGGAGCGCTTCCTGTCAAGTTCGCTCTTTGCCTTTTCCCTTCTGCTCTTTTTGAACGTGGCTTGCAACGCGGCGCAGACGGGCCAGCAGACCGAAGCTCCCCAGGCTTTAAAACAGACGGTCCGCGATAAGAACATTTCGATCAACTTCTGCAGAATGCTGGAAATGAGACACGTCTCCCGCAAAAAGTTCGACGAATCCATTTCCACGCGCGGCTTTGAGCTCTATCTCAAGGCGATCGATCCGAGCAAAATCTACTTCATGCAGAGCGACGTCGACGAATTCGACGCCGCGTTTGCCAGAACGATGGCCCAGTCCGCGAAAAAAGGCGATCTCACGCCCGCCTATGTGATTTACAACCGGTTCCTGCAGCGCGTCGACGAACGCTGCGCGACCGCCCGCGCGCTCCTCGAAAAGAACGAGTTCGACTTTACCAAAGACGAAACGTTCCAACGTGATAAGAAGCTCCTCAAGTACCCGGCGACCGACGCGGAAGCGGCCGACCGTATGCGCAAACGCGTAAAGTTCGAGCTCCTTACCTTTGAGGCGGAAGAGCGCGACAAAGAGAAAGAAGCCGCCGAGAAGGGCGAGGAAGTCGTTAAAGAGCAGACCCTCGACGGCCGCGCCGACGACCCCGTCTCCAAGCTCATGCGCCGCTATTCCACACTTCAGAAGCGCCTGCGCCAGACGAGCAACGACGACGTCCTCGAAATCTATCTCACCGCGATCGCCAACGCGTACGATCCGCACACGACCTATATGTCCCCGAAATCCTATGAGAACTTTACGATTATGATGGGATTGAATCTCGAGGGGATCGGCGCGACGCTGCAGTGGGACGACGGCTATACGATCGTTAAGCGCATTGTGAAGGGGAGCCCGGCGGAGAAGCAGGGCGAGCTGAAAGTCGAAGATAAGATTGTCGGCGTCGGTCAGGGCGAAAGCGGACCCATGGAAGACGTCGTCGATATGAAGCTCACCGACGTCGTCGATAAGATTCGCGGCAAGGGCGGGACGACCGTTCGGCTCGACGTCGTGTCGCAAGACGGCAAACGCAAGCAGATTTCGATCGTTCGCGAAAAAGTCGATCTGGAAGATTCCGCCGCTCAGGCCGCGATTTACGAGGTCTATCAGCGCGCGGACGGGTCGATGACCGTCGTCGATCCGAAAGACGAAAAAGCGGAAGAACAGCGCCCGGCCGACGCCGTTTCCAGCCTGAAGATCGGCGTTATCGATCTGCCGAGCTTCTATCTTGATATGAAGGCGAAGCTTCTTTCGAGCGGCCGAAGCGCCAGCTCCGACGTTCGCGCGATTCTCGAAGACTTCAACCGCCAGAACGTCGACGCGTGCGTCGTCGATATCCGTTACAACGGGGGCGGCTCCCTTCCGGAAGCGGTCGAACTCACCGGGCTCTTTATTGAGACGGGCGCGGTCGTTCAGACGAAACCTTCGGAATTCGGCGACCGTCCGCGCGCGCTGACCGATCCGGATCCGTCGATTGTCTGGAAGAAGCCGCTCGTCATTATGACGTCGCGTTTGAGCGCGAGCGCGAGCGAGATTTTCTCCGGCGCGATTAAAGATTACGGCCGCGGGATCGTCGTCGGCGACGAAACGACGCACGGAAAAGGATCCGTTCAGAGCATGATGGAGCTTGCCAGCGCGATCTTCGGCAGTCTTCTCCGCGAGACCTCGAATCTCGGCGCCATGAAAGTTACGATTCAGGGCTATTATCTTCCGGCCGGCGAATCGCCGCAGCTTCAGGGCGTGCGGTCCGACGTACAGCTCCCGCAGTTCACGAGCGTGCTCGAAGATATCGCCGAATCCGATCTCGATTATCCGCTGACCTTTGAAGCGGTCCCGCCCGCGAGCTATCCGCGGTTCGGCTACGCGACTCCTGAAATCGTTAAGGCGGTCGCCGAAAAGTCGCAAGCGCGCGTCGCCGCCTCCAAGGAGTTCCAGGAAGAGATCGAGAAGATTCAGCTCTATAAAGACAGCGTGCTGCGCAAAGAGACTCCGTTGAACCGCGACAAGTATTTCGCCGAGCTCGACAAGCTCAACGCGAATAAGGAGGAGACGGACAAACTGCAGGACGTCGTTAACGGCGAAGGGGGCGTCGTTCGGGATTACTATCTCGACGAAGTGCTCTATCTGACGAAGGATTATTACGATACAATTCAGCGTCAGCTCGCCAACTGATTAAAGTACGGCGCCCGGCGAATCCGCGCCGGACGCGAAACTGCCGCCAGACTGCGGCGCTCTTGCACAGAGCGCGCCGCAGTCTTTTTATAGGAGGATAGCGATGTTAGCCCGTTCCGACGTCCGTTTTACCGTCGTTCTCGACGATCCTTCGTTTACGTTTAACGCCTCGCACTTTCTCACGTTCCCCATTGAGAACGATAAGGGCGCGACGGTCTGGGCCGCGGAACCGATTCACGGCCACGATTTTAAAGTAAGCGTCCGTATCGAAGGGCCGCTCGACGAGTCGGGCTGCGTCGTCGATTTCCTCGCCGCGTCGCGCGCGCTGCGCAAAATAACCGGCTTATGGAATCACGACTTGGCGCTCGCGCGAACCGCGCGCGGCGTAAGTTACGCGACGAACGGGGATAAGACGCGCGTTCTGTACGAAGTCGCGCCGAAGCTGGAGTACGTCTTTCCGACAAACGCGATTCGCTGGCTCGACGCGTCGAACGTCTCGACCGAAGAGATCGCGTACCAGCTGCTCGACGAATTTACGCGCGAATTAGACGCGCTCGGCGTCCTCGCTTATGATATTGACGCGTATACGGTTACGCTCCGTCTGGAAGAGTCGCCGCACTGCGCCGTCGAAGTCGCCGCGCGCGGTCCCGCCGCGTGAACAGACGGAGCCGGTCGGCCGGCGGTTTCTTTCCGAAACTTACGACTTGTTCTTGCGGCAATTCAAACGGCGCCCGCTTCAGGATGTTTATTGGTATACTAATAGGAGACCGGGCCGAACAAACAGCCCCCGTTCGGCTCTGACGCGCTTTTACTTTGGGACCGAGGCGGCCCTGTTGGGAAACGGACGCCGCGGACGCCTCAGCCAGCCGACCTATCAGGAGAATAAAAAATGAAGCGTTTCCTTTCCTCGCTTACCGCCGCGGCGTTTCTCGCGCTGACGGTCCTTTCCGCTCCCGCCGACGACGGCTCCGCAAACTCGAACGCGCCCAACCTCGAAATAAGAACCGTAACGCTCAATAACGGCGCCGTTATGCCGACCGTCGGGCTCGGCACGGCGCTGCAGTCGAACGAGGAGACCGCCGAGTCGGTCTACGTCGCGCTCAAAAACGGCTACCGTCTGCTTGATACGGCGGGAATCTACGGGAACGAAGTCGGCGTCGGGCAAGGTCTCAAACGCGCGATCGCCGAAGGAATCGTTAAGCGCGAGGACGTCTTTATTACGACGAAACTCTGGCCCGACCATTTCAATATAGAATCGGTCGACGAGTCGCTCAAACGGCTCGACGTCGAGTACGTCGATCTCCTTCTCCTTCATTGGCCGTTTGGCGACAACGTTCAGGGATATAAAGTTCTCGAACAGGCGCTCGCCGAAGGAAAGACGCGAACGATCGGTCTGTCGAACTTCAATCAGGAGACGATCGAAGACCTTCTCAAACAGTTCAAGACAAAGCCCGCGGTCGTTCAGCTCGAAACGCATATCTTTAATCAGCAAAACGAAATGCGCGAATATCTCAAGAAATACGGCGCGTTCGTTATGAGCTGGTATCCGTTCGGCGGACGCGACAATATCAAGCTGGTTCTCGGGAACGAAACGATTGTAAAAATTGCCAAAGCGCACAACAAAACCGCCGCGCAAGTCGTTCTCCGCTGGCATATTCAGAGCGGTTACGTCGTCATACCGGGCGCGTCTAATGCCGACTATATCAAAGAGAATATCGAAATCTTTGACTTTGAACTTTCCGAAGAGGAAATGGCGCAGATTCGAGCGCTGAATCAAGATAAGGCGTTTTATGATTTGAGAAGGGGACGGTGAGTTCCCGCCGCGGTTTCGTTTGTCGTTTTGCCCTATAGTGTACGGCGCGTTCCTTCGAGCTCCTGTCGACAGAACGCGCCCTTTTTATTTGTCCCAGTTTCTAAACCGAATCGAACTCTTTTTCTCTCTTGGCGTCAACTTATAGTTTATCCCGTAATTACTTTTTTGAGACGCAACTTTCGAAATTTTGGGGTCTAAAGGAACGATACTCAACGTAGGTTCGTACGACCGTCGGCGGAAATCCTCAGTTATTCTGCGCCGACCGAGCGAACGCGTTTGATTGGCGTTGTTGAATAATGATTTTATGAAAAATAAGCGGAGGTAAATGCTGTCAACATGTTAAGAGCATTGATTTTTACCATTGTTTCAACCCATTGATTTTTCATGGTTCGATTTTTTAAACGCTCTCCGAACAGCCTTTTAATTCGGAACATGGCCGTTTCAACAAGAGAGCGTTGATGATAATTAACTTGCTCTTTCCACGTGTCTGAGCCGAATAGCCTCGATATAAGTATGGCTCCGTTACGGTAAATTCCATTTGATCCCCAATCTCCATTCTGATCATATCGTGCGTTTTTTCGCGGCGGTATCACAGGGTGGGTTCCAAGACGTGAGGTTGTATGATAAACACTGCGTTTATCATACGCGCCGTCGCCACACAAAGAAACGACTTTACCGTCAATATGAGCCAAAAGATCAGGAACAACAGACGCGTCGTCCTGGCTGTTGGAAGTCGTTTCCGCAGCGACGATTTGCTGGGTTTTGGGGTCTGCCGCGATGTGGAGCTTACGCCAAGTTCGGCGTTTGCCCCTTCCGTGTTTGTAAACCTTCCATTCGCCCTCGCCGTAAACCTTCAGCCCGGTACTGTCGACTACAACGTCAAGAGCGCCGCGCTTGCCATACACTTTGAGAGAAACGTTCAACGTTTTAGAACGTTTGCAAAGGGACGTATAGTCGGGAATGCGCGCTTCTTGAACTTTGAGGAGAGAAAACATATTCCGCCCAAATCCTTCGGCGCTTCGATAGGTAAGGTGGAAGACTTCGCGAACGATCAGCAACGTTTCAATCGCCGTATCGCTGTAAATAAAGGGACGACCGCGACGGTAACCTTGATTTCTGTGGTTCCAAAGCTTTAATACGTCGTCGCTGAACCAGAACGTAATGTTCCCGCGATTAACTGGCGATTCGTTATACTGAGTCCAATTGCGAGTTTTGGTCTTTTCCGTACCTCGTGATACTTGATTTAGGTTGTGCCATCAATTATCACGTACGGGTCAGGCGTCGCATATTTGCGACTTTTTTAAAATTTTTATTCAACAACGCCCGTTTGATTTCAGAGCGCGTTCGATTTTAGACGAACCCGTTCCCCGACTTTTAGCGAACGTCTGGCGAAGACGTTTTGCTCCGTTTAAGATTTGTTCAGGAGAAAAAAGATGGCAAAATCAATATTCACGTTTGCAAGCGCTCTGTGCGTCCTGTTCTTTTCCGTCTCGGCTTTTGCCGCGGACGAAGCCGCGAAGGCCGCCGCGCCCAACCTTGAGAAAGGAACGGTTACCCTCAATAACGGCGTTGAAATGCCGCTGCTTGGGCTTGGGACGTTCATGCAGTCGAACGAACAAGCGGCCGAATCGGCCTATATTGCGCTCAAAGACGGCTATCGCCTGATCGATACCGCCGCGGCGTACAACAACGAGGTTGGCGTTGGGCAGGGGCTCAAACGCGCGATTGACGAAGGAATCGTTAAACGCGAAGACGTTTTCATTACGACGAAGCTCTGGCCCAACAACTACAATATGGGCGGAATCGATCGGGCGCTTGAAAAGCTCGGCGTCGACTATATCGACCTGCTTCTTCTCCATCAGCCTTTCGGAGACTACGTCGAAGGGTATAAGGCGATGGAGCAGGCGCTTGCCGACGGCAAAGTGCGCGCGATCGGACTTTCCAATTTTAATCAGAATCAGATTGAAGAACTCATGAAGGCTACAAAGATTAAGCCTGCCGTTTTGCAAGTGGAAACGCATATCTTTAATCAGCAGATCGCGACCCGCGAATATCTTGACAAGTATGGAACCGCGCTCATGTGCTGGTATCCGCTGGGCGGACGCGGCAATACCGAACGCGTTCTCGGAAACGAGACGGTCGTTAAAATTGCCAAAGCGCACAATAAATCCGCCGCGCAAATCGTTCTTCGTTGGCATGTTCAGGACGCGCATATCGCCATTCCCGGAGCGACTAATCCCGACTATATCAAAGAAAACATCGAAATTTACGATTTTGAACTTTCCGAAGAGGAAATGAACGAGATTCGCGCGCTCAATCAGGACGCGCCGTTCTTTGGCGGATTCGGCGGCGGCGCTCGCGGCGGAAATCGCGGCGGACAGCCCGGCGGATTCGGCGGAGGTTGGGGCGGACGGCCCGGCGGAAATCAGGGCGGATTCAATCCCGGCGGACGGCGTTGATTTAGGCGGCGGCGCGCCAAATTAGGCGCCGCAATTTCCGTTAGCCCAACGGTTTGCCTATATTAGCCGGACGGAAGGCGCCCGTTTAATAAACGCCGCGTCCGGCTGAGGCGCGTCGGGTCGCGGCTTCGCGGAGCATTTTTCTCGTCATGTGCGTCTGCAGAATATGCCTGTAAAGCCCGATCCAGCTCTTTTCTTTTTCCGGGTCGCGCCGATAACACGGATCGGCGTTTTCTAAATCGCGTTCCTCTCCGATCATCCGCCCGCCGTCGGGATCTCCGGCGAGTCCTTCCGGATATTTCTGCCAATTCTCGACCGCCCACTGGAGAGAGTGAAGCCATTCGTGCAGCATCGGCTCGCCGTCGGGCTCGTCAATCGCCGAATCGGTCGACCAGTGCAGCGTTATATAGGTCGCGCCGCGCGTTGCGGGATCGATGACGCCGTTCATTTCGGCCGTTCTGACAAACGTTAGTTTAACCTTTCGGGTCAGGCCTTCTTCTACCTTAAGGTAGTCGTAAATCTCGTCGAGCGAAGCGGGACACGTCGTCTCGTCGTTGCCGGCGCTCTCTTTAATAACGAACTCGTAGGGCAGGACGTCGTCCCATTCGTTCAGATTCGAAGGGTCGTAATCCTCAAATAAAACGGTCGTTCGTTTCGTCATGGCTTTACCGTGATAAAGAACCTCTTATCTTCCTTTGCACAGATCAATAAATCCCTGTTCAATCAGTTCAGGACCGTTCGCCGCCAGATTGATCTTCAAAGG
>JAEEGL014162488.1_pt1 | contig 24754 bp, 22 predicted proteins | sample 9134231 | NCBI WGS metagenome assembly JAEEGL01 (sample SAMN16246548, study PRJNA631951) | gut metagenome | biome: gut microbiome; feature: rumen; material: fiber-attached | host: Bos | place: Iran: Karaj | collected 2018-10
AAGCGTACCGCGAGAGGGAGGAAAACCGGTTCATTTGCGGCATAGAATCAAAGAAATGGCACGCATAATGCCATTTCTTCCTACCGATATTTCTCTGCTTTTTTTGCCGCAAATGGTCTGAACCCGTTATGGACAGTCTGAAGCACAGCCCGAAGGCTGTGCTTTTTTCGTTTCAAACTCCCCCTCCGTACAAAGGAGGACAAAACAGCGTTGCTTTACGGAATGGAGAGTACGGTAGCGCGCTGGAACGCGGAGAAGAAGCTCTCCGCCGCGTCATAGAACAGGCTCGCGGCGAACACGACGAGCAGAAGCTGTTCGGAATGCAGCACGAGCGCGAACACCGGCGCTGCCACCGCAAACAGCAGATTGATCACACCGAGCGCGATGCTGCGCTTCCACAGCGGCGAATCGTTTTTCATCGCGTCCACGGCGCGGGCAAGATCGACCCCGCCCGTGAACAGGTGCGCGCCGACCAGATACAGGATAATGTAGAGCTGCGGTGCGTCGTACAGCGTCAGCGTAAACAGGCCGAAGTCGATGATCAGCACCGCGAGGATCAGGCTCGCTCGGCCGCTCACCATATGCCGCGCCATCGTGCAGTAATAGAGCAGCATCCTTAGGCCCGAGAGCAGCAGCGATCCCGCCAGAATCAGGATCACGATCCCGGTTCCGGTTTCGGGCAGCAGAATTAACAGCAGACCGCTTGCGATCAGCAGAAGGCCCCAGAGGATGTTTCGGATGCGTTGCCAGGCGGTCATTTCGCATCACGCTCCTCTCCGATCCGGATTAGCTTGTGATACGCGCGGATGCCGCGCAGCCCTTCCTTCATATAATCGACCGAAATGCCCATCAAAAGGTTGCCCGAGGAGAAGACCTTGTTCGTGACCATGCTCTTTTGCCGGAGCGCGGCCAAAAGAAACCTTCCGAGCACCGTTTCATCCTTTTCCGTTTGCGCGGCGTTCCGGTAGGACGCCTGATGCGTTTCCCGCGCAAACGGCGTCGGCGCACGGCCCGAGATCCGCTCCCCGAGCGCGCTCCAATCCATGCAGGAATCCTCCATCGTCTGCCGCCGGTTCAGAATGGCGCGGATCTGCTCCGCCCACGGCGCAAACGCCGCCGCGTCGTACCGATCCAGTTCAAACGAATCGCGCGTGCCGCGCAGGTATTCGAGCGCGACGAGCATCTGCAAAAACGCATGCTCATAATCGGACGGGTTGTCCTTTTCGATCTCCTCATACTCCGCCCACGCCGGCAGGTACCGGTACCGCGCAAAGCTGTAATCCGGCAAGTGCCCGGCTCTGCCGTGCCCGAGCATCATGATCGACGTCTCGCTCCAGCGATTCAGCGTCGCCTTATACGAGCAATGCGCAATATCGTCCCCCTTCGACGGGGAATGCGTAAACACGACGCGCTGCTTTTGATAGCCGCCGTTGCCGTCCGGAAGCAATTCGAAAAAGTGCCCGGTTGTGTTGTTCAAAACGAGCGACGGCGTGCCGGCAAAGTACCGGTGCGCCCAGGTATCCGCCACAATGTGCATCACAAGCCCCGCCGCCTCGAGCCCGCGATCCTTCGCCAAAAGCACGGTGTCCTTCACTAAGGCGCCGTTCGGTTTACAGAGTAAGCGGTACTTATCAAGATAGCGCTTGGTGCAGCCCTTCTTTTTGGCGTACAGATCGTAGGGCAAAAAATGGAACGACGCCCAGATCCGCGTAATATCCTGAAGGCCAACAAGGTCGGTGTGCGCGTCCATCAGCTCCAGATTCGTCTGCGTCGTTGCGCCTTCGAGCGGCGCGCCGATCGACGACAAAAATGTTTTCGAGCAGAAATCGGGCAGGGCCGCGCAATAGGCGATCGTCTCGCTTTCGAACGGCGTGTATCCCGCAAGAACAGCCGCGCAATACGTTGCGTAATAATGGAAATCCTTCTGCATCGCGCGCCTCCTACATTCCGAGCCGCTTTCGCAGCGACCGGAACCCGATTCCGGTAATCAAAAGGTCCGCCATGGTCACGCACGACGTCAGATCGATAAACAGCTCAATCAGCGTATCGAGCCAGTCCGCCCCGCCCGCGATCAGCACAAAACTCGTGAAGCCGACGGCCACGCCGTTCAGTGCGATCAGAACGCCCGTCAGCACCAGATAGAACGCGCTTCTATGCGCTCCCGCGCTCTCCGCCCGCGCCGAATGCCCGATATAAAACCGCAAGCCGAGATCGGCCAGCATCGGAATCCCGACAAGCAGCGACAGCCCGACGCGCTCCGCGGCGGGCATTGCGCCAAACGGACCGGTCCGCTGCGTCAGCCAAAACAGAACGGTCTTTACGACCGTCCAGATGCCGAACACGATGACGCCGGCGCCTAAGATGCCGAGCGTTGTTTGTCTTCTTCGCAGCAGAGGTTCCATGGTTCCTTCCCGATCGCCGAACAGGCGGCGGATTCTTAAACAGTTTATCACATTTTCCGGTTTTTTCAAGGGTTTTCGCGCTGCCAAATTCCGGAGAAAAAAAGAGGCCTCGTTTCGAGGCCGAAAAACAGGTTTATTCGCGGAACCGATAGGTACCGAGCACCGCCGGAACGACCTCCAGCCCGCTCACACAGGCGGCGTCGTGGCAGACCGGGCCGTGCAGGGTTTCCGCCACCTCGCCGGTATCCGCCCGGATCAGCAGCATGCTCGACGCGCCGAAATCGGTGCTTTGGCCCATTCTCCTTGTGAAGTACACCGCCCACGCCGGAACCAGCGTTCCGGTCTCGGCCGCATCCGGATCCGCCCAGATGACCATCGTCAGCGCGATCGAATCGATCGTTTCGGTCATATCCACCGTGCGATCCCGGTCGACATCGTGCAGCACCGCGCGGATCAGCTCAACGACCTCCGAAAACGGGATCAGCTCCGCATCGGATTCGCCCTCCTCAATCAGCGCGATCGGCCGGTCCCAGTAAATTCGCCGGATCCCGGTATCCGCCACGACGAAGACGAGCCGTTCGAGCATCCACGCCGCCCCGGTTCCCGCCGCCTCCAAATAGGCGCGGCGCGACTGCGTCACATGAAACGAGTCGAACGGGTATACCGACGTGATCGGCACGCCCCCCACGCTGCGCTTGCAGGAAACGAGGTACCATTCCGGCACAGATCGCCCGTTCCGGTACCACGCCACGCGCTCCGTCGTGAACGATGGAAGGTTTGCCTCCCGCAAGAACGACTGCACAAGCTCCGCCGCCGTGTACGGATCGGTCTGCATCATGCTGCCCTCCGGCTTCAGCCCGCGTACGCGGGAGATCCGCGTGACGTCGCGCCGGTACGTCGTTTCATTCGTGCGGAAGAAATTCAGCGTCGGGTCCATTTCGTATAGATACGTGAACGATGCGTCGCCGTCCGTCACCGCGTTGTCCACCGCAAATACGTTCCCGAGGTTCCACATCGGCGCGCTCATAAGCGTCACCTTCCCATCCGTAAGCTGCGGCTTTGTCGCCTCACGCGGGATCGCGTCCAGAGCGTCGTCATACAGTGCAAGCAAGCGCTTTCGCTCCGTTTCGCAAAAATAGCGCACCGACTTCACGCGCGACATCGCTTCGTACCGCGTCAATACGCCGAGCATCGCGTCGAGCTCCGCCTTGCTGTATCCGCCGTTCAGCTCGGAATAGTCGAACGTTCCGCCGCTCGGAAAGCATGCGCGGTACAGCGCATCCACCGTGTCCTGATCGAACGCGGCACGCTTAGCCGTTGCGCGCGGCAGCGCGGATACGTCCGGCACCTCGACGACGGCCGTCCCCGTAAGTGTCATATGCCCTTCCAGCTCATCGAACTGCACGGTTTCGGGGATCGCGTATGCTTCGCGAAGGAGCGGCCGCAAAGTCGGCTCCGGCGCATCCGAAACCGGCGCATCCGGACCGGGCGCAGCCGTAGGCTCAACCGGCGCCGCCGAAACGGTCTCGGCCCGGTACGCCTCGGGATCGATCGAAACAAACGGGCTCGAACAGCCCAAAGCGACGCAGCTTAGCAGGAGCAGCATCCACCGTTTCATACGCGTTCCTCCTTCGGCACGTGCAGCCGTACCGTAACCGTTGTTCCCTTGCCCGGCGCGCTCACAAACGACAGCGCGCCATCGTGCAGCGCGACGATCCGCTTCACAAGCGCAAGCCCGAGCCCTGCATGGCCGCCCGTCCGGCTGCGCGCCTTGTCCGCCCGGTAAAACGGCTCCGTCACCCGCGCCAGCACCTCGGGCTCCATGCCCGCTCCGTCGTCGCGCACGGTAACCGCATTCGCCGTTCCGAAAATGCCAACATGTTTTGCGCCCGCGCTGACGGCGTTGTCAAACAGATTGACGATCACGCTGCACATCAGATCGAGATCGCCCTCGGTGATAAACGCATCCAGGTCCATCGACAGGGCGGTGCCGTTGTTTGCCGCAATCGGGCCGAGCATCGGATCGAGCACACGCAAAAGCTCCTCGCCGGTCAGCGGAAGCAGCGCAATCGGTTCCCCGCCGTCGAGCGTGATCAAGCGCATCATTTTTTGGGTGAGCCGCTCGAGCCGCCGGCTTTCGCGGTGCAGATAGCGCACGCACTCCTCCCGCTGCTCCTTGGAAAGTCGCAGCGTATTCAGCGCTTCGCTGTACCCGACAATCGCGGTCATCGGCGTTTTCATCTCATGCGTCAGCGCGCCGAGCAGCAATTTCCGCTCCTCGGCAACCTCGGACAGCTCCATAAGATGGTTCTGCACCGCGCGGCGCATCGTTTCAAAGCTGTTCGCGAGCGAACCGACCTCATCCGGATGCCGCGCGGGGATCGGCGTTTCATAGTCGCCGCCCGCCATGCGCCTTGCCGCCCGCTCAAGCTCCCGCAGCGGAGACAGCGCGGCCGTCGTCAGCAGCAGCGCCGCCGCCGTCAACAGCACAAACGCGATCGCGCCGACGCTGAGCAGCGTTCTGCGCAGCGAATCGAGCCCATGGATCTGATCGGTGCAGTCATACAGCAAGCAGACCGTGCAGCCGTTCTCGACCGTGCGCCGCACCGCGACGCCGTACCGGCCCTGCACCTCGATCAGCCGCTCATCCTCCGCCCCGAGCACGCGATCGAGCGCGAGCGTGCCGCTGTTATACAACGTTTCGCCCGCATACAGCAGCTGTCGCTGCGCCTCCCCGCGGTCGAGCCGCCGGAACAGGTACTGCCACCGGCTCTTTTGGGCGCGTTCGGACAGCGCATCCGCCGCTTCCCAGTCCGTCGCAATCAAAAACGCGTCCGATAGGTACCCGAGCTGCGCCTTTGCGCTCTCCCGCGCCGACGACACCGTTCGCTCCTCCACCGAGCGCAGCACAATTACGCCGCACAGCAGCAGCGTCAGCGCGGCGAGCCCGATGGTCAGCAAGCTCATTTTCAGGGAGAGTTTCATCGAATGTTCAGTCCGCCTCGAGCCGGTACCCGACGCGTGACACCGAGACGATCGGCAGCCCCGTGCGCCGTCGAAGCTGAGAGATATGGTTGTCGATCGTGCGGCTTTCGCCCATAAAATCGCTGTTCCACACCGCCGCCAGTATGCGCTCGCGGCTCAGCGCGACGTTGCGGTTCTTCGCGAGCAGGCACAGCAGGTCGTACTGCGTCGGCGTCAGCTCGATCGGCTCTCCCGCCTTCTGCACCGTCCGGCTCTCGGGATGGATCGTGACGTCGCCCACCGTGATCGTCTTTTCGCTCGGCGCGTGCCGCGCAATCACCTTTTCGATCCGCACCAACAGCTCCGGCAGCTCAAACGGCTTCACGATATAGTCCTCCGCGCCGTCCCTCAGCCCGCGCACGCGATCCTCGAGCTCGTTCTTTGCCGTCAGGAAAATCACCGGGATGTTGTGCGCGCGAAACGATTCGAGCAGCCGGAATCCGTCCATCCCCGGCAGCATGATATCCAACAGCCCCAGGTCGTACCGCTCCCCCGCCTCGATCCGCCGCTTCGCCTGCAATCCATCCGTCTCGCCCGCCGCTTCGTATCCCGTCACCGACAGGTTCATGCACAGCAGCCGGTTGATCGCTTCGTCGTCCTCTACCACAAAGATTCTCGCCATCGTCGTTCCCTTTCTCGTTTCTTCCCCTTCAGTGTACCACGTTTCCTTCTCCCCGTCACCCCGCGTTTTGTAACGATTCTGTCTTCTTTTTCTTCGGAAGAAGAAAAAGAAGACTTTCAGAAAAAGAAAAAAGCCGGAAATCCTCCGGCTTCTGTCGATGGGAAAATCTATCCTCCGGTCACCGTCGTCAGAATGATCTGCGCAATGCCGAACAGCAGCAGCAGCGTCGTGACGTCGACAATCGTTGTGATCAACGGACCCGCCATGACCGCCGGGTCGAACCCGATTCGCTTTGCGAGAATCGGCAGCGTACAGCCGATCAGCTTCGCGGCAAACACGGTCGCAACGATCGCGAGGCAGATCGACGCGCTCGCAAGCACGTACGCGTGATACGCAGGTCCCTCATAATGGTAGACGAGCACGTTCATCAAAAGCATCTTGCCGAAATTGACGATCGCCAGCGCGCCGCCGCACAGCAGCGCGACGCGGAATTCCTTCCAGACGACCTTCAGCGTATCGCCGAACGTGATCTCGCTCAGGCTCAGACCGCGAATCACCGTGACCGACGCCTGGCTGCCCGAGTTGCCGCCCGTGCCCATCAGCATCGGAATGCACGCCAGCAGCATCGCGCCCGCCACTTCGCCGAACATCTCAAGCCGCTGCGTATAGTAATTGATAATCAGCTCCGTGAACGTCGCCGCGAGCATCAGCGCGCCGAGCCACGGAATCCGATGCAGAAACAGCGAAAAGTTGCTCGTCTTCAGATACGGTTTATCGGACGGCGTCATAGCGGCCATCTTTTCGATATCCTCGGTGACCTCGTCCTGCAGAACGTCGATTGCGTCGTCGATCGTGACGATACCGACAAGCCGCTTCTCCCCGTCCACAACCGGCAGCGCGATCAGATCGTATTTATGGAGCATCTGCGCCACGGTCTCCTGATCGTCCATCGTGGAGCAATAGAGCACGTTCGTATCGGCAAGATCGCCGATCAGCATATCCGGCTGCGCCAGAATCAGCCGCCGGATCGTGATGAACCCATACAGCGTCCGATCCGCGCGCGTGACGTAGCAGATGTTGATCGTTTCCTTATCCACGCCGGTTCTGCGGATCGCCTTGATCGCGTCCTCCACGGTCAAATGCGGACGCAGCTCGACGAACTCCGTCGTCATAATGCTGCCCGCCGAATCCTCCGGATACTGCAGCAGCTCGTTGATCATCTTGCGCGTATCGGGGTCCGCCTGCATGAGAATGCGTTTGACGACGTTCGCAGGCATCTCTTCCACGATGTCGACCGCGTCGTCGATGTACAGCTCGTCGATCACTTCCTTGAGCTCGCTGTCGGAAAGGCCCTTAATCAGCATCTGCTGCTGATCGGTCTCCATCTCAACGAACGTATCGGCGGCAAGCTCCTTTGGAAGCAGCCGGAACAGGAGCGGGATCATCGACTTTTGGAGATCGTCGAACAGCACGGCAATATCCGCCGCGTTCATCGTGCTCAAGATGTCGCGCAGCGTTGCATACTTCTTTGTTTCGATCAGGGACGAAATCGCCGTCGCCAGATTTGCCGTAGCCTTGTCCTCCCTTCCGAATCTGTCTTTATTCTATGCCGACCGGCCCGCCTTTGTCAAGCCCGAACCGGCTCAAAACGCGTTCTCAAGCCGGAACGTTTCCTTGGACGGATTGCTGTAATAATTGTAATCGTCGAAGAACGGCGAATAGGTCGTGACCGAGATGCTGCGAAACAGCGGATCGAACGTCAGCAGCGTAAAGTACCCGCGGCTCTTCTTGTAATCGTCCTGGAAATTCAGCATCAGCGCGGTGAACGTGCGCCCGTCCTCATATTCGGTCGACCAGCGCCGCGCGCCGTCGTGATGCCCGCACAGCGCAAGCCGCACGTTCGGATGGGTTGCGACCAGGTTCTTTTCGAGGTACTGCCCGTCCGACGAAAGATTGCCGTTCGTATAGAGGAAGCTGTGCGTGAGCAGCACCGCGGGGTATTCGCTGTACCGGTCAAGCACCTCGCCCGCCCATTCGACAAAGCGCGGCGCATCGCCCTCCAGCATCCAGCCGATGCCGATAAACAGCAGCCCGAGGTCCTCGCGGAGCTCGTACCAGCACTTGCCGTCCTCAAACTGCCGATCGGGATCCTTCACGTCGCACAGCGCGTGCTCGATGTAATACTGATACGTCAGATGCTTCAGCCCGTAAAACCCGACGTCGTGATTCCCCGCGACGCAATAGAACGGGATCGTTTCGCGAACCGGCGCAAACGCCTCCTCAATCCGCTCCCAATGCGCAGGGTTTTCATGCTTTTCAACCAGATCGCCGGTTTGCACGATCGCCGTGATGTTCATCGCTTCCCGGTTCTCAAGCACATATTCCACGATCGAATTCAGCCCGTCCATCTCGTGGAACGTGTAGCCCTGCGTATCGCTGATCCATGCGATCGTATACGGCGTCGGAATCGGGGTGGGCGACGGGGTCGGCGTATCGGTCGGCTCGGGCGTCGGCGTGGGGGACGGCGTCGGCGAAGCGGTCGGCGTCGGAATCGGGGTGGGGAGCGCCGTCGGCTCCAGGGTCACCTGCACCGTAACAACCTGCTCGATCGGCTGCGCGGTCACCGCCGCCGGGCCGCTCGTCGGAACAGCCGTGCAGCCAACCGTCAGCAATCCTATCAGCAGCCAAAGCATCCGCCGTTTCATCCCATACCTCCTGCGATTCATTTCGAATCGATTGATTGGATTATACCATACATTCCGCCGCCGCGCTACCCCCAAAACAATTCGAAAAACCGGGCAAGCCGCAAAACGGTGCAACCGATCGGCGCGATCCGTGGTATAATGGGTAAAAGAAAGGAGCCTGCTTATGAAACGCTTGCTTTGTTTGCTCTTTGCATCCCTGATGCTTTGCGGCTGCGCCGCGTCCCCCACGCCGCTTCCGGCGGCGTCCGACCCGAGCCCCGCTCCGAATGCTGAGCCCGAAACGCCCTCAAACCCGCCCGCCGCGCTTCCGGTCGTGAACGGATACGCCGATTTTTGCGACATCCTCTCGGCCGCGCTGATCGACGGGACAAAGAACCGCAACCTCTCGCCGGTGAGCGTGTATCTCGCGCTTGCGATGGTCACCGAGGGCGCCGAGGGCGCAACGAAGGCGGAGCTGCTCGCCCTGCTCGGATGCGCTTCGATCGAGGAGCTGCGCGGCGTTTGCGGCGCAATGCTCGAATCGCTCTCGGTGGAGGAGGAGGACAGCTCGCTGATCCTGGCCGACTCGCTCTGGGTACGCGAAAACGCCCCGACCCGCGAGGCGTTCTGCAAGTCGCTTTCGGATCTGTACCGTTCGGAGGTGAACACGGTCCGGTTCGGAACGAAAGAAACCGCCGCCCAGATCGCGGACTGGATCCGCGTTCAGACGCACGAGAAGATCACGCTGTCGCCCGAGGCAACGGACTTCGACCCGAACACGGTCGCCGTTCTGATCAACACGATCTACCTGAAGGACGCATGGCGCGACGAGTTTTACGAGGGCGCGACCCAGCCCGGTCCGTTTTACGGCCCGACCGAATCGACCGTTTCGTACATGCATCGCTACGACGACGATACCTACATCGTCCGCGGCGAGGGGTTCTTGCGGTACAGTCTGCCGCTTTTACGCGTAGGCCGCATGACCTTCGTGCTGCCGGACGAAGAGACGCCGCTTGCCACGCTCCTCGGTACGCCCGAACAGCTTCACACGCTTTTGTACAGCGGCGAATCGATCAACGCGCACGTGGACGTGCGGATTCCGAAATTCCGATTTGAGGATCAGCTCGACCTTGGCGATACGCTCGAGGCGCTCGGGCTTCGAACCGCGTTCGACCCGATGCAGTCGGACTTTACCGGCATCTCAGAAGCAGGCGCGGTCCTCTCAAAGGTGCTGCAGGGCTCGTACATCGGCGTCGATGAAAAGGGCGTTGAAGCCGCGGCGTTCACGCTGATTGCCTCTGTGGAGGGCATGGCCATGCCCGCGGAGCTGCCCGAGATCGACTTCCATCTGACCCGTCCGTTCCTCTTCTGCATCGAATCGTACGACGGCACGGTGCTGTTCCTCGGAACGGTGACCGCCCCCACCGCCGCAAATTGACGGAAGAATAATCGAACAGCCGGCGTTGAACCGGCTGTTCTGTTTTTTCTCTTTTGGGGATTCGTTCCGATCGGAAGGGTCACTGCTCGACCTGCACGATTGCGCGGCACAGGTCCAGCGTTGCCTGCAGCGCGTCGAGATGCGTGCGCTCATAGCCGTGCGTTTCCAGTACGCCGGGGCCGATCAGCGCATGGCGCACGTCGTACCCTGCGCGCAGAGCGCAGTTGCCGTCCGACCCGTAGTGCGGAACGAACATATCCAGCGCGTACGGGATCGCATTCGCCTTGCAGAGCTCGACGAGCTCGTTCGTCAGCACCGTATGGTACGGGAACGACGCGTCCTTGACGCCGATCGAGAGCTTGTGCTCATCGGAATCGTGATCGGTTCCGCAGACGCCGATATCGAGCGCAATGAAATCACGCGTGTCCTCGGGAATCCCGCAGGAGCCGCCGTGACCGATCTCCTCATACTCGGCGAACAGCATCGAGACCTTGCGCTTTGGCTGCACCGCGCCGCTTGCGATCTCGTCCGCAAGGCGCAGCAGCGTCGCCACGCACGCCTGATCGTCGAGATACCGGCTCTTCACATAGCCGGACGGCGTCACGCAATACCGCGCTTCCGGGCTCACGCAGTCGCCCACGGTGATGCCGAGCGCCTCAACGTCCGCGCGCGAACGCACGTTCTCATCGAGCGTCAGCACAACGTCCGTATCGTACCGCGGGAGCGTATCGCGCTCCCGATCGCTCATCACGTGCACGCCGGGATTTTTCCGGCGCACCGTGCCGGTATACACCTTGCCGGAGCGGGCGTAAACGTTGCAGTTCCAGTCGATCGCGTAGAACTCATGCAAACCGCCGACCTTTTCGAGCCGCAGCCGACCGTCCGGCTCGATCCAGCGCACCATGAGCCCGATCTCATCCGCATGCGCGGTCAGGCAGACCGGGTTCCCTTCCCCGCCGAAATCGAACCGCACGCCGCCCTTGTTGAGCCGAACGGCCATGATGCCGCGCTGCTTGGCAAACGCCATCAAATAATTGTCCTTTTCGGTGAAGAAGCCGGTGGTGCTGTCGATCGCCATCAGCGCTTCCAGATAGGAAAGCAATTCTTTCATACAGCGTACCCCGCGTCAGTTCGCAGACTTGATCTTGCTCCATGCGGCGTTGAAGACTTCGACGAAGTCGCCCAGGTCATGGAACACTTCGCAGCGATCCAGCACCGCTTTGGGCGGATTGTACGTTTCGTCCTCGGTGAATTCGGCATCGAGCCGCTCCATGGCCGCCGCGTTCGGCGTGGAATAGCAGATGTATTCGGTGTTTCTCGCGGCGACGTTGCCGTCGTTCAGGAAGTTGATCATCGCGTGAGCCGCTTCGACGTTCTTGGCGTTCTTCGGAATGACCACGTTGTCATACCAGACGTTGCTGCCCTCCATCGGGACCGCGTACGCGAGGTCTTCGTTCTCATCCATCGCGGCAAACGCGTCGCCCGAATAGATCACCGCGAGCGCGCCCTTGCCGTTGATCATGGCGGTACGCATATTGTCGGTCCCGAAGCCCTTGCGGAGCGGCGCCTGCTCGATCAGCTTATCGCGCGCGGCGGCAACTTCCTCTTCGCTGCGGGTGTTCAGATCGTACCCGAGGTACTTTAAGGTGATGCCGATCGTATCGCGCACGCTGTCATACATCCAGATCTGGCCGGAATACTTCTCGTCCCAGAGGATGCCCCAGCTGTCGACCTCGTCGTCAACCATCGTCGTGTTGTACAGAATGCCGACCGTGCCCCACATATACGGCAGGGAGTACTTTGCGCCGGGATCGAAAACCTCCGTAAAGGCCTTCATTTCGGGCGCGATGTTCTTCGCGTTCGGGATCTTGCTGTAATCGAGCGGCTGCAGCATATCCTCGCGGATCATCTGCTCGATGATGTAGTCCGACGGGAAGCACAGGTCATACGGGCTGTCCGACGAACGCAGCTTGATCAGCATTTCCTCGTTGCTCGTCATCTCGACGTAGTTGACCTTTACGCCGGTCTCCTGCTCGAACACCTCGATCAGATCCGGGTCCATGTATTCGCCCCAGTTCAAAATGTTCAGCTCGCCGCCGATCTGTTCATACTGATCGCCGTCGGCAAACTCGATCGCCGCCTCGCTCTTGCAGGCCACAAACGCGAACGCCAGTACGGTCATCAACACAAAGCAAAGTACTTTTTTCATTTCAGGTTCCTTTCTGTCCGTTATTTCAGTTTGACTTTCTTATTCTGAATCTCATATTCCCGCTCCTTCGCAAGCCGGCGGAGGTTGACGACCAGAAGCATCGTCACAAGCGGAATGAAAATAATCGTTGCGAGCGCCGGATTGACGCCTTTCGTGCCGTGCGCCGCGCGCGAGTAGATATAGATCGACAGCGTGGAGCGCAGATCCGATACGAAGTAGCTGACGACGAAATCGTCGAGCGACATCGTCAGCGCCATGATAAAGCCCGACGTGATGCCCGGCATGATATCCGGAATCACCGCCTTGAACAGCGCCTGCATCGGGGAGCAGCCCAGATCGAGCGCGGCCTCATACAGCATATCGGAGCTCTGCTTGAGCCGCGGCAGCACCGAAAAGATCACGTACGGAATGCTGAACGAGATGTGCGCGATCAAGAGCTTCCAAAAGTCGCCGATCTTGAGGTTCACATTGCCCAAGATCGAGTTCACAAACGCAAACAGCATCATGAACGTGATGCCGGTGACAAGGTCGGGATTGACCATCGGGAGCTGCGACACCGAAAGGACCACCGAGCGCGGCCGCTTCTTCATCGAGTTGATGCCGATTGCCGCCGCCGTACCGATCACCGTCGCCGCGACGCTCGACAGCACCGCGATCTCGAGCGTGAGCAGCAGCGCCTTGCCCGCTTCGCCGGCGAAGACCTCGCCGTAATTGGCGAACGTGAATCCGCCCCATTTGCCGATATTCGTGTAATCGAAGTTGCCGCGGTTGACGTGGAAGCTGTTGAACGAGAACACGATCAGGTACACGATCGGCAGATACAGGAACACCAGCATGATGCCGAGATACACGTATTTGAGGGAACGACCGAACCGTTTCACAGGATGCTCCCTCCTTCCTTATCGGTATCGAAGTGATTCATAATCAGCGTGCTGATCACCACGAACACGAGCAGGATGATCGACAGCGTCGACCCGATCGAATATTCGGGATTGATCTTGAACGCGTCGTCGATCACGTTGCCGTACAGCGCGTAGTTGCCTCTGCCGATCAGGGCCGGAACCGTGAACGCCGTAATCGCCGGAACGAACACCATCGTAATGCCCGAAACGATGCCGGGTACCGAAAGCGGCAGCACGACGCGTAAGAACGTCATCACACTGTCGGCTCCGAGGTCGCGCGAGGCCTCGAGGAGGCTCTTATCGAGCTTCGAAAGCGTGTTGTACAGCGGCATCACCATGAACGGCAAAAAGTCGTACACCAGAACGAGCAGCACCGCAACCGTCCGCCCGGTCGGGGTATCGGTGAGCGACGCGCTCATATGGAACAGGTCCGGGATCGCGTACTCGATGATCGCACTCCACGCATAGGTGCGCAGCACGAAGTTCATCCACATCGGAACGAAGAACAGCACCGAGATGAATCCCGCGACCGATTTTTTCATGTTCGACAGGATGTATGCGATCGGGTACCCAAGCAGAAGGCAGATCACCGTCGTGCCGAGCGCCATCAACACGGAGCGGAACAGCGTGCGCCAATAGGTGCCGTTGGCGATCGTTTCCACGAACTTTTCCGCCGTCCAGACGCCGTTCACGTTGAACGCGTAGTAGAAGATGAACACCATCGGCAGCGCGATGAACAGCGCCATCCACACGATATAAGGATACGCAAAGGCTCTGCGTTTCATCGGCTCACTCCTCTTTGTCCGCCAGAACGAGATCTTCCGGCGCTACGGCGATGCCGACCTCCTCGCCATCCTCCATGAACTCGTCGGAATGCGCGATCCAGTCGTTTTCCTTGCAGGAAACCGTGATTTCATAGTGCGTGCCGAGGAACATACACGCCTTGATCGTGCCGGTCAGCTTCGCATCCTGCGGGGCGAGAATCTGCACCTTCTCCGGCGCGATCTCCACAAGGGCGATCTCCTTGTTGTCATACGATTCGAGATCGTTCGCCGCAAAGCCGACGTCGTCGATATAGACCATGCCCTCGCCCGGCCAGACTTCCGCGTCGAACAGGTTCGTCGCCCGCGTCTTCTTCATGATGTGGATCGCATCCGGCGGGATCGAGATGCCGACGCGCTGGCCGACTTCGGCGTACTCGGTCGAATGCACGACCCACTCGTAGCCGCCGCAGTCCACGTCGATCTCATAATGCACGCCCATGAACACGACCGAAACGACCGTTCCGGCGATGCGCGCCGCCTTCGGGTCGACGATATCGATGTCCTCGGGACGGATCACAACGTCCACCTCGACATTCTTGCCAAAGCCCGCGTCGACGCACGGGAACAGCATTCCCTTCATGCGGACTTTGTAATCATCGAGCATGACGCCCGGGACGATGTTGCTCTCGCCGATGAAGTCCGCAACGAACGGATTCTTCGGCTCATTGTAAATATCCGTCGGCTTGCCGATCTGCTGAATGACGCCGTCCTTCATGACGACGATCGTATCGGACATCGTGAGCGCTTCCTCCTGATCGTGCGTGACGAACACGAACGTGATGCCGAGCTGCCGCTGCATCCGCTTGAGCTCGACCTGCATCTCCTTGCGGAGCTTGAGGTCCAGCGCGCCGAGCGGTTCATCCAAAAGCAGCACCTTCGGCTCGTTGACCAGGGCGCGCGCAATCGCGACGCGCTGCTGCTGACCGCCGGAAAGCTGATCGATCCAGCGCTTGCCGTAGCCTTCGAGGTTCACGAGCTTCAGCATCGCGTTGACCTTTTCCTCAATCTTGTCCTTCGGCGTCTTCTTGATCTTCAGGCCGAACGCAATGTTGTCATGCACATTGAGGTGCGGGAACAGAGCGTATTTTTGGAACACCGTATTGATTTCACGCTTGTGCGGCGGCACTTTGGCGATATCCTCGCCGTTCATCCGGATCACGCCCGTCGTCGGCGTGATGAAGCCCGCGATGCAGCGCAGCAGCGTCGTTTTTCCGCAGCCGGAAGGGCCGAGCAGCGTTAAAAACTCGCCGTCGTTGATGTACAGGTTCACGTGGTCGAGCGCCACGTCTCCGCCGTAATCCTTGGAAATGTCGATCAGTTCAATCAGATGCTTCTGTTCCATCGCTGCCCCTCCTTAAAATGACGGCGGCGTGCTGACCCACAGCACCTTCGCCGGTTGTTTCGTATGGTTCCAAAGGTAATGCACGCCCTTCGGCTTCAGATAAAAGCTCCCGCCGCGCGGCACACGGTACTTCGATTCGCCGTCCACGAGCGTCACCGTGCCGGACAGCACATAGCCGAACTCCTCGCCCTCATGCGGATCGAACTGCTCGCTCATTGCGCCGCCCTCGAGCGTTACGAGAATCGGTTCGAGCGCGTTCTTCTGCGCGTTTGTGACGAGCCAGAGCACCTTGACCCCGTCGTCCTCCTTCTCGAACATATCCTCCGCCGCGTAGACGACGCGATCCTCCTTCTGCTCCGTGAAGAACGAGGAGATATCCGTTCCGAGCGCTTCCAAAATGTCCATCAGCGTTGCGATCGAGGGCGACGTCACGTCGTTTTCCAGCTGGGAGATGAACCCCTTGGTCAGCTCCGTCCGCGCCGCAAGCTCCTCCTGCGTCAGCCCGAGGCGCAGCCTGTATTCCCGTATCTTTCTTCCGATCTCCGGCCTGCCCGATTCCATCTTAGCCACCGCTCCTTTGTGTCAGTATTGCTAAACTGTTTGTTTGCTGTCGCTGAACCGCAATATTTCTAAACTTTGCGTTTAGATTTACTAAACTTACGCAACATATGATGCCATGTTTTGACTTTCTTGTCAACGGCTTTTTGTGGTTTTTGTGTAAAAGATAGACAAAAATCGCGCCGCCTGTCTCCGCTCGGAGACGGCAGCGCGACAACAATTTGTTTTTTGACCTTATTGAGCGGAAAGCTCCGCGAACACGAACAGAACCGTAACGCCCTCCGTATAGCCGAACGCGGTATAGACCGTGAAGCAATCGCCCTCGTCCAAAGGCGTGATCTCGTCGGCCGCAAGCGTGCGCGTGCCGCTCTGATCGGTTACGTCCGGGCAGTACGAGGCGGGATCGTCCTCGGTCGCTTTGGAAAGATCCGGCACATATTCCGTCGTCAGAATCAGGGCAAGGTGGGTGACCACGCCGACATCCGGCTCAATCAACTGCGTCTCGCGCGTTTCATGGGCAACGTACCGCCCCGCCGCGGCGCCCTCGCCGAGCGGCTGCAGCGTATCCGCGTCGAATACGTTCACGTACGTTCTTCCGTCCGCCTCGGAAAGCAGATACAGGCGGTTCTCGAGCGTTTCGGACGCGATCCGAATTCGCCCTTCCGGAAGCAGCGATGCTTCCGTTTCGCTTTCCGTTCGATCGGACGATTGCGCAAGCTCCTGGAGCGGAAGCGCTTCCGAATCGGCGGCGATGTCTTCGGGTTCCGCCAAAGCTCCGGCGTCCGCCTGCTTAAGATACGCCCAAACGTCCGCATACGTAGGCTCGATCACGGTATCAATCGGGTCGAAGTAATCGTCCCCGTCGTTGGACGAGGCGTAGATCGGCGCATCGGCGCGCGCCGCCGCCTTGCTCTCGGTCACCTCGGCGACCATCTCTTCCGATTCCTCGGCCGCAAAGCCGGTCGCCTGCATGGACACATCGGCGTCCTTGGCGGTCCGATCCCGCCCGAACGGTCGCACGACCAAAAGGACAAGCGCCGCCGTCGCGATCGCCGCGCCCGAATACCCGAGCACGCGCGGCCAAACCCGCTTTTTCGTCGGTTCAAAGGAAGCGGCAATGTCCGGCTCGGATTCCTTCCACGCCGCGCGGATCGTCTCTTTCAACGCTTCCGGCGCGTGAATCGAATCGTTTGCCTTGCGATACGCATCACGAAACATCGTCAAACGCTCCTTTCAACTCTTCTTTCAGTGCCGCGCGGGCGCGGAACAGCCACGACTTGACCGCCGATTCGCTCGCGTGCATCGCCGCCGCAATCTCCTTGACAGAATACGATTCATAATAGTACAAATGCACCGCCGTGCGAAATTTCTGCGGCAGCTTCAGCACCGCGTCATACACGGTCGGATCCGGCATCGGCTCATCCGTCCCCGGCTCGCCGACGGCGTCCAGCGACACCGAATGCCTTCGGAACGCCGAACCGAGCAGCGTTTTCGAGCAGTTTACGGTCACCTTGATCAGCCACGCCTTCTGATGCTCCTCGCTCTCGAACGCGGGATTTGCCCGAAGCAGGCGCAAAAACACCTCCTGCGTCACATCCTCCGCGTCCGCGGCGCTTCGCGTCCGCACGAGCGCGAGACGATACACCATGTCCCCGTAGGCGGAAAACAGCGCGTCAAGATCGAGCTCTTTGGGCTGCGCTCCGTCAATCCGATTTTCCATCCCGCATTCCTTTCTGTCTAAAATACCGGACAAACGTGCATTCGGTTGCACTCATTGCAGCGCTTCCGGATTCAATCCCGAAAGCTCGGGCAGAACGAACCGCCCGTCCTTGCGGATCAGAACGTCGTCAAACCAGATTTCACCGCCGCCGTATGCCGGCGTCTGGTTCAGCACCAGATCCCAATGCTGCGCGGAACGGTTGCCGTTGTCGCAATCGTCGTAGCACGCGCCGGGCGTGAAGTGGATCGACCCGCAGATCTTCTCGTCAAACAGCGTATCGAGCATCGGGAACGTCACATACGGGTTCAGACCGATCGCAAACTCGCCGACGTAGCGCGCGCCCTCGTCGATGTTCAGCTGCGCATTGATGCGCTCCGTATCGTTCGCGGTCGCCTCCACGATCTTGCCGTTCGCAAAGACGAACCGGATATCCGAATACACAAATCCGCTCTCGAGCGACGGCGTGTTGTAATGGATCACGCCGTTGACCGAATCGCGCACCGGCGCGGTATAGACCTCGCCGTCCGGAATGTTCAGCTTGCCCGCGCACTTGATCGCCGGCAGCCCCTTGATCGAAAACGACAGATCCGTATCGCCCGGGCCGACGAGCCGGACGCGATCGGTGCGCTCCATCAGCGCTTTCAGCGGATCCATCGCCTTGTCCATCTTCGAATAGTCGAGACAGCAGACCTGAAAATAATAGTCCTCAAACGCTTCGGTACTCATGTCCGCATTCTGCGCCATGCCCTCGGTCGGATAGCGCAGCACGCACCACTTCGTCTTCGGCACGCGTACCTCGCCGTGCACCGGCTTCCAATACAGCTTCGAAAAGGCGTTCATGCGATCCGCCGGAACGTCCTTCAACTCCGACGCGTTCCCGTTCGCGCGGATGCCGATGTACGCGTCCATCTGCTCCATGACCGCGCGATCCGCGGCCGCGCGCAGCCGGATCTGCTCGTCCGTAATCCTGAGCATCAGTTCCCGATCGATGCGGCGATCGGTCAGCCACACAAACGGGTTGCCGCCCGCTTCATACGTTTCGCGCACGATCGCGCGGACCAGGTCCTCCCCGCCGCCGATCGCCTCGATCAGCACATTCTCGCCGGGCTTTACGGCACACGAAAACGTGACGAGCGTATGCGCCAGTTTTTTCACTCTCGGATCCAACATTGCTTTCCCTCCTGCTTGGCGGCTTCCCGCCGAAAAAAATCTTTGCCTGCATCATACCACTTTGCGGCAAGGTTCGTCAATACGATCCGGCGCGGCCTTCGATTGTTTTACCGCTCGAACCACTTCAAAAGCATGCGTTTTCGCTTTCCGGCCGCTCCGGTATACGGATGCTCGCGCAGGGAAAGGTTCCCATGCGTTTTGCCCGTCAGCACCGTCTGCGGATGCGTAAACTCGCGAAAGCCCCATTCGCCGTGATACGCGCCCATGCCGGAATGGCCCGTCCCGTTGAACGGAACGCCCTTGACCATCATGTGCACGCAGACCTCGTTGATGCAGCCGCCGCCGAACTGCTGCGTGCGCATCACGCGATTCGCCCACCGTTTGTCCCGCGTGAACACGTACATGGCAAGCGGATGCTCCCGGCTTTCGATCACATCGAGCACGGACTCGACCGTCTCGTCCCGATATGGCACAACCGGCAGCAGCGGGCAGAAGAGCTCGCGCTGCACGATCGGCTCGTCGATCGAAACCGGGTAGATCACCGTCGGAGAAAACTTGCCCGTCTCGCGGTCGCCGGTCCCGCCGAACACGATGCGATCGCGGTATTCCTCCGCAAGAAGCGCGCATTTTTCATACGCGGCGGGCGTGATCAGCTTCGGGTACTCGGGATTCTCCTCCGCGCGCTCGCCGATCTGCCGGATGAACGCTTGCCGTAATTCGCGTAAAAACGCGTCCGCAACCTCCTCAGCAACGGCGATCTGATTGATGTTGATGCAGATCTGCCCCGCGTTGCAGAGCTTGAAAAACGCGATCTTGCGCGCCGCGTCCTCCAGGTCGGCGTCCTTACGGATGATGCACCAGTTTCCCGTCTCGCCGCCGAGCTCCAGCGCCACCGGCGTCAGATGCGCGGACGCCGCCTCGAGCACATGCTTTGCCACGGCCGGCGAGCCGGTATAAAAGATCTTATCGAACCGCTCGTTCAGGCACAGATCCGCGGTGTCATGCCCGCCGTCGATCAGCGTGACATACTCCGGCGGGAACGTCTGCTCGATCAGCGTTTTCAGCGCGCGGGTACACGCCTTGGATTTCGAACTCGTTTTCAGAACCGCGGTATTCCCGCCCGAAATGCTCGCCGCGAGCACGCCGAGCGTCAGCAGAATCGGGAAATTGAACGGACTGATGATCAGCGTTACGCCGTACGGCATCTTATGAACGGTCGTACAGAGGCTCGGAAAGCACAGAAGCCCGCTGTATTTGCGCTCCGGTCGCGCCCACCGTCTGAGCCCGTGCAGAATCTCATTGATCTCCACGATGACCGGTCCGAGATCGCACAGGTACGCCTCGGTCGCGCTGCGGCCAAGATCCTCATAGAGCGCCTCCTCCAGCATCGATTGGTGCGTTTGAACCGCCTGCTTCAGCTTTTTGAGCTGCGCGATGCGTTCGTTCACGTCCAGCGTCGCGCCGGTTCGAAAGAACGCGCGCTGCGCTTCGACGACGGCATGAATCGTTTCCTGCGTATGGACCAAAGGAACCTCCTTTTGGCGGGCTTATGCCGCCGTTTCAAACTGACTGTTGTAAAGCTCGGCGTAGAAGCCGTTTTCGGCCATCAGCGTTTCGTGCGTGCCGCTTTCGATCACGTCGCCGTCCTTCATCACGAGAATCAGATCGGCATTGCGGATCGTAGACAGCCGGTGCGCGATCACGAACGACGTCCGTCCCTGCATCAGCGTATCCATCGCCTTCTGGATTACCATCTCGGTGCGCGTGTCGACGGAGCTTGTCGCCTCGTCCAAAATCAGCATCGGCGCGTTTTCGATCATCGCGCGCGCAATCGTAACGAGCTGCCGCTGCCCTGCCGAAAGGTTCGTGTTGTCGTCCAGCACCGTGTCGTAGCCATGCGGCAGCGTCTTGATGAAGCTGTGCAGCCCGACCGCCTTGCACGCCCGCACGACGTCCGCGTCGCTGACGCCCTGTTTCGCGTAGACAATGTTCTCGCGCACCGTGCCTTCGAACAGCCACGTATCCTGCAGCACCATGCAGAACAGCGCATGCACGTTCGTCCGCGTCAGCTCGTCGACCGGGACGCCGTCGATGCGGATCGTGCCGGAATTGGTTTCATAGAACCGCATCAACAGGTTGACCATCGTGGTCTTGCCCGCGCCGGTCGGCCCGACGATGGCAATCTTCTGCCCTGCCTTCGCCTCGGCGGAGAAATCATGGATGATGACCTTCTCGGGGTCGTAGCCGAACCGCACGTGATCGAACACAACGTTGCCTTTCGCGGTCGCAAGCTGCGCCGTTTTGCCGCTTTCATCGGACATCTCCGGCTCGCTGAGGAACGCAAAGACGCGCTCACCCGCCGCTGCCGCGGACTGCAGATTTGTTGCCGCCTGCGCGATCTGCGACAGGGGATTCGTGAACAGCCGGATATAGATCATGAACGCGACGATGACCTCAAAGCCGATTACGCCGCTCAGCGTCAGCACCGCGCCGACCACGCAGACCACCACGTAGCCGAAGTTGCCGATAAAGCCCATCAGCGGGCCCATCATGCCGGAGAGGAACTGGCTTTTCCACGCGCTGTCATACAGCCCGTTGTTCAATTCCAAAAACGTGCTTTGGGCCGCGCCTTCGCCGTTGTACGCCTTGACCACCGTATGGCCCGCGTACGTTTCCTCAATATGCCCGTTCAGCGCGCCGAGCTGATTCTGCTGCCGCACAAAGAACTTCTGCGAGCGCGAAACGATCACCGTCATCAGCACAAATCCGAGCACCGACGAGAGCATGCCGGACACCGCCATAATCCAGTTTGTCCGAAACATCATCAGGATACACCCGAAAAACATCGTGACCGCGGTCACGAGCGTGCTGACGCTCTGCCGGTACGCCTGCCCGACGGTATCGACGTCGTTCGTCACGCGGGAAAGCACGTCGCCGGTCGTGGTGCTGTCGAAATACTTCAGGGGCATCCGGTTGATTTTGTGCGAAATATCCTCGCGCATGCCCTTTTCGATGCGCTGCGTGATCGTCGTCATGATCCAGCCCTGCACAAACGTGAACAGCGCGCCGAGCCCGTACAGCACGGCCAGCGTGACCGCGATCCGGATAAATGCATTGAGATCGATTCCGGTCATCAGCCCGTCGGTGATGATCTTCGTCATATCCGAAAGCTTCGAAGGCCCAATCAGATTCAGGATCGTGCCTGCCGCCGCCATAATCAGCGCGATCGCGATGAACACCAGGTAGCGCTTGCTGTACTGCACAAGGTCTTGGATCGCCTTTCCGAAATCCTTCGCCTTTTCGCCGCCGCCCATTCTCGGGCCGTGCCCGGGGCCTCTTCTCGGCGCGTTGAACTTGGTCTCGCCGACACGGTATTCTTTTTGCTCAGGCATGTTCGATCTCCTCCTTTGTCAGCTGCGATTCGGCAATCTCGCGGTAAATGGGGCAGGTGTTCAAAAGTTCCTTATGCGTTCCGATGCCTGCGATCTCGCCGTCCTCGAGCACGATGATCCGATCCGCGTCGAGGATCGTTCCGATGCGCTGCGCCACGATCAGCGTCGTTGCGCCGCCGGTCTGCTCCTTCAGCGCATGCCTTAGCGTCCGGTCGGTCTTATAGTCGAGCGCGGAGAACGAATCATCGAAGATGTAGATCTCCGGCTGCCGCGCAATTGCGCGCGCGATCGAAAGCCGCTGCTTCTGTCCGCCGGAAACGTTCGTTCCGCCCTGCGCGATTGGCGCGTCATACGTGCCTTCCAGCTTGGAAACGAACTCCTCCGCCTGCGCGATGGCGACCGCCTGCTTAATCAGCGCGTCGTCCGCCGACGCCTTTCCGTTGTCGCCGTACGCAACGTTCGACCGCACCGTTCCCGAGAACAGCACGGCCCGCTGCGGAACGTAACCGATCCGGTCGCGCAGCGCCTTTTGCGAATAATCCTTGACGTTCACGCCGTCCACAATAAGCTCGCCTCCCGTGACATCATAAAAGCGCGGAATCAGGTTCATGAGCGTGCTCTTGCCGCTGCCCGTCGCGCCGATAAACGCCACCGTTTCACCCCGCTTTGCGGAGAACGTGATGTGCTTTAAGATATCGTCCGCCGCGTCCGGATAGCGGAAGGATACGTCGCGAAACTCGATCTCGCCCGCGCGTGACGCGTCCGGTTCGGTCACGGTGCCGTCCTGAATGCGCGGCTTCGTGCGCAGCACTTCGTTGATTCGTCCGGCCGAAACCGCCGCGCGCGGCAGCACGATCATCGTCATCGTCAGCATCATGAACGCCATGATGACCTGCATCGCATAGGAGGAGAAGACGACCATATCCGAGAACAGGTTGATTTTCTCCATGCCTTGCGCCGCGTCGATCATATAGACCCCGACCCAGTAGATCGCAAGCGTGAGCCCCGACATGATCAGCGTCATCATCGGCGACATCACCGCCAACACGCGGCCGGTGAACAGATGCGTTTTCATCAGATCGACGTTTGCCTTCTCAAATTTTGCCTCCTGGTACTGTTCCGCGTTGTACGCGCGAACGACGCGGATGCCGTTGAGGTTCTCCCGCGTGACGAGGTTGAGATGGTCGGTCAGCTTCTGAATCTTTGTGAACCGCGGGACGACAAGCACAAACAGCACAACGATCAGCACCATCAGCACGCCGACCGCGACGGCCGTAACCGTCGTCCACTGCCAGCTCTTGCCCGCGATCTTCAAAATCGCCCAGACCGCCATGATCGGTGCCTTCACCATCGCCTGCAGACCGATCGCAACGACCATCTGAATCTGCGTGATATCGTTGGTGGAGCGGGTGATCAGGCTTGCGGTCGAAAACCCGCCGATCTCCTCCATCGTAAACGCCATGACGCGGTTATATACCGCTTCCCGAAGCCGCATCGCAAGCCCGGCCGCGATCCGCGCCACAAAAAATCCGGTCAGAATCGACGCCGCGACGCTGCCGAGCGCGCAAAGCAGCATGAGTCCGCCCGCTTTTAATATCTCGCTCATCGCACTGCCCTCGGTCTGCACGAGCTTCGTGATCTCGGACATGAAATCCGGCATTCTCAGATCGAGCCATACCTGCGTCACAATAAACACAAGGCTGATCAGCGCATATACCAGATCCCGCTTTTTCAAATAGCGAAACAGTTTCAATAGGTTCATGTCAATCCTCCTCCGTCTCTTCGCCGCTCAGCTTTTCCAGAAGCCGCAGCAGCTCCGCCTTCTCCGGTTCCGTAAGCGGTCGGAACAGAAACTCCACCTCCCGGGCATGCTCTTCCATGACCGCTTCCGCGCGCTGCCTGCCGCGCTCGGTAAGCGCAACAATCGTGTTGCGCCGATCGCTCGGATCGTCCGCACGCTCCAGGTACCCGTCCCGGCTGAGACGATCGATCATCTCGGACAGCGTCGATTTGCTCACGTAAATCTCATCGGCAATCTCCTGCTGCTTCATGCACGTTTCCCGCTGATGCAGGATGACCAGAATGATCTCCCGATGCGCAAGCGGCGAGCAAACCCGCTCCCGCTTCTTGGAAGGTCCCCCGGTCTGGCGGATTCTTCGGTTCACCAGCATGAACCGGTCAAACAGATCTGTATTGATGTTGTTCATCGTTCCTCCGTTCGGTTCCGTATTGTTCGGTACCGAACCATTATAGGATGATTGTATGCATGCGTCAATGCGCAAAATGCGAACTTTCTGCAAAAAAAGACTGCTGCAGATGCAGCAGTCTTTTGATTTGGAATCGATTATTCGATGATGCTGGCAACGACGCCCGAAGCAACCGTACGGCCGCCTTCGCGAATTGCGAAGCGGAGTCCCTGCTCCATTGCGATCGGCGTGATCAGCGTGATTTCCATGCGGATGTTGTC
>JAEEGL013914453.1_pt1 | contig 24753 bp, 16 predicted proteins | sample 9134231 | NCBI WGS metagenome assembly JAEEGL01 (sample SAMN16246548, study PRJNA631951) | gut metagenome | biome: gut microbiome; feature: rumen; material: fiber-attached | host: Bos | place: Iran: Karaj | collected 2018-10
ATATGCCTACCGGACTGGACAGAATTGATATGCTTAAGGAAAAGGCCAAGGAACTGATCGAGAAAGAGAAGGATCTTTCGAAGAAGAGCTCGGAGTATCAGCATATTCTTGACATAAATCAGGATTTGAAGAATTCGAAAGAATATAAAGAGTACGAGGATAAATTAAAATCTGCAAAATCGGATTTGGCAAATCTTTCCCTGGAAAAACGAAAAATCATGCTTGAGATAACCGAAATCCGAAATGTCATGCAGGCAGGAAAAGGGAAGAAGAGTCTTTTGGACAAGCCGATTCCTACAGCCGATGTTCGAATTGACGAAACTTTGAGAAATTCAGTTCAAGCTAAATATTCGAAGGCACAGGAAGACTTTTTCAATGCTCATTTTCAGGATTGTCTTGAAGGACATGGAGGTCAGATGATTGAAAACCTCAGAAATGACTTAAAAGAAAAAGGAGCTGATTTTCTTAGCGAGAATACCTTTGAGATTTTTACCAAGAATACAATTAATACAAGGCTGACAGCCCTGCCTGAAGAAGCTGCCGAGCTTATGTATGAACTGGATGCTTTATTGGAAGATGATAAATCGGAAATAGATGAAGATGAGAAAGATGAATTGGAAGAATTAGAAGAACTGGGTATTGATGAACTTGATTTTCAACAAATGGATTACAACGATCCCCAGGTGAAGATGATGTTTTTATCAATGGGATTAACGATTGATGACGTCAAAGGAAAAAGCAACGAAGAAATCGCGAACCTGTTTAAAAAAGAAGTTAAGGATGATAAAACAGCGAAACAAAATGAAATTGCAGAAAAAATGGAGAAGGGAAAGAAACTTATTGCCGAATATATGCTTTTAGGCGGAATGGCAACCAATCCGGATACTAAGGAACTTGACGACAAAAACCTTTACAAAGAGATTCCCTGGAAGGTTGTTAATCAAATCCGTACCGAAGGACCGAATGCAAACCCGGAATTCCGTACCTATTCGGAGCATATCACACCCGAAAAAATGCGCGACATATTGGATATTATGTCGGATCCGGAGAATAGAAAAGGGCCTACAATAGTTGCCGATAAGCTGATTGACATTAAGTATCAGCATGATAAGGCGCTCAATCCTGCGGTTATGAAACCCAAAACTTCACTGACCGTTAAAGTTCATATCGATACGGTAGTGAATTCCCACCATAGAGGTGAAGAGGGAAAGAATGTCGCACACGGACCGAAAATGTCATAGGGGGTTATTATGAATCTTAGTTTGGATGAGAAGCTCGATTTATTGTCGGGCAGGGGTTTCTGGCATACGAAATCTTTTGAAGACAAAATCAAACACCTTGTTTTGTCCGACGGACCTCACGGTTTGAGAAGACAGGCGGAAGGCGCTAACAACAATTCTGCATTTCTTGCCATCTGTTATCCGACGGCGAGTGCGCTTGCATGCACTTTTGACACCGGCATTGTCGGACGAATCGGTGACGAACTCGGCAAGGAAGCAAAGGAAAAGAAGGTTTCCCTTCTTTTGGGGCCGGGCGTCAATATGAAACGTTCGCCTCTTTGCGGACGCAATTTCGAATATTTCAGTGAGGATCCGTATCTTGCCGGATGCATGGCTACATCCTATGTGCGCGGAGTGCAGCAAAACGGCGTCGGTACTTCCTTAAAACATTTCGCTGCGAATTCTCAGGAAACGCATCGTATGCGTTCGAATTCCGTCATTGACGAAAGAACGCTTCGCGAAATCTATTTAAAGGCATTCGAGATGGTGGTAAAAGGCGCACAGCCCAAGACCATCATGGCATCCTATAACCTTGTAAACGGCTATTATTCGACCGAAAACAAATGGATGCTTACGGATGTGTTAAGAAACGAATGGGGATTTGAAGGCCTTGTGGTTTCCGACTGGGGCGCATGCTCGAATCTTACCAAGGCTGTAAAAGCCGGTATGGATCTGGAAATGCCGGACAGCTACGGAGTTCATAAAGAAGCATTAAAGAAAGATTTAGAGGCCGGCGCTATAACCGAAGAAGAAATTGATGTTGCCGTAAACCGTCTGTTGAAACTGATTGAGGAATTCGGAATTTCCGAGGCGGAAGAGGCATCCTATGTCATTCCCGAGGCGGATGAATTCCGTGAAAGAGAGAATACAAAACGCCGTCACAGACTTGCATACGAAGCTTCGGTCAATGCAGGAGTCCTTTTAAAGAATGAAGACATTCTGCCGCTTAAGAAAGACCTGCAGGTACTTGTTGTCGGTGATCTGGCGGTACACACGCGTTTCCAGGGCGGCGGTAGCAGCCATATTAATGCGCTCGAATATCCGAATGTATTCGAATGCATGAAAGCAGAATATCCAAATGTCGATTTTGCAAAAGGATATGACAGCCTTCGTTACGATTATGATGAAAACATGGAAGCGGAAGTGATTGAAAAATCGCAGAATGCCGATGTAATACTTTACTGTGGCGGTCTGACGGATCTTGCGGAAGGCGAGGGATATGACCGTTCCACACTTTTGATGCCGGAGAATCAGATTCACTTAATTCAGAAGCTTTTAACGCTTGATAAGAGACTGGTTTTCCTTTCGTTCGGCGGTGCGCCTTATGTGATGGAAGGACTGGAAAAATTCGATGCCGTTCTTCATATGTATTTAGGCGGAGAAGCGGTTGCGGAAGCTTCCGTGGCACTTTTATCCGGCCGTGAGAATCCGAGCGGTCATTTAGCCGAAACATGGCCTTTACACATCGAGGATACTCCCGCATACGGAAGCTTCGGAAGCAGGGAATATTCGGTAAGATACGAGGAAGGTCTCTTTATCGGATACCGTCATTATGTCAGCAAATTAATCCCCGTTCAGTTCCCGTTCGGCTACGGATTATCCTATACGGAATTTGAATATTCGAATCTGAATGTTGTAAAAGCAGCGGACGGATTTACAGCCTGCTTTGAAATGATGAATACCGGAAACCGTGTCGGAAAGACGGTTCCGCAGCTTTATGTAAGAAACAGTCAGGGCGATTTTAAACGTGCAAGTCTGGAACTCAGAGGATTCGAAAAGGTTTCCTTAAATCCGGGAGAGAAGAAAGAAATCTGCATGAAAGTTCCCATGGATGCATTTAAGGTATATGACGTAAATGCACATGACTGGGTCATTCCGGAAGGAGAGTACGGAATCTGCATCGGTAAGTCCGTGGAAGAAATCGTTCTGTCCGAAAATGTATTTGCGGAAGGCATTAAGGATTTGAGATTAGTTGATGAAATGCCGAAAGATCCGGAGATTTCAGGACCGAGATTTAATGTAACTTCTTCGTTTGCGGAACTTGCGGAATATTCCGAAACCGCAAAGAAAATGATGGAAATTGCGCTTCAAAGAATTCGCGAACGATTCCCGGATAAATCCGATGAGGAGCCGGAAGTTCGCATGACCATCGAAACATTCAAAGATGGTACAGCCGATTCCTCCGCGCTTTTCAGTGGCGGAACAATTCCGTACGATACCTTATATCAGATTATTGAGGAAGCAAACGCGAATTATCATTCATGATGCACAGTAATTAAAACAACCGTGAAAGATCCCCCTCCGGGCTGAGGGGGATCTTTTTATTTTAGTTTTTGATAATTTCTTTTTGTCGGGTTGCCGGCATTAGTCCATGATCACCGGCCTCATATAGTTAATTTTACCGTCTTCATCGAATCCGATGTGTACACATAACGAATCTTCAAAATCAAGCGTTTCATTGCAATCGTATCCGTCGTATCCAAGTTCCGGAAGTGCGGCACGATAGATGTTTTTGTTGGTTTTTTCTTTATCGATGAACTGCGTAAACGTAAATGTTTTCCATTTTTCAAAAGAATCATCCACGGGCTCTTCCCAGATGAAATTCTTTGAGAATTCAGCGGAATAGAAGTTGTAGTAATCAATCGGAACTTCCGGTCCGTTAATGCCTGCTACCTGATAGAAAGCGGTGGTCGGGGTATCGCCGGGATTTCCGATAAACTGCAGGAATGCATAAATCGTAGGCGCCTGTTCGTTCACCGGATCCTTCATCTCGGATAAGGAACCAAGAGAACCGCCGGGAGCAAACATGTCTTTTAAGCGGATTTCCTTTCCGGTACCGGCCGGCAGGAAGGAGTAGTGGAGATTTAAGAAATCATACCCGGTTCTCCAGCCGATGTCTGCACCGGGGAATCTGTGAGAATCAGCGGTAACAAAGAAGATTCCGTCGTCGGTGCTTTCATGGTACTGAATGGTCCGGATAAATCCGCCACCGTCATTTATAGTATATAATTCGAACGGCTCGAGGATTTCGGGTTGTGAAAACATCGGATCCGGATCCTCTGCGGAACCGTATTCGGTTACGGTGAGCTTGGAAGCGAGAGAGGCGTTTCCGGGGGTCGCATTCTCGGGAATTTCGCATTCCACGCTGTAACTGCAGGTGTAGAAATGACCGGTTCCCTGATAAATGTGAATATTGAATCTTAATACGTTATCGTCAACGGAGAAGCCGTCCTGTACGGAAGGATATTCGGAAGGATTCAAAGGAACATCGCCCAAATATACATAGCTTCCGTCAAAGTTAAACATGAACAAGAGGAAAAGTCCGTCTTCCTTATCGCTTTCCTGGAGCATGTAAAGATGGGAATTATCCATGCCGACAACGTAAAGGTATTTGTCTTTGTATACGGCTTTGATATCGGAGATCTTCTTAACTTCCGTGCCTGTTTCGTAAATGCTGAAGATTTCCTGATAGGAATCGTCATAATCGTAGGAGGCAAAATGCTTGCCGTCTTCCGCAAATGCCGCGAAATATCCGTCTGTGATTTTTACCGGTTCTTCTGCCGGAAGTGTCTTTTTGTAGATACAGACGCTTTCGTCGCCTTCTGCGTTGCGCTCGGAATATAAATCGTTTCCAACAAGATATAACATTCCGTAACCCTGATCGTCCGTAAACGGTACGACGCCGTCTTCGGGGCTCTTCGGATTGAAAGAGTAAAGCTGGTTGGTACCGTATAGCGTGGAATCAAAGGAAAAATCTCCGAATAGACCATTGTAATTTATGCTCGATCTGTCATAAACACGGAAGAGAAGCTGATCGCCCCACTGTACACAGTAGCCTTTCTGGAAGATGGGGTCGGATTCTCCTTCACCGGGCTTTTCCCAGGAACCGGAAGGAAGTTCTTCGGAAACTTCCTGGGAATTCTCCATACCGGGTCCGTCAAGCGGTTTTAAGATGTTCTTAAGCGCGGAACATCCGGTAAAAGAGGTAAGCATTACCGCGCTCATCAGTACGGAAATACCGAGCTTTAAAGTTCTTTTTTTCATTTTTTCATGACTCCTTTTTATTGGCCGGAGGTTTTAGTGCGTTTCTTTACCATAAGAAGGCAAATTACCATGGCAACCGCATAAAGGCCTGCAGCCGTAATAATGATAATATTATAATTGTTTTCGGTGTGGCTGAGAATTATTTCGGACAAATTATTTCCGGTAATACCCGCAATGGCCCATGCGGAAAGCGCAAGACCATGAATTTTACTGATGTTTTCCATACCGAATCTTGAATCGAGAAGTGCAGGAAGAGTGGAGAAACCACCGCCGTAACCCAGGTTTATGATCATTAACATCGGTATGATCAGGAATGCAAGCGGTGCCGCAAAGGTCAGAAGGCAGATTAAAATGCAGCTTGCAAAAATGATTACGTAAATGGTGGCACGGTCCTTTAATTTATCGGAAATCGTAGAATAACCGATTCGGCCGAGTGCGTTGCAGATAGCCGTAACGGAAGGAATGATCGCAACGATTGCGGCAAGCGCGGCAGCGGATGCGAATTTGCTTTCGAGAAGCTGTTTTTCATATGTGATTAGCATTAATCCGCAGTGAATGTTGATGTAGAAGATTAACCAGATTCCGATAAACATCGGATTCCTGAACATGGTAACTGCCCTGAAGGAATCGTTGGTGGCTTTGCTTTCCACCCAGTCCGCAGGCTTCTTTAATAAAAGATGACCTAAGAACATCATTACGAAATAAACCGCTCCGAGAATTAAGAACATGGCGGTAATTCCGAAATTGTTCTGTAATACTTCCATAATCGGGGTGGCGATCGCTTTTGCAAGACCGAATCCCATGATGGAAATACCGGTTGCAAGACCTTTGTTATCCTTAAACCAGAGCATCAGAGTTTTAACGGGGGAGAGATATCCGATTCCGAGCCCGATTCCCATGATGCAGCCGTAGAATATATAAATCAGAATCAGTGCGAGAGGACCGGTAAAGAATTTAATGGTAAGTCCGGTTCCGAGCATGCCAACCGTAAAGCAGATGCAGGAAATCAGGGATGATTTGTGAATGTTTAATTCAACGATTTTACCCGCAAATGCGGCGCTCATGCCAAGGAAAAAAATCGCAAAGGAAAATGCCCAGCCTACGGCTCCTTTGCTCATACCGATCTGATCGGCGATTGTGGTTTTAAAGGTACTCCAGCAGTATACCGTACCGATGGAGCAGTGGATTAAAAGTGCAGGAATGGCGGCACGAAACCACCTGTTGTCATACCATTTTTTTGCTTTTGCCTGTTCGCTCATGATTCATCCTCTCTCTTCTTGGGTTACATAACATACAACATATTGCGATTTGTAACCAACCCCCAAACAAGATATAGAATACTATGCTTTTATAATAAAGTAAATAGTTTATGATTTGTTAATAATTTAACTTTTGAATGTGCGGTTTTCGTTGATAAAAATGTTTCACGGTTGTAAAATAAATAATTGTGAAAAAACATTTCCGTCTTTTTAAAAAGTGGGCGGAAGGATAGAAAAAGGGGAAAGTAAAATGAAAAGAAAGAATAGCCGTAAGGCTGTAAGAAGAAGTTTAAGCATCATTCTGGCCGTTCTGCTTTTAGCCGTGAATTTCTCGGGCTGTTCCTTACTCGAAGAGGAAGAAGAGGAACGGGGACCGGTATCGAGCGAGCCGCTTGAGTGGAATACGCAGGGTTCGGTTCTTTCCGTGGACAAGGAAACCGGAGAACTCATCGTTAACAGACCGGACCGGTCAAATGAAATTCCGATGGGAGAAGCCGGAACCTGGACGATTTTTGTATATTTGTGCGGTTCCGATCTTGAATCGGGCGGCGGTATGGGTACCGACGATTTGAATGAAATGATGTCAGCCGAAATCGGTTCGAATGTAAAATTCGTAATTGAAACCGGCGGTGCAAGCGAATGGTACAACGGAGACGTGGACAGCGGAAGACTTCAGCGCTTCTTAATTACCGAGGGACAGATGGAAGAAGTCGGTTCCGTGGAGAAAGCCAATATGGGCGATACCGCAGTGCTGACGGATTTCTTACGCTGGGGAATTAACGAATATCCGGCGGAGCATATGGGACTTGTTTTCTGGAATCATGGCGGCGGAAGTATTTCCGGTGTCTGCTTTGACGAAAATAACGACAGCGATTCATTATCTTTAATTGAAATCGATTCCGCATTATACAGTGTTGCTCCTTCCATGTCTGACCGTTTTGAATTCATCGGTTTTGATGCGTGTCTAATGGGAACTCTGGAAACCGCAAACGTGCTGGCTTCCTATTCCAGATATATGATCGGTTCCGAAGAAGTGGAACCCGGCAGCGGATGGGATTATACCGCAATCGGAAATTATCTCGGACAGAATCCGAATGCAACGGGTGCGGAGCTCGGTAAAGAAGTCTGCGATACCTATTTTGCATCCTGTACCGAAGAAGAGGACAGAAGCATTGCCACGCTGGCAGTCATTGACCTTGAAAAACTGGATGACCTTTTAATCGCATTCAATGCGTTTGCCAAATCCATGTACGAAACCGGTGCGGATCCCGATGTTCTTTCCGACATGATGCGTCAGATTGAAAGCTCTGAGAACTTCGGCGGTAATAATAAATCCGAGGGTTACACCAATATGGTGGACCTGGGCGGTCTTGTAAATGCCTGCACGGACGGAACGGCCGGTGCGGACAAAGTACTTCAGACCCTTCAGGAAGCAGTTGTCTACAAAGTTTCCGGTGATACCCATGAAGGTGCATCCGGTATGTCCTTATATTATCCTTTGAGTATTGAAGGATCTGAAGAACTGTCGATTTTTGAGACGGTTTGTACCAGCCCGTATTATCTTTCCTTTATCGACCGTCAGAATCTGGGTGCTTCCTATTCCGGTCAGGACGAATCTTATCAGGAAGACGGTGATTCTTACTGGTATGACGAGGACGGCTGGTATGATGATTCCTACTGGTATGATGAGGAAGGATGCTGGGATTCCTGCTACGATTACGAGTATGACGAATCCTGCGACTGCTACCGCAGAAAGAAAGCAACCAAGACGCATTGGGAATATACCGACAATATGGAACAGACCGGCGAAAGCAAGCTGATTACGTTTGAGAGAGAAGCAGGCGTTGATGAAAACGGAATCTATTCTTTCAAACTTGACAAGCGCGGTTTGGAAAATGCGGCCGCCGTATATGCTTATGTATTCATGGTTTCCGAAAACGGCGAGGATCTGATTGAAATCGGAGAAACATTCGATGTGGAAGCGGATTGGGAAAACGGCGAATTTTCCGATATTTTTGACGGTTACTGGCTTGCGCTTCCGGACGGACAGTGCCTTGCAACCTATATCGTGGATTACAGCGAGGATGAAATTATTTATACCTCACCCGTATTATTAAACGGTAAATCAACGAACCTGCGTATCAAACAGGATAAAGACGGAAATGTCACCATTGAGGGTGCATGGGACGGAATGGATGAGCACGGTGCGGCATCCAAGGGTCTGACCAAACTGAAAAAGGGCGATAAAATCGTTCCCTGTTATTACAGCCTCAATCCGGATACGGACGAAGAGAAGGAATGGCAGGGCGACGAGATGACGTTCGACGGAGATCCGACCATTGTGTATTCGGTTCTTCCCGAAGCGGATTACTTCTACGCTTTCTGCATCGATGATGTGTATTATGATTATTATCTGACGGACTTTACGTCATTTGCCGTGGATGAAAAAGGCGATACCTATTTTATCGTAGAATGATGAAAGGGGCAGCATGCCGGTTATTTCATTAATTCTGAAAAGTTCATTACTGGGATTCGGTCTTGCAATGGATGCCTTCTCGGTATCCGTTGCAAACGGAATTGCCAATCCGAAGATGAGAAAACGCAAAGGATATCTGATTGCAGGAACCTTTGCGTTCTTTCAGCTTTTAATGCCGTTAATCGGATGGGCGGCGATTGATTTTATCAAGGAACGTTTTGCAATTCTCGATAAATGCATTCCCTGGGCGGCATTCATTCTGCTTGGTTTTATCGGCGGGAAAATGATTGTGGAAGCGATTAAAGAGGGGAAGGAAGAAAAGGAAGATTCTCGAAATTCTGACGGGGATTCCGGGGAGTCTGCCGAATTAGGAACGAGCGCTTCGGACACTGCGAAAGAAGTCACCTTCAAGGCCCTCATTGTGCAGGGGATTGCAACCTCCATCGATGCACTTTCCGTAGGCTTTACGATTGCGGATTACGGTGTTTTGGAAGCTTTGTCGTCCGCACTGATTATCGGTATCGTTACATTTGTAATCTGCATTATCGGCGTGTTTTTGGGAAAGAAGCTCGGGCAGAAACTTGCCAACCGCGCGACGATTGTCGGCGGAATCGTACTGATTGCCATCGGTATCGAGATTCTTGTGAAGGGGTTGTTCTTCTAGGTCCTTTTCAGACCGAAGTTGTTTTAAGGCCGGAACAGTTTGATGATCTTGCGATGTTCTGCTTAGAATACCGCAGAAGCGTTCAGCGGCAGAGGGAGCGGTCAGCTGTCCATCTCATCAAATGCTTCAATCCCTTTCTTTGCCTCGGATTTGTGATCTCCGTGACGCACAAAGAGCATGGTAAAGAATGCAAGTGCGGAGAAGAGCATGGAGTATAAAAACAGAGTGTAATATCCGACATTTTTAAGCAGGAATCCGGCAAGAACCGGTGTTACAATCTGTGCAGCCATGCTGAATGTGTAATAGTATCCGGTAAACTTTCCGATATCGGAATTTTTGCACATTTCCACAACCATCGGAAGGGAATTGACATTGATCATAGCCCAGCCGATACCGATTAAGGAAAAGATGACATAGAGAATCGGACTAAACTGATTCGAGAAAAATGTATAAACAAAGCAAATTAAGAAGTTTACGAAAAGCATCGTAACACCGATCAGAATCGAGGTTTTGCGACCGATTTTACTTGCCAGGATTCCGAGCGGAATAAACATAATGATGGCTGCTGCGGTGGCGATGGTTAAGCACATGGAAGAGTCGCCTAAGGACATGTTCCATTTCGCAGCCGCGTAAGTCGTAAACCAGGTTTCAATCGCATTGTATGCAATAAACCAGAGTGCGATGGAAATCAGTAAGAAGAGAAGACTTCTTAAAACGGGAGGTTCCAGGGAGGAACCTTTTTTCGTTGCGTTATCTTCTTCGGTCAGCGGTTCTTCACTGTGCGTTCTTTCGTATTCGTCCGCCTGCGCAACCCACTTGTTTTCGTTTACAAATATCATAACGACAAAGAGCGCAACGAGCATGATTCCGGCCACGATTAAGAAAAGCATCAGGTAGCTGACATGGGCAAGCTTTTCGGTTCTTGCTTTCGAATATAAGAAACTCGTCAGTAAAAGATAGATGATTCCGCCGACGGAACCCATCAGGTTGATAATTGCGTTTCCGCGGCTTCTGAAAGGCTTCGGCGTAACATCGGGCATTAAAGCAACCGCGGGAGAGCGGAAGGAACCCATGGAAATCAGTAAAAGCCCAAGCATAACGACATAGAGAATGATTTTCCATGTTGCGGGAGCGGCATAATATCCGTCATCGAGGATCGGAAGCTGGATCATAATTATAACGGAAAGAAGAGTACCGACTAAAATAAAAGGCTTTCTTTTTCCCATCGGGGTTTTGGTTTTATCGCTTAACATACCGAAAATCGGCAATAAAAAGAGCGCAAAAACATTATCCGCCGCCATAATGATGCCGGTAATTGTTTCGTCCAAATGAAATGTATTGGTGAGGATTAAAGGATTGACGTTATTGTACATCTGCCAGAACGCAGTAATGGCAAGAAATGCGGCGCCGACCATAATGGTGTGGCGTACGTTGAGCTTTTCCTTCATTTTGATTTTGATTCCTTTCCCCTTTGTCGGGTATTTATTCCCCTAGATTTATAATAAACGCAACGAGCCTTCAAATCAACAAATACTGCAAAATATAGTGGATTATTCCTGCAAAAAATGCAAGATAGAGCGTTTTTGATACAAAAATTAAACTTTTATTAACAAATATGGTATAATGATATCGACCGTAGTGGAGGGAATGGTCCACTCGCTTTCGGTCGGGGAGGAAATGAAAATGTTTGAAATATTGATGAAGGAGTTTCGACAGCACAAGAAGTTTGTGCTGGCATATGTCGCAGTATGTGTTTTTGCGGCGTTCTTTTTCGGACCTTTCTTATCCGATGTTATGCCGCACGCCGCACTTGCTTCCGAAGGAGTGGAAGCGGAGCTTTTATCCGAAGGCGATACGCTGCTTACATTAAACGACATGATTCTCGGAGGTACCTTCCGAAGACTTGCCGGTAATTATTCCAGCGTAATCGGGCTTTCTGCCGAGCCTTTTACGGGTCTATTATTCCTTGGCATCATGCAGAATATTGACAAGCTGTCCGGGAACCCGCTCAGAATGCCGGAAGTACCGGTAGGACATCCTGCGGTTCTGGCCGTGGTTCTGGTTTGTTTCATTGCAAGTAAATTCATGAAAGCCAATGAGTCCACAAAAGTTTTCGGTATCTGTACATTGGGATATCTGGAAAAATTCCTGGGTACCGTTTGCGTAGTTGTAATCGGAATTCTTTCCGTTGTCGGTGTTGCGACGGGAATGGGAACGGCTACCGTCAATGCGGCCGCACCCGGTGAAATCGCAACGACGGCAGGGCATTATGCGGTGGGCGTTGTGAGCGCCGTATTTGCCGTATTCATGGCAATCATGTCCTTAATCGTCAACTATATCGTAAAGACCGTTATGCTTGGCCTGGATGCGCTGCAGGGAATGCTTTCGTTTATTCCCTTATCCGGTGTGATTTGCGAATTCATCAAGTCATTTCTGGTTCTTTGCATTTTTATCATCAATGTGGCTTATCCGCCCGCGGGATACGTTATCAACCTGATCGTATTCCTGATCTGCTGTCTGCTTTTCAAGGCATGCTACAACGCGGCGCAGTACTTAAAGAAAATCTATATCCATCCGTTCTTCAACGGAATCTTCGGTTACAAGGAAGATTATCCGCTCGTAAAACGTCACATTCCGTTCCGCGTAAAGAGACGCTTTAAGGATCGCCTTGGTGAGATTAAAGCGGTGATTCCTCTGTACACGATTAAGAAACCGCGCAAGTTTGATTTGAAATTAAAACTCTACGAGCGTGTATGGCTGGTTTGCTTCGAGAATGAGAGCGGTATTATTTTCCGCAGATACAACGGCGAGAGAAATGCATATTATGTATTGAATTCGACCGAAGAGAGACCGGTTTATTTAAGAAAAGGATTCCGTTTCTTTGAGCTTTATACGAACCGTACCTATACGGACGGTAAAGTGCATAAGTTCCCGAAAAAAGAGATGGATTTCGTCTTCACGAGAGAATACAGATTCCGCTTTGATGAGCTGATAGCACTGACCGGATGGGTGAATGTCAACGAAGAAAAATTAACCCGCAAACAGCAGAAGAAAGAAGAGCGGAAGCAGGCAATCGCGCAGGCAAAGGATACCGTTACCGAATGGTGGAACGAAAAGATTGTCGGCAAATTAGTTTCCGCTAAATCCAGCGGAACCTGAAATCTTCAACTGATTGTCTATGAACAGGGCATGAGCGTTTGGAAAGTAGTCTTCCAAAAACTTCATGCCTTTTTCTTCGCCCAGAATCAGAAGTGTTGTGCTTAATCCGTCGGCCTTCGTGGATTCTTCGCAAACCACGCTGACCTGATAAAGATTATTTTCCACGGGATAACCGGTCTTGGGATCGAGAATGTGATGATATAATTTGTCATTATACGTAAAGCAGCGTTCGTAAATGCCGGAAGTTACGATGGAAGTATCGCTCAGTTCCACGGTTCAGATACTGGTATCGTCCTTGCTGAACGGTTTTTTGACTCCGACATTGTAATTGCTTCCGTCGGGTTTTTTCCCGATGACAACGATATTTCCACCTAAGTTTATAATCGCACGCTGTACGTTCATGGATACCAGATATTCCTTCAGCATGTCAGCAATATATCCCTTTGCGATAAAGCCGAGATCGATTGCCATCTCCTCATCGAGAAGCGTTACCGTATTGTCTTTTACCTTGACTTTGCGGTAATCCACATGTTCCAAAGCGGCCCTGATGTCTTCGTCGGAAGGGGGCATATGGTTTTCCTCCTCGGACGTAAAATCCCACAAATCCAGAAGCGGTGCAACCGTAATGTCAACGGCGCCGTTCGAAAGCGTTGAAAATGCGTTGGCTTCGATGATTAAATCTGCGGTGATGTAGGATACCGTAACGGGTTCGCCGTGTGAGTGATTGATATTCCAGACATCGCTGCCTTCGAGATGACGATTGAAAAGGTAGTCATACTCGGCGCAGTATTTTTCAATATCCTCGAAATATACTTTGTCTTTTTCGTCGTAGAACGTAACGGTCACGAAGGTATCAAAGAAATAGAACACTTTCGAATACGTTCCGTCATTCGCCGTCCGGTTGCCGATATTTACGCAGGAAGCAAACAAAAAAGTCTGCATAAGAAGCAGAATACATAAAAGTAAAGATTTAATTCTGTAATGGTGTAAATTTTGCATATTTTTTAACTCTTAATTTCCGAAATAATTGTTGATAATCTTTGCCGAAGACATTGTATCACATATTGAAATAAATGTGTTTTTTATGTTAAAATATTGCAGATAAAAATTCCGTTTGGAGGAAGCAATGGATATTATTTACAGAAGTACCAGAAACAGCACCGGAGGCTTAAAGGCGAGCGAAGCGATTGTGCAGGGAATCAGCACGGACGGAGGTTTGTTCGTACCCGACCGTTTTCCGAAGCTTGAAACCTCAATAAAAGACCTCTCAAAGATGGATTATAAAGGCGTGGCTTACGAAGTGATGAAGCTATTCCTGACGGATTTTACCGAGGAAGAGCTGAAGTACTGCATCGAACATGCCTATGACGATAAATTCGATACCGGGGAAATCGCACCCTTATCTTATGTGGACAATGCGTATTACTTGGAGCTGTTTCACGGAAAGACCATCGCATTTAAGGACATGGCATTATCGATTCTGCCGTATCTTATGACGACTGCTGCAAAGAAGAATCAGATTAAGGAAAAAATTGTAATCCTGACCGCTACAAGCGGCGATACCGGAAAAGCAGCGCTTGCAGGATTTGCGGATGTTGAGGGATGCGGAATCGTAGTATTTTATCCGAAGGGCGGTGTCAGCCGCGTGCAGGAACGTCAGATGGTAACACAGAAAGGCGCTAACGTTAAGGTGGTCGGAATCACCGGAAACTTTGACGATGCGCAGACCGGTGTAAAGCAGATTTTTGCGGACCGCGAGCTTGAGGCGCAGATGAAAGAGCGCGGATACCGTTTTTCCAGTGCGAATTCGATTAACATCGGCCGCCTGATTCCGCAGGTTGCATACTATGTATTCGCATATACCAGACTTGTTAAAGAAGGCAGAATTGCCGAAGGGGAGAAGATTAACTTTACGGTTCCGACCGGTAATTTCGGGAACATTCTTGCAGGTTATTATGCAAAACAGATTGGTATTCCCGTCGGAAAACTGATTTGTGCATCGAACGAGAACAAAGTACTTTTCGATTTCTTTGAAACCGGAATTTATGACAGAAACCGAGAATTCATTCTGACATCTTCCCCGTCCATGGACATTCTGATTTCAAGTAATCTGGAACGTCTGATTTATGAAATCGCGGGAGAGGATGCGGATGTATGCGCAGAGCTTATGAAGAGTCTTTCCGAAAACGGAAAGTATGAAATCACGCCTGCCATGAAGGAAAAATGCAGGGATTTCATCGGCGGATATGCATCCGAGGAAGAATGCGCAAAACGGATTCATGAGGTCTATGCAAATACCGGATATGTCATGGATACGCATACGGCGGTTGCCAGTACGGTTTACAAACAGTATGTGGAAAAGACCAAAGATGTGACTCCCACGGTCATTGTTTCGACCGCTTCGCCGTTTAAGTTTACGAGAAGTGTTATGGAAGCGCTTGAAGAAAAGAAAGAAGATGCGGATGATTTTGAACTGATTGACCGTTTAAGTGCAATGACCGGAATGACCGTACCGAATGCGGTGGAAGAAATCCGGAATGCAGAAGTTCTTCACGACACTGTCTGTGACAAGGAGCAGATGAAGGACGAAGTTATCAAATTCCTGAAGTAGGAGTCCGGTATGGAAAAACAGAAACATATTCTCATCGTTGACGATGTTACGACCAATTTAAAAATGGCTGCTGACGTTTTACAGGACGATTACAAACTCTCCATGGCAAAGTCCGGCATGCAGGCGCTTGAATTCTTAAAGAAGGCACATCCCGATTTGATCCTTCTCGATATTCGCATGCCTCAGATGGACGGTTACGAGACCCTCGAAGCGATTAAATCCAATCCGGAAACGGCTTCGATTCCCGTTGTATTCCTGACCGTGGACAACCAGCGTAAGTCCGAAATCAAAGGACTTAAAATGGGCGCCATGGATTTTATCACCAAGCCGTTCGAACCCGAAGTCATGAAGGGCAGAATCGAAAAAATTCTGAAAATCGAAGGATTGCGCCGTGATTTATCCATTTCCGCAAGAAAGGATCCGTTAACCAATCTCTGGAACCGCAAATATCTCGAAGAGGATGTTACCAGATATCTTGAGGGCATGTCCTCCGACGGCGTTTTCGTAATGCTCGATATCGATAATTTTAAAAAGATCAACGACTCCTTCGGTCATATTGCCGGAGATTCGCTTCTTACCACATTTGCGAGAATTCTGCAAAACCGTATCGGGCCGAGAGATTTGTGTGCGCGCATCGGTGGCGATGAATTCGTCGTATTCTTAAAGGGTGATTATTCCGCGGAAGAAATCAAGGAATACTGCCAGGAACTTTTGGAAATTGCGGCGGATGAGTTGAAAGATGCATTGGATAACAAGACCAATGTATCCGTTTCCATCGGTGTTTCGACCGCTCCGTTTGACGGAAGCGATTTTGATACGCTCTTTTCCAAAGCGGACAAGGCTTTGTATTTTGTAAAGCAGAACGGAAAGAATTCGTTCCACTTATTCCGTGAGCGCGGAAACGTTATGAAGGAAAATCCGGACGCAATCGACATCAAGGCGGATATGGAACGTCTTGAGCGAATGATTTCCGAGCGCAATACCGAAGAAGGTGCCTTCAAGGTGGAATACGAAGGCTTTAAACATATTTATCAGTTTGTATCCAGATCCGTCGGAAGAACGGACCAATCCGTTTACATGTTGCTTCTTACCATTAATCACGGCGAGTTTATGAAGCTTTCCAACGATGCGCTTCGCGGTTGTATGGAAGAACTTGAACGTGCCATTGTGGTAACCATCCGTCAGGGTGATGTTACGACAAGATATTCGTCCTTCCAGTATGTCGTAATGCTTCTTTGCAATGATTACGAATCCGCCAAGGCTGTTGCGGAGCGCATTACCAATACCTGGACCGAGATTAACGAAGTAGAAGGCGTGTACTTAAATTACGTGCTGAAATGTGTTGACGGAAAGGATCTTTCTCATTCATGATTTCAAAACTTCAGACCCAACACGATTTAACCGATGATGAGTTCTTACAACTTCTCACAACGGATTACTATGACGATGAGCTGCATGCCGCAGCGGATGCAGTCAGAAGAAGCGTTTACGGGGATGAAGTTTTTTTGCGCGGTTTAATCGAATTTACGAATTACTGCAAAAATAACTGCAATTACTGCGGGATCCGATGCGGAAACGCAAATGTCGAGCGCTACCGCCTGACAAAAGAAGAAATTATGGAGTGCTGCGAAATCGGATATGAGATAGGATATCGCACATTCGTCTTGCAGGGCGGGGAAGATCCGTATTTTACGGATGAATTAATCTGTGAAATTGTAAATGAAATAAAGGTGGCGCACCCCGGGGTTGCCGTAACTTTATCGATTGGAGAAAAAGAGAAAGAATCCTATCGAAAATTTAAAGATGCGGGAGCGGACCGTTATCTTTTGCGTCATGAAACCGCGACGGAAGAACATTACAGATTCCTGCACCCGGAATCGCTTTCGCTTGCGCACAGAAAACAGTGCCTCTTTGATTTAAAAGATTTAGGATTCCAGGTCGGAGCCGGATTCATGGTGGGCTCTCCCGGACAGAGATGGAGACATATCATTGCGGACATCCGTTTCCTTCAGGAATTAAAACCCGATATGATCGGAATCGGACCGTTTATCCCGCACAGCGATACGATGTACAGAAACGAACCGGCTGGTGATTTACAGCTGACGCTTCGCCTTCTTTCCATCCTTCGTTTGTGTTTTCCGTATGTGCTTCTTCCCGCAACGACGGCACTTGCCACGATTCATCCGCATGGCAGGGAACTCGGCCTGAAAGCGGGAGCGAATGTAGTGATGCCGAATCTTTCGCCGACGGAGTACCGCGAGCGGTATTCACTCTATGACAACAAAGTATGTACCGGCGAAGAGGCCGCTGAATGCGCCCGTTGCCTCGAGCTTCGCGTGAAGTCCGCAGGCTACCGCATCGTAAGCGACCGCGGCGATGTGAGAAAGTAAAAAGTGCCCAAACGGGCACTTTTTTGTATTGTTTGAAGCGTTTAATCTCTTTTGTCAAAACTAACGTACTCTTTGTCTTCCATGATTGGCTTGTACGCCGGGCGGATGATTTTACCGTTGTTTGCAAGCTCTTCCATGCGGTGAGCGCTCCAACCGACGATTCTTGCGATGGCAAACATCGGTGTAAAGAGTTCGAGCGGAAGGCCGAGCATGTTGTAAATGAAGCCGGAATAGAAGTCGACGTTAATGGAAACGCCCTTGTACATTTTACGTTCGGAAGCAATGATTTCCGGAGCGAGACGTTCCACCATCGAGTAAAGAGCAAATTCGTCATCCAGACCTTTTTCGTGAGAGAGAGCGGCAACATGTTCTTTCAGGATAAGGGAACGGGGATCGGATTTCGAATAAATCGCATGTCCGACACCGTAAATTAAGCCGGCATGATCGAATGCATCGCGGTGTAAGAGTTTCTTTAAGTATTCGGATACTTCGTCTTCATCCTTCCAGTCTCTGACTTCGCGTTTCATTTCGTCAAACATCTGAACAACCTTGATGTTCGCTCCGCCGTGACGGGGACCTTTTAAGGAGCCGATGGCTGCCGCGATGGCAGAGTAGGTATCGGTCAGGGAAGACGTAACAACATGGGTGGTAAACGTGGAATTGTTACCGCCGCCGTGCTCCATGTGAAGAACGAGAGCGATGTCCAAAAGTTTCGCTTCAAGCGGCGTGTATTTGCTGTCCGGACGCAGAAGATGCAGAATATTTTCCGCTGTGGAAAGCTCCGGTACCGGAGGATGGATATAAAGGCTTTCTCCTTCGTGATAGTGGTTGTAAGCCTGATATCCGTAAATTGCAAATTCCGGGAAAAGCGAAATCAGCTGCAGACTCTGACGAAGTACGTTCGGAAGGGAAGTGTCGTCCGCACGGTCGTCATAGGAATACAGGGTTAAAACGCTTCTTGCAAGCGTGTTCATCATATCGGTACTCGGCGCTTTCATGATAATATCGCGCACGAAAGAAGTCGGAAGAGAACGGTAATTGCCGATCATTCCGCAGAAAATATCCAGTTCTTCTTTTGTCGGGAGTTTGTCGAATAACAAAAGATATGCCACTTCTTCGAATCCGAAACGATTCTCGGATGTAAAACCGGCAACCAGATCTTTTACATTGTAACCGCGATAGAAGAGTTCACCGTGAGTGGGAACCTGTTCGCCGTTAACGAGTTTGTTCGCGCGGACATCTGAAATGTGGGTAAGGCCTGCCAATACGCCCTTACCGTTTAAGTCACGAAGACCGCGTTTTACTTCATATTTGGCAAAAAGCTCGTTTTCGATAATGCTGGTTTCTTCCACGCGCTTTGCCAAAGACACGATTTCCGGTGTAATGACCGTAATATCGTCCGTGTTCTTCATAATTGCCATTTGTTTCCCCTTTTACATTTTTTTTCTTTCGCAAGTTAAGTACATCAATTTTATCAAAAAACGGTTGACGTATCAAGAAATATTATGTGAACAATTTTTGAATGAAGGTACAATAAAAATAAAGTATATTTTCTTTGAAAACAGTTGCTTTACATAATAACATTTGGTACAATAAAAGTGCCTCGAGATGTGGGCGTATCTAGTAATTTTGATCCTACATCACTTTAAACGGTAATCCTATAAATTTGGCGGATGTCAGGCCTCACCGGATATCAGTGGAAGACAGCAAACCAAGTTGCGGACAACCACCTGGCTTACGGCTAGGAGTCAAAATACTAGATCTGCATTTCGGGCTCTTTCTTTGCACATTTGAGGAATATGACTGTGAGAAGATTTTTTCAGAAAGCGTATTTTGAAATCCGTAAGTTCAGCTATATGTACAAAGAACTGGAAGTCTCGGCGCACGCTGCGGCCGCGAGCTTCTATTTATTTTTGTCCATAATCCCGTTAATCGGATTGTTTCTTACAATCATTCCGTATTCACCCATTACGCAGGACCAGCTAAGCAAGTTCCTGTCCCTGATTCTCCCGACGTCTTTGGATGCGTTTATTGACGCTGTGACGTTGCAGATGTACGGACAGGGACCTTTCTTTTTGATTGTCTCTGCGGTTGTTCTGGTATGGTCCGCAGGAAAAGGAATGCAGTCCATTACGAGAGGATTAAATGCCGTAAACGGTGTAAAGAACGAGAAAAGAAGTTTCTTCATCCTTCGCTTTGAAGCCTGTTTATATACCACAATTCTGGTCGTAATGATGATTTTAAGCGTTGCTGTCACATTTATCGGCAAATTTCTGATGACCAGAATCATGGACCAGACAGGCGTAAACTTAAAACTGTATATTAATTTGCTGGAAAACAGACATCTCTTTGAGTGGTTGATTCTGGCCGTATTTTTCAGCATTCTTTACGGACTGGTTCCGTATCATAAAAACTTTCCGCACAGAATGTGGCGCGGAGGTCTTTTTGCCGGTGTGACCTGCACACTGTTTTCCTGGGGATTTTCGTTTTACCTCGAACATTTCCACGGCTTTTCGATGTACGGCTCGATGGCAACAATTATGATTACAATGTTCTGGATTTTCGGATTTATGACATTTTTCTTTGCAGGGGCGCTTATTAATGTATTTTACTGGGATTATTCCGAACGCAGAAGAAACAAAAGATCGGGCGGACCGATTCGCGAAAGAGAGATTCTGACACGCGATATCGATAAATATGGCGTGGTAAACGCAAAAAGACGTCACAAAAAGAAAGCGAACAGGAACAGAAAAGACGAGATGCCGGAAGTGAACAAGGCATCTGCGGAAGCGCAAATTAAGGAAATATCACAATAAAGGAGTTATTCATGAAAAAGAGAAGTATCATCACAAGAGTATCCGTTGCACTGCTTGCGCTTGCAACGGTTGTTTCGTTCCCGGGGTGCGGAAAGAAAAAGACTTCCGGTCTGGTGGACGATGTTGCCAATTCCGAGAACGCAAAAAATGCGGTCTTTAAGCAGGCAAACAAGGTGGAGCTTGATTTTTCCCCAAATATGGTAAGAGTTGACGGCGATGATGTGATTTATTTTACATCGGATACGGGTTACTACGGCGGAAAATTCGGACCGGTCGGTTCCCTGGAAGTGGAAGATTCCCAAAACGCTGCGCCTGCGGATGAAGAGAATCCCGATGCACCCGAAGACGGTGAAAATCCGGAAGACGGCGAGAATCCCGAAGACGGAGAGGGAGAAGGCGGGGACTATGAAGAACCTGCCGGACCTTCCTATACGGCAGCATGGGTTTTCGGTGATAAAGAAGGTAATGTCGGAAAAACTTTTACGTATTCTCCCGAGTGCGGAAATGCGGATGTATACGATTTTGCCGTATTGGAAGACGGCAATCTTTGTCTGCTTGAGAACCAATGGATTGATTCCGAAGACGGCACCGAACTTCAGCGTGCAATTGTAATTGTTTCGAAAGACGGAAAAGAAATAAGCAGAAACGGTTTACAGACGCAGTCCGACATGTACATGGACAGCATACAGATCCTTCCGGACGGCGGATTAATCTGCAGCGCCGAAAACGGAATTACGCTTTACTCGAAGGATGGAAAGAAAAAGGGCGCTTTAAAATTAAATGCGGATGAGTATGTATATAATCTGGTCTGCACGAAAAAAGGCGATGTTTACGCCATTATTCAGTTGGAGAGCGGAATGGAAGCCAGACCGGTGGATTTGGAGCATATGTCATTCGGAGCTTCCGTTGCATTCCCCCAGAGCGAATTTTACAACCTGATGATTGCGGATGGACATGATATTTACTCCAGAGGTCAGAACGGTATTTATGCATATGATTTCGACGGTGCGGTAACGACTCCGATTTTGAATTTCGTGGATTCCGATTTAAACCGCGATACGGTTATGAGTGCTGCCGTGATTGACCCCGAAACCATTTTCATCGTGGAAGAAGACCCGGATTCCGAAGAGGGCGGCATGATGAACAGCATTTACAAAAAGGTTCCGCCCGAACAGGTTAAGGATAAAACAATCATTACACTCGGCGGTATGTCTGTAAACGATTCCGATTTGCAGAGTATGATTATCAAATTCAACAAACGCAGTGACGAATACAGGATCCGTATCGTGGACTACAGCTCCTTAATTACGGACGGAGATTACGAAGCTGCGGAAAAACAGTTTAGAAACGATATCCTGACGAAATCCGGTCCGGACATTATTCTGACATCCGGTTTAAGCAACCCCAGACTCTACATGAAGAAAAAGGTGTTTGCGGACATGTATCCCCTGATGGCGGAGAATAATATCAGCAAGGACGACTTTCTCCCGAATGTACTTGAAGCCGGCTCAATGAATGAAAAACTGCTTATGTTTATCCCGAAATTCTATGTTCGGGGCTATTACATGAAGCAGAATCTGATTCCCGGACAGAACGGTGCATCTGTAAATGATATCCGCGCGCTGGAACAGAAATACAATTGCGAAGGCAAATCCATTCCGTATTGCAGCAGGGAAGGCCTTATTTACAATGCGATTTACATGTCCGGCAAAGAGTTCTATGATCCGGACACCGGTAAATGCAACTTCGATTCCCAGGACTTCATCGATCTTCTGGAATGGGCCAAAACTTTCCCTTCCTCGGAAGACAGTACCGAGGAAACATATGATTACGATTATTCGAATCAGCGCGATATGTTCCATTCCAACAAGCTGCTCCTTACGGAAGTCGGACTCGGTTCATTCCGTAATTTTAATTCCACCGAGCAGGAACAGTTCGGAGAACCGGTTGCATTCATTCCGTTCCCGAATTCCAGCGGAAACGAAGGCGGAATTCTCTACGAAGACAAGGCTTTTGCTATTGCGTCCCAGAGCAAGAACAAAGAAGCTGCTTTTAAGTTCATTATGTTGTTTATGGATGAAGAGTATCAGATGCCGGGCGAAACCGAATATTATGCATATGGCTTCCCTTCACTGAAGGCGGCATTCGATCAGGCCGGCGAGTACTCCAAGGAAAGAACCTACTGGATCGACTTCGAAACCGGAAAGAAAGAATATTACGACGAAACCTATTATGACGAAAAGACCGGCAAAGAAATTGTGATTAAGCCGATTTCCGATGACAGACTTGCCTACATCAAGGACAGAATCATCGCATGCAAGACACTTCGAAGCTTTGACCAGGAAATCATTAATCTGGTAAATGAAGAGGCGGCACCGTACTTTGCAGGTGAAAAATCGGCACAGGAAGTTGCAAACATCATTCAGAGCCGTGTCAGCATTTATGTAAGAGAAAATCAGTAGAAAAGAGAAAAAGAACGTAGTATAATAATGGTTTGGGCGGGCTTGTAAAGACTGAAGTAACCCGCAGGAGGAAATTATGCAGGAACAATTAAACGAGATTAAAGCGAAAGCGCTTTCGTTGATTTCCGCCGGAGACACTCCGGAAAAATTGAACGAAATCAAAGTATCCATTCTCGGAAAGAAGGGTGAACTGACCGCAATCATGAAGTCCTTAAAGGATGTTTCGCCCGAGGAACGCCCGAAGGTCGGACAGATGATTAACGATGCCCGTGCCGAGATTGAAAAGAATCTGGAAGAAGCAACTGCAAGATTGCAGGCACAGCTTCGCGATGCCAAATTAAAGGCGGAAGTCATCGATGTTACGCTTCCTTCCAAGAAGCCTGTCATCGGTCACAGACATCCGAACAGCATTGCACTCGAAGAAGTGGAGAGAATATTTATCGGACTCGGTTACGAAGTTTGTGAAGGCCCCGAAATCGAAAAAGACTATTACAATTTTGAGGCACTTAACATTCCTGCGGATCATCCCGCAAAAGATGAACAGGATACATTTTACATCAATGCGGACATGCTGCTTCGTACGCAGACTTCCTCCACGCAGATTCATGCAATGGAGAACGATAAGCCGCCCATCCGTATTCTGGCACCCGGAAGAGTATTCCGTGCCGATGAAGTGGATGCAACCCATTCCCCTTCCTTCCATCAGATCGAAGGACTGGTTGTCGACAAGAACATTACGTTTGCCGACCTGAAGGGTACGCTGGCTGAGTTCGCAAAGGAACTTTTCGGAGAAGATACCAAGGTAAAATTCAGACCGCATCATTTCCCTTTTACCGAGCCTTCCGCGGAAATGGATGTTTCCTGCTTTAAGTGCGGCGGCAAGGGATGCCGTTTCTGTAAAGGATCCGGCTGGATTGAGATTCTCGGCTGCGGCATGGTTCATCCCAGAGTTCTGGAAAAATGCGACATCGACCCGAAGGAATACACCGGTTTCGCATTCGGTGTGGGACTCGAACGTATCGCATTGTTAAAATATGAAATCGACGACATGCGTCTGCTTTATGAGAACGATGTGCGTTTCCTGAATCAGTTTTAGTAACTGATACAATACACATCAAAGTTTGGACGAAAGAGGATATTACGAATGAATACAGCATTATCTTGGATTAAAGCATATGTTCCGGAACTTGAATGCACGGATCAGGAATACACCGATGCAATGACCTTAACCGGAACGAAAGTGGAAGGATTCGAAAGACTCGACAAGAATTTAAAAGACATTTATGTCGGCAAAATTCTTTCCATCGAAAAACATCCCGATGCCGACAAACTGATTGTCTGTCAGGTTGATTTGGGCGATAAACAGCTTCAGATTGTTACCGGCGCACCGAACGTGAAGGTTGGTGACAAGGTTCCCGTCGTTATTGACGGCGGTAAGGTGGCAGGCGGCCATGACGGCGGTCCGTTACCCGAAGACGGTATTGAAATCAAGAACGGAAAACTCCGCGGCGTGGAATCCTTCGGTATGATGTGTTCCATCGAGGAACTCGGTTCCGACCGCAATTTCTATCCCGAAGCGCCGGAGTACGGCA
>JAEEGL015951205.1_pt1 | contig 24753 bp, 20 predicted proteins | sample 9134231 | NCBI WGS metagenome assembly JAEEGL01 (sample SAMN16246548, study PRJNA631951) | gut metagenome | biome: gut microbiome; feature: rumen; material: fiber-attached | host: Bos | place: Iran: Karaj | collected 2018-10
TGGCCCGGATGCAGAATCAGACCGGTGATTACGGCACCCATGGCAACCATACGTCCGACGCTCAAATCCGTACCCGCAAGCAGAATCAGACCTGCAACACCGAGGGCGTAGAACATTCTTACCGAAGACTGCTCCAGGATTGTGAAGATGTTCGGCAGGGAAAGAAGGTTTCCGGCACCGGAAAGTGGCGCAAGAACTATACACACGATGAAGAACACCAGAATCGCGATGTAGAGTCCGTTGTCAAGCAGGAACTTCGACATCTTGAATTTGTTGACGTAGTTCTGGAAAGAAAGAACCATGTCCTCCCTGAAATTTGTTTTTCCATTTCTGAGCGAACGGTTCTTCTGTACAAAATCAACATAGGCCTGGTTCTTTACGGCCTTGGCGGCATCCACCGCGGAGTTGAATTTGTTTTTGGCATCAAAGAGCGCGGACTTGTGCTCGTACTCCGCCACACGCAAATCTTCCTTGCAGTCCTCGTTGTCCTTCTGGCTGGTCTTTCCGGCGTAGGACGCGACAATGTCCTTTTTGCGAGAAAGAGTGTCGCTGTCGATTTTTGCAATCTCTGCGGCGTAGTCGGTCTTGAGCTTCGCGATAACCTCGTTCTGTTCGGCGTTGACCTTTGCAATCTCTGCCTTTGAAATCTGGTTGTTGCGGGCCACGGCAGCCTTCACGGTTTCCGCAATCTCCGCCTTGTTCTTTTCAGCGACAGCCTTTGCCTGTTCAATCTTCGCATTGTTGTCCGCGATTATTTTCTCACGGGCCTCAGCCGAAAGCAGCTTGTTTCGTTTTGCCGCCGCATTCTCCTGCCTGAGTGAGGAAATCAAATTCACGCCATCTTTTCGGAGAGACGCAAGGCGTTCTGAATATTCGTTAAGTTCTTTGTCTTCCATAAAATCCGATGCTCCTTTTACAGATATTTCGCAGAAAGCTTAAGCAGGGCTTCCTGGTCCGTTGTTTTTGTGTCAACAATTCCCGCCAGACGGTGGTTGGACATGACGGCAATCCTGTTTGTGATTCCAAGAATCTCGGGCATCTCGCTCGATACCACTATGATTGTCTTGCCCTCCTTCGCCATGCGGATAATCAGCTGGTAGATTTCGTACTTCGCACCAACATCAATACCGCGGGTCGGCTCGTCAAGAAGGAAAACCTCGGGGGACCTCTCCATCCACTTTCCGATTATGACCTTCTGCTGGTTTCCTCCAGAAAGGGATGTGATAAGCTCCTCGGCGGAGACACATTTTGTATGCATCTGCTTGATTTCGCGCTCCGCAGCCTCGGCCATCTTGCGTTCGGAAAGGACACCTCCCGTCTTGTAGCTTTCAAGATTCGTGATGACCGTGTTGAACTTGATTGTCGCCTTGCCGAACATTCCGTTGAGCTTGCGTTCCTCGGTGACAAGGGCAAATCCATGCTCCATGGCATCCTTGCTGTTCGCAAAGTGGAGCCTCTTTCCGTCATAGGAAATTGTTCCGGTGGATATTGTCCTTACACCAAAAAGCGACTCCAGAAGCTCCGAGCGGCCCGCGCCCACAAGTCCATAGAGACCGAATATCTCGCCCTTCCTGACCTTGAAGGAAATGTCCTCCAGAACCGGCGCATATTTTGTCGAAAGATTGTTGACCTCAAGGCAGTATTCGCCGGGAACATTGTCAACATCCGGGAAACGCTTGTCGAGCGAACGACCGACCATTGCCGTAATCAGCTCGCCCATCTCCGTCTCCTGGGATGACTTCTGCATAATCATCTTTCCGTCGCGCAGAACCGCAACCTGATCGCAGACCTGGAAAATCTCGTCCATCTTGTGCGAGATGTAGACAAACGAGACGCCCTTCTTTTTCAAGTCCCTGACGATGTTGAAAAGTTTCTGCACCTCGTTCTCGGTCAATGAGGACGTTGGCTCGTCAAGGACTATGATTTTCGCGTCATAGGAAACCGCCTTCGCAATCTCGACCATCTGCCGCTGCGACACGGACATTGTTCGCATGATTGTGCGCGGGTTTACATTCATATTCAGTGAGGCAAAAAGGTTGATGCTGTCCTTGAGCATCTTCGCCTCGTCGATTACTCCAAGCCTCTTTGGATAGCGTCCAAGATAAAGGTTGTCAGCCACCGAGCGGTCAAGGCACTGGTTCAATTCCTGATGGACCATGGCGACCCCGCTTTCAAGAGCCTCTTTTGGATTCTTGAAATTGACGGGCTTTCCGCACAAAAGGAACTGTCCTTCATCTTTCGCATAGATGCCGAAAAGACACTTCATCATCGTTGACTTGCCGGCACCGTTTTCGCCCATCAATCCCAAAACGGACCCCTCGCCGACCTCAAGATTGATGCCGTCAAGGACTTTGTTTTTTCCGAAGGATTTTGACAGGTTTTTGATTTGTAGAACTAACTCGCCCATACTCTTCCCTGTTGTTATTCTGGATTCTCTAAAAAAAATTAGAGCGACCCCGATTGAAAGTTACAAAAAAGCCACACGGAAAACTCACGGGGTGTGGAATCCGTGTGGCAATTTCAGAACCGCCCCTTCAACAAAAGTTTTTGGGGCAACCTTGGATTTCTGACAGAGCCTAGTACTTAAGCTTGTCTGTGTAATCCCGTCCAGAGTTTGTCTTGACCATGTTGATTGCAAACGCATCGTAGCTTGAGAGGTTCATAAACTTGTCGATGCAGCTTGATTCATTCTGTCCGTCTCCCTGTACCACTGTAAGGTCCAGTCCCAGAAGAGGGGCATAATAGTTGAGTGCAGGCAGATAAGAAGATGAAAGGAAGTTGTCGGCAGAATTGTAGATTGTCAACAGAACCTTCTTCTTTGGTGCGTTTGAATTCTTGATTCCACTGTCGCGTGTTCCTGCTGTATACAGAGTCCAGTTGTCCTTGTTTACACCAGTGTTCTGCGCGAGCAGAGCCTTTGTTGATGAAACGTAGTCGATTGTCGCGCTGATCTTGTTGCCATACTGGTCAGGCTTTGAGATACCGGCGGCGATTACGTCGTTTCCAGTCAGACCGTCAAGCAAGTTTCTGAGAACCTGCAGTGTTGCGGTTGCCTGTGCATCAACATTCTGTGAAACTGTTCCTGTGAGTTTTCCTGCTCCGATTGCCTCGATTGCATCAGCGTTGGCATCATATCCGAAGATTGGAACACCGGCCGGATAGTTTGAAGCCTGGAGACAGCCCATGGCCATACCGTCGTTGTTTGAAACAACCATGTCAATGTCTGTACCGAATTTTGTTGCCCAACCTCCCATTGCTTCAGTTGCGGCATTTGCGTTCCATGTGGAACCGTCGGTACCTGTCATGGCCTTTCCTTCAAGCTCGACGACCTTGAAATCCTGTCCACCAACCTTTACTGAACCTTCCTTGACCTTTCCAGGATCTGTTGAACCGTTCCAAGTTCCCAGAGCCTTTCTGATTCCCTCTGTACGTGCCTTTGAGTCGTTGTGTCCGACATCACCAATGCAAAGAACATAGCCGATTGTTCCATCACCGTTGCGGTCAATCACTGCAGGATCTGCGGAGGCAAGGAAATCTGTGATAAGTTTTCCCTGGACGGCTCCACCACCAGCGGCATCGAATCCTACATAGTAGGTCTTGTCATTCCAATTCATTGACGCCATGTCGATTTCACCGGACTGCGGGTCAGATGGCTGACGGTTGAAGAATACAAGAGGCTTGTCCTTGTTAAGAACTTTTGATCCACCATTTTTATTGCAAGACATAAAAGATCCGGCAACGAGTGCCAGAGCAACCACGGAACAGATAACCTTTTTCATAAAAAACAACCTCCTCATTTATGAAAAAAAATTCAAAACTTTTTCTCATTGAAATATAGTTTAAATCAAAATTTCAAAATGTCAAACAATTTTTTCTAAGAAAAGCAAATAAACTTCTCTTACTATGTAACTTTTTTCATAATCTCTTTTTTAAATTTCTTTTCGCCCCCGGTTGACATTTTTTTTTGTCCGCTGTATAAATAAGTCAACTAGGACAACGAAGTCACAGATAATCTTCTGTGGCTTTTTTTGTTTTAAAGTTGGCAATGACGCTACGCTTTCTCCAAATCAATTTGTGGATGGGGGAAAACGCAGCGTTTTTTTTTCGGCGACGGGGCCTGGCATTTGCGCGCAATGTCATGTTCTGTCGCCAAATTTTTTGGAGGTATCTATGGGTGACGTTTGGAGTGTCTGGTTTTTGATTGGAGCCGCGCTTGTGTTTTTCATGCAGTGCGGATTCGCCATGGTCGAGACGGGATTCACAAGGGCAAAGAACGCGGGAAACATAATCATGAAAAACCTGATGGACTTCTGCATCGGGACCCCAATGTTCATGCTGCTCGGATTCGGGCTTATGATGAGCGAGAACTATTTCTTCGGGCTGATTGGAAAACCCGACCTGCAGCTGTTCACAAATTTCGCCGACCTTGACTGGTCCAGCTTCGTGTTCAACCTTGTGTTCTGCGCGACAGCGGCGACAATTGTTTCTGGCTCCATGGCCGAGCGCACAAAATTCAGTTCATACTGCATCTACTCAGCCGTAATCAGCGCGGTTGTATATCCGATTGAGGCCGGATGGGTATGGAATCCACAGGGATGGCTCGTGAAACTTGGTTTCGTAGATTTCGCAGGTGGAGCAGCAATCCATTCTGTTGGTGGAACCGCCGCACTCATCGGAGCAATCTTCCTTGGTCCTAGGCTTGGAAAATATGACCGCGACAAGAACGGAAAGGTGACAAAGGTTCACGCAATCCCAGGACACTCTCTCACCCTTGGCGCGCTTGGAACTTTCATACTCTGGTTCGGATGGTACGGATTCAACGGAGCCGCATGTGTACAGCTTGAGGGAGTCGGAGGACTTGCCGCCGTATTCACCACGACAACAATCGCACCGGCACTCGCCTGTATCACCACGATGATTTTCACATGGGTCAAAAACGGAAAGCCGGATGTCTCCATGACACTCAACGCGGCACTCGCAGGACTTGTCGCAATCACGCCGACATGCGCAACGGTTGACGCTCTTGGCGCAAGCATAATCGGTATCGTTTCAGGATTCGTTGTTGTCCTTGTGGTCGAGTTCCTTGACATGAAGCTCCACATCGACGACCCGGTTGGTGCTGTTGCCGTCCACCTTGCGAACGGAATCTGGGGAACACTGAGCGACGGACTTTTCAATGTCGAGAGCGGACTTTTCTATGGCGGAGGAGCAAAGCATCTTGGAGTCCAGGCACTCGGCGAAGTCTCAATACTTGCATGGACAGCCGTGTGCATGATTATCACATTCGCGCTGATTAAAAAGTTCCATGGACTTCGTGCAAGCAAAGAGGAAGAGATTATCGGTCTTGACAAGCTGGAGCATGGAATCGACTCAAGCTACGCCGGATTCATCATGGCCCCACAGGTAATGACGGAAGGAGAAGCTGGTCTTGGTTCACAGGCACAGGTTCCTGTCGAGAAGGCAATCCCGGTCACGAAGGCCGCTTCCAAGCCGAACGCAAAATTCCACCAGGTGACAATCATCACGCGCCAGAGCAAGTTCAATGAGCTTAAGTCCGCGATGAACGACATCAACGTTACGGGAATGACGGTGACAAACGTAATGGGATGCGGAGTCCAGCATGGAAAGACAGAAAAGTACCGTGGCGTAGAGATGGACATGACGGTTCTTCCAAAAATCAAGGTGGACATTGTTGTAAGCGAAGTCCCTGTGGATTTGGTTGTGACAGCCGCAAAGGAAGTCCTCTACACCGGCAACATTGGCGACGGAAAGATTTTTGTCTACGATGTTGAAAATGTGGTAAAGGTCCGCACTGGAGAAGAAGGCTACGATGCCCTCCAGGATTAACCTGGACCACAGTTAAAAATACAAATATAAAAACGTCATGGCGGTTTCCTTAATCGGGGGCCGCCTGTTTTTTTGCGGGACAATGCCCTAGAATATTTGGAAAATCTTGTTTAGAATCTCCGTATGGGTGGAATGTTTTGGGAGCTTGTCGTTGATGAACTTGAGTATCAGGACAAACCGCGTAAATGGCTTGCCGCGGAAGTAGGGATTGATGTTTCCACAATCGGAATGGGGCTAAGGCACAAAAGCGTTCCGCAGATTGATTTGGCAATCAAAATCGCAAAGGCACTCCATGTTCCTGTCGAATATCTTGTTACAGGAAAATATCCGCACCAAAAGCACGCCCACCAGAACGAGGACTACCACAAGTACCACAAATATGCCCGCCTGATTGAGAGCCTTGATTCACTCCCCCCGTCACGACGGATTCCAATAATCAACATGATAGAGGAAATGGACAGGCAGATGAAGGATGAAAACAAATAGGCGGCGGAAAAATTCACATTCCACCGCCACATTTTTTAGCGGACATTCACATCGCCAATAAGGAAGGTCTGCTTCACATCATCCAGCTGCAGGGTCATAACCTGCTTTTCCTGGTTGGGGCGACCGAAGTTTGTGTAGACCTCCGCCTGGACAATCACCGGCTGCAAAAGTTTCTGCTGGTGGCTTCCATAGTAGTTGCACTCAATCTTGTACTTTCCACCGGGGGCAACCTTCAGACAGAACTCCTCCGGTCCGTAGCCCTGTGTAAAGTCGCGGGACATTCTTCCCCCGACGGCAGTCTCCTTGTGTCCGTAAAAACATTTCTCGCCATTCGGATCCGTAACCCACAAGTCAATGTCGCAGTCGTCCGTGTTCCATGTCAGGACAACCCTCAGGTCCACGTCAAAATTTTCCATCAGCTTTCTGTCAATGGCGGATGTGTCCAGGCGCACGTTCGATTTTTTCGCACATCTTGCGATAATCGAGTTCATGTCGTTCAGGGCGGTCTGCTGGATTTCCGAATAGCGTGAGTCCCATTTGTTTGAGGCGATATGCCACAAAGCGTCAACAGCATTCTGGTACTCGCCGTTTTTCTCATACGCCATGGCAAGGTCGCGGTAGAACTGCGGGATTCCTTCCCTAAGCTTTGTAAGATTCCTGAACACGCGGATTGCCACAGCATACTGTCCATGCTCGACAAGTTTGTTTCCAAGTGCGCGAAGCACGTCCGTGTTTTCCAGATTCATCTCCGCAAGATTTGAAAGAATCCTCAATCCATCGTCCAGAAGATTTTCCTCAACAAAATAGTCGGAAACCTCCATGAAGAACGCCGGGGATGCGCCGTAGGATTTTTTCAGCTCCAGATATTTTTCGTACATCTGTTTTTTCGGAGTCTTTTTCAGAATTGAGATGTAGTCGGACTTGGAACTCCATGTCTGCAATGTGACAGTCGGTGATGTCGATGAAGAACCACCTTTTGCCTCCGACGTTCCCTTTGCCTCACCCAGATAGAGCTCCTCCACATAGTCCATCGGTGCGGCATCTGCCATCATTGGCTCATACTCCGCCTCGTCCTCTTCCCACTCAAAATCTGCAATGGCCTCCGACGCTCTAGATGATGCCGTGGATGTCGAAGCATTCGGCACACTTTCCGAAAAACCGGAGCCGGCAACTCTAAGCTCGTTGGATGAAGTCCTTGGCCTACCGATTCCATCTGCACCCTTTTCTTTGCTGTTTGCCTTCTTGAAATCCTCAGGCTTCTTATTCCACCACCTTTTGAATTCCTCAAACTTGGTGTATACCTCCTGGGGGATTCCGTCATTCACAGGTTTGGACGTTGTCTGGCGAGAAACAATTCTGTCGTACTCATCCTTCAGGTCCTCCGGCGGCTCGATTCCATAGCGGACATAATCCTGCACAGAATCAAGGACGATAAGCGAAGTGTCCTTTGTGACTATCGTATATTTTTTTGCAAGGCGCATTATCTCGTCGCGGTTCGCATCGTAGTCCATGTCAAGGTCCGCAATTTTCTGCATCGCCCAGAGACGTGACACCTTTTCCGATTCAACAACATTCTGTGAGGGAACGCAGGAGACATCCATCTCAACAGTCTGCTCCACACGACCGCCACGGCCCAAGGAGATTTTCACCCTGCCGTTTTTGTTTTTGAGGATACCGGCGACAGATACTCCACCGTCAACGATTGTTCCCACCGCAGGATAGACTTCCTCCATTCCACGGTCAAACTCGACATCAACAACACGGAGCGGACTCTCAAAAATCTTTGTGGCGGCAGTCCCTGTGTCCATTTCGTTCAGGTTGATGTAGATACCGTCATTGAGTCCGGCAATCTTTTTCATTGTGCCGAAACTTGCGGACCTGGACGAAACGACTGTGCTGACCCTTCCGTAGTGTCTGCCCGAAGAATAATTGGACAGGCTTCCCCAGTTGTCAATTCCGTCGGAAAAAAGCAGAACCTCGTTTCCAAAATACTTTGCGACAACATCAAGATTTGTTGCCCCGTCAAAATCAAGCGCACGGATTTTTGATTCAGCATCCCTCGCGTTTCTTCCAAAATCAATTTCAAAACTGTCAACAACAGAATTCGCGAAGGCCACGAACTTGATTTTCGGATTTCCAAGTCCGGCGGAATATTTTTTGAGGAAGTCCAGCTCCTTTTCAATGTCACGGTTTTTTGCGGAATCGGACACATCAAAAAGGACGGTGACATTGCGAGTGTCGGGTCTTACAGTGCCGGATCTTGACACCTCTGCATCCTGATAGAAATAGAAATAAGTGTCCCTTCCCTGGGTCTGGATATAGACTTTCTGCGGGGTGCTGGAACCCTTGACTTCCTTTTCGACTGTCACCTGGATGTGGCGCACACCGTTTGCGGAAATTGGATAGACACGTGTCTTGAAATTGTTTCCGGCGGTCATCTCCACAAGCCCGGGGTCCACGTTGCGGCGGACAACATCCTCAAAAACCTGCCGTCCCTTTTCCTTTTCAACAGCGACACCCTGCCTCATCACGCCGTTTATGTCCAGCGCGTATCCAGCAACAGACTCGCCATCCTCAAGCGGAAATTCAAATTCCCCCTCAAGCACACGGTTCGTGCGGTTCTCAATCATGTACTCTATCGTGGTGGACGAATAGTTTCCGACAATCTCCGTCTTCCTGCTGATTTCATAGACGCTCAGGGCATTTCTGTCCCCGGAATTCTTGGCCTCGATTTTGACCGCCCTTGTGATTGTCTGGGCAAAGCATGACGCGGCCAGCATAAACGAAAATATAGAAACAAAAATCTTTTTCATAGCAAAAACGTCTCCTCGTCTTAACAAACAAAGACCTGGGGAATTGGTTTCAAGGAAGCCCTAAAAATACTTAATCTCCACGGATGAACTCTGGTGCGCCTCGTCCACATGCAGAATTGCGTATCCATATTTTTCAAGGAAGCCCGGGATGTTGCGCTCGACAAATTTTCCGAAGTCCGTGGTCCTGTCCTGATGGGTGTGCCCGTCAATGAAAAGCTGCGCCCCTGTTCTTGCGCAAAGGGAAATCAAAAGGTTCCTCTCCTCGGTGTTCTGCATTGTGAAATAAAGAAAGTCGTCCGCAAAAATCGGGACATGGCTGAAAACGAGTTTCTTTTTTGGGTCCGAAGTCATGGCGGCCTTCAGAGTGTCATACTGGTAGCCACCAAGAGTTCCGCTCGCCGAGTCAATAAAGTACCAGCTGAAACTTCCAGTCTCAAATTTATAGAAGGAAGTTCCGGGATAGCAGTATCTTGACCACTGGTCCCAGCCGCTGTTGTAGAGGTCATGGTTCCCGACGACGTTGTACATCCTGATTCCATTCGGAGCCTTGGCGGTGGTTATTTCGGAAAGCCTGTCCTCGATTGTTTCCTTGAACTTCCTGAACTCATCCTCGCGTCCATGGTCCGCCACATCTCCAAGACAGATTGCGAAAGCCACGTTGTCAACAATCCTTGAACCGACCGCACCCTCGGTAATTTTTGCAAACCAGTCGTCCTCCCGGCGCGGTCCATTTTTTCCCTTGTTCTCGTTTCCAAAATGCACGTCGGTGATTATGAGGACATCGTACTCATCCTTTTCAGCGGGAACAAGGCTCGAAAGTTCGGAAGGAAGAATCCTCAGTCCAGTCGCGCGGGTCTCGACACTCATCCGCCTGTAGAAAGCCTGCTCCAGTCCATACTCCTCCAGACTGCACGAGGGAATCAAAAACAAAATCAAAAGCAAAAAGCCGGACGCAAAAAATCCCGCAATTTTTTTTACAGACATTCTAGAACCTCCATTTCGCGCTGATGTTTCCACCAAGATTGTTGAAGTTCGCGCTAAGTGTAAAGAAATCACCAAACTGTGCCTTCGCCGATTTTGATAGAGTCAGATGCTCGTTGCATTGATACCCAAATCCCAGCCGGACGATTGGAGCGAAAAACAAAAAATATCGGTACATGTCATAGGACGAGAGTGAAAAATCAATGTAAAGCCAGTCGAGCGGATGGAAATTTGTTTCAAGGCTGAACGCTGGACAGTGGCTGTCAAACCATGAGCAGCTCGTTCCCTCCAGCTCCCAGATGTGGGTCTTCTTCAGCTGAAACAGTCCAGTGAATTTTAGATTGAACCAGTCCACCGGCGAATACGAAATATAGAGTCCAGGAAGAAAATCGTATTCATAATAGCTCTGGTAGTACCAGTTGAAATGGTTGATTAAAATCAGACCGGCGTTCAGTTTTCCAAAAAATGTTGGCGCGTAGACGGTCTCGACAGTGCAGTTGATTTCCTTTGGCGAAAAATCAAAACCAGTCCGCCCGACAATCTCGTTCATGTCCATCTGGATTGTGGCTCCACCGGAGAGAGTGTATATGGAAAAGTTTTGATAGTTGCTTGCCGTGGCCGACAAAGTCAGCGACCATTCCGGATTTGTGCTGATCCAGTTCACAGCGGGGGCCTTAGTTTTTTCATCAAGCTCCGTCTCCTCGGAATAGGACACGCCACAAAAAAACAGAAGCAGAAGAAGCGGAACAATTTTTTTACAGAACGACATAAAACAATCTCCATTCCAGTTGTTTCAGTCTAACAGAATTTGGCGATAAAATCTATAGTAGCCCGCGCCCACAGTCACAAAAGAAAAAGAAGCCCAATAAAAAAACTTATCTGCGAAAGTGAGTTGGTAATCTGCTCAATCCAGTTTGCACGCAGGTCGCTGCTGTCCAGAAGAACGACGAACGAGCACATCAACGCCATTCCGGTCAATCCGATTATGAAAAAAACAATCTGCGGAAAAAGGATTGCCGCGTGAAAAATCGAGGGAAAATCAACTGAACCAAAGCCCACGATGAACGAGACAATCATAATCAAAAATCCAACAGGCATCGCTATACGCATCTGGATGAAAAGCGGCCAGACATTTTTCTTTTTCACCACGACCAAAATTTTCCACACAACTTTTATTGCGCCGGAGACAAGACAGACCGCCGCGCCCAAAATGAAGAGAGGCGAACGGATTACACTTCCCACAACGATGCAGCAGAGACCAAAAAAAATCACCGGAACAAAATCGACAATGCAGAGGGCGAGACTAAAATTTTCCGGCACAACGTCCCTTGTAATTTTGTTTCTAGAATTGCTACTCATATCTTGCCCTTTCCCCTCCAATAAATTTTGGACGCGAATATGCAGCGACAATCGATGCCGCTCCAATAGTTTTTTGCGCAGGATGAATCGGGACGGCAACATCCCTGAGGTGCATCCCAATCAATGTTCCGCCAATGTCCAGACCCGCGCTCGCCCTGACATGCTCAACAACGACAGGCCTTTTGAACCCCCTGTACGCCGCCGTGGCAAAGGAGCCTCCACCATGCAGCCATGGAACGACGGACACAATTTCAAGACCGTATTCCTCCGCGCACTCCTCCTCGACAACAAGCGCACGGTTCAGATGTTCGCAGCACTGGCACGCAAGATAGATATTTTTTCTGGAAAGAATTTTATTTGCGGCTGTGAAAATTGTCTTTCCAATCTCCTCGCTGGAATTCTTTCCGATAACTCCACCGGCAACCTCGCTCGATGAACATCCTATCACAAAAATTGAATCCTGTTTCTGCGGATGCGCATCAAGAATTGATTTGATGACACTCTGGACCTGAACCGCAATTTCCTTGAACTCCATACGCGACTCCAATTTTGGCAACTATTGTTTACATTCCGCCCTGATTTTGGGCAACAATTCTTAGTTGACTATAATAACTTTTTCAATGATAATATTCTATAAGCTACTATTAAATTAGGCATAAAATGAGGAGGAAAATTTTATGATGCTGGACATACAGAACTACACAAAGATTTACGGACAGGGGAAAAAGGCCTGCGACAACGTGAATCTCCAGATTGAGGCCGGGGACATCTTTGGCTTCATCGGACACAACGGAGCTGGAAAAAGCACAACGATAAAAGCCGTGGTCGGTGTTCTTGATTTTTCTGAGGGCGAGATTTTTATAGACGGACATTCAGTAAAAAAGGAGCCAATCGCCTGCAAGGAGATAACCGCATACATCCCCGACAATCCAGATTTGTACGAGCATCTCACCGGAATACAGTACCTGGATTTTATTGCCGACGTTTTCAAAGTCTCCAGAACAGAGCGTGAGGAGAGAATCAAAAAATATGCCGACATGTTTGAAATCACGGCATCCCTTGGCGACATGATTTCATCCTACTCGCACGGAATGAAACAGAAGGTCGCGATAATCTCCGCGCTGATTCACCAGCCGAAACTCATGGTTCTTGACGAGCCTTTCGTGGGACTGGATCCAAAGGCCGCTCTCACGCTCAAAAACATTATGAAGGAAATCTGCTCAAACGGTGGAGCCATTTTCTTTTCAACACATGTCCTTGAGGTCGCCCAGAAACTCTGCAACAAGATTGCAATAATCAAGGCGGGAAAAATTGTCGCCAGCGGAAAAACGGACGACCTGACTGGAGACAAATCCCTGGAGGAAGTTTTCATGGAGGTGGTCGAAGATGTCAAATAATGTTCTATTAAAAACGCTGCTTCTTTCAACCAGCTCGATAAACCAAATCAAGTACGAGACGGACAAAAAGAAACGTGGCAAGGTTGTCGGACAGCTTGTCGGAAAACTGATTCTCTACGCCATGTTCCTTGGATTCTGCCTAATAATCGCACTCGGTCTTGGAGGCTGGGGATTCGGAAAAGCAATTCCGGCGTTCTGCGTGACAGCCCTTTCGCTCATGGAATTTGTTTTCTGTCTTCTGAAGACCAACGGATTTATGTTCGCGTTCAACGACTACGACATGATTATGGCCCTTCCGTTCTCCGTGAAAAAAATTGTCGCGTCCAGATTCCTCTACATGTACATAAAAAATCTTCCGTGGGTCCTGATTATATCTCTCCCGATGATGGTGGGCTACGGAATTTTTGTAAAACCATTTTTCACAGTCTACATCGTCTGGACACTTTTTTCATTCCTGATTCCGATGATTCCGATGGTCATCGCCACCGTGATTGGAACATTGATTGCGGCAATCGGCTCCGGATTCAGGCACAAGAACATTGTCCAGATAATCCTGACATTCGCGGTCGTGCTTTTCTTTTTCGCGCTCAGATTTATAATCGACGACGTTCTCTCAAACGACAAGATTGCGCAGACGATGTCCAGCATTTCAGGCTCGATGGACAAAATCAAAAGCATCTACCGTCCCGCGCTCTGGTTTGAAAAATCCATAACGGAGCTGAACGTCCTGCACATGCTTCTCTTTGTCGCAAGCGCGGTCGTTGTTTTTGAGCTGGCATTTTTTGTCATCAGCAAATTCTACAGGCAGATAAACTCACGCCTGATGGCCGGTGCGGCAAGAAAAAAATACAGGCTGAAGGGACTGAAATCAAAATCCGTGGTGCACTCCATCGTGTTCAAGGAATTCAAGCACTTTGTCAGCTCCACAAACTACATCGTGAACCAGAGCATTGGAATTGTGCTGTGCGTGATTCTCTGTGTGCTTTCGCTGATTCTTGGTCTTGAAAAAATCCTGATGTTCTTTACAAAGGGACACTATGTTGACCTGCGGATTATTCTGCCGGCGGTTCCCGCGCTTGTGTTTTTCCTCATCGGGATGTCAACGACAACCACCATTTCATACTCGCTGGAGGGAAAGAACTACTGGATTGTCCAGAGCCTTCCAATTTCACTGCGCACTTTGATAAACGGAAAGATGCTTTTCAATCTCTACCTCACACTTCCAATCTCCATTCTGGGAAACCTGATTCTTTCGATGCAGGCAAAGGGAAATCCGCTTGAGGTGACACTGTGCGTTGTCTGCGGAATCATACAGTGCCTCTACTGCACGTCATGGGGAATGTTGCTCGGACTTCTGCTTCCAAAAATGGAATGGAAGGTTGACATTGAGGTAATAAAAAACTCCGCGGCCCAGGTAATCTACATGATTCCGAACATGCTCATAACTATGGCTGTCGGCGTTGTGTCGGTCATCCTCGGACTGAACTTTGGTCCCATCGTTCCAATTGTGGCGACAACCTTGTTCTACGCACTGTTCGCGGGGATTACATACATCTTTGTGCTGATGAAAACAAAATCCCCAAAGACCGAGTGATTGTCTCATCCCAAAAACAGATTCACAGGATAAAAAAAGACCGTCCTAAAAAAAATGGGGCGGTCTCTTTTGTTTTTTAGATATGACCTGAAAACATCCTAGTCCCTGAACATGGACTCAATCAGGTCGGAATATTTTTCATAAATCCTGTGGCGAATCATCTCCTGCTTTGCGGAAAGCTCGTCCCCAACTGCAAAACTTTTTGGCACAAGGACAAACCTGTTGATTTTTTCGCAAGGCCTGAATCCCTTTTCCGGTGAAAGTGAGGCTTCGATTTCAGACTCGAACAGTTTTTGAATCTCCGGCTCCTCCAGAACCTTCCCGTAGTCATCAACAGAGATTCCCCTTACCACCGCATAGTCGCACACGGTGTCCTTGTTCGGGACAATCACCACGCCAAGGAATCTTTTGTCCTGGCCAACGACCATCGCGCTTTCGATATACGGACTAGCGGCCAGTCCCCTCTCGACAATCGCAGGCTCTATGTTCTCTCCTCCAAGCAGAACGATTGTGTCCTTCGCACGCCCGGTGATTTTAAGCTCGTTGTCGAAAGTCCTGATTCCAAGGTCCCCCGTGTTGAACCATCCGTCCTTGTCAATCACCATGTCGGTAAGGTCCTGCCTCTTGTAGTAGCCCTTCATAAGCTGGTCGCCACGCACAAAAATGAGTCCCTGCCGTCCAGGTGGAAGAGGCTCGTCATTCACCGGAACACCGTGCTTTTCCTCCAGAATCTTTACCTCCCAGCTCGGGAAAATCGCACCGACGCAACCGGGTCGAGGCTCCTTGTAATAACGGAACGAAACAACAGGCGTGGTCTCCGAAAGTCCGTAGCCCTCCAGAAGATTCAGCCCAACCGCACGGTAGAAATCGTCAATCTCCTTCTGCAGCGCGCCTCCACCGGAAATCGCGATTGAAAGCCTGCCGCCAAATTTTGCCCGGAGCTTTTTGAACACAAGCGCGTCCCCAAGTTTGTGCCACGGATAGAGAACGATGAACGGAAAAAATCCCGCAAGCCCGTCCAAAAATTTGTTACGCTTTTTCAGCTGGCAGACATGTCCCTGAACCCTGTCACGGTTGTTCGCGTAATGTATTCCGACGCCAAGAAAAAATTTGTAGAGCTTGAGAGCGGCCCCGCCCTTTTTGTTCATCGCACGGTTAACGCCCTTCGCAAGAGCCTCCCATAGACGTGGGACACCGCACATCCACTGCGGACGGATTTCTGCCATGTCGGAAAGCATGACGGATGCCACGGGTTTTGAATATGCAAGGCCACATCCGAGCTGCAGCGCGACATACTGGATCAGCCTTTCAAAGACATGCCACACTGGAAGGACGGAAAGCCACCAGTCCCCCGGTTTCGCAGGCATGAACGTGGGCACACAGGAAAGATGGGTAATATAGTTTTTGTGGGTGAGCATGACACCCTTTGGAGTTCCTGTCGTTCCGGACGTGAAAATCATTGTCAGGGTCTCGTCGGGAGCGGTCTTTTCCATTTCGGACTCTATTTCCGCCTTTTTTCCTTCCCTGTCGCTTTCGTAAATCTTTTTTCCGGCATCAAGGATTTCCTCAAAAGTCCTGATATCAAGGCGCGACGATTTCAGTTCATCCTTTTCGGAATCTGTCAGGGCATCAAAAAGAATGGCGGTCTTGAGAAGCGGAACCTCGGTCTCGTTTTCCGTAATCTTTTTCAGCTGCCGGAAGTTCTCAAAAATACCAACCTCGCAGTCGGCGTATGAGACAATGAAGCGCACCTCGTTTCCCATGGAGTCGCATCCACGCGGAACATCGGCGGCCCCAAGACAGACAAGCGCGTAATCGGAAACAAGCCATTCGCGTCGGTTGTCGGAAATCAGTGCAACATTGGAGCCACGGTGGACTCCGACAGTCTTCAGGCCCAACGCAAATTCTATGACACTTTCGTAGACCTGCGAATAAGTGTAGTAGCGAAATTTTCCGTCGGGACCTTTCGCGGCCTGTAGATTCAAATCGGCATACCTTTCACAGCGGTCCTTAATCAACAGGGCCATGTTCCTGGGTAGACTCCTGTCCATAGGAAATTTTGTCTTAGACATTTTACCTTCCCGTCAAAAAAAATTAAACTTCCCTACCTATTTTTAATACTACCACCATTTTTTATCCGCGACAAGAAAATTCGCCGACCGACAGGGTTTTCAGTTAAATCTTCTGTCCTCAATCCTCTTGGTCTTTTTTTCGCTCCTCGGAAGCTCGCCGATTCCGACAACCTCGACCTTCGGGGTCATGTTGTACTTCTGCTTGAATATGTACTGTACACCAAGGGCAACCTCCGCACGGTCCACGCCCATCTCAACCTCAACCATTACGGTCATCTGGTCACGCCCCTCGACATGCTCAATCACCGCGCGGTACTCGCTTGAAGTTCCCGGAACCGATTTTATTACGTCCTCTATCGTGCTCGGGAAGATGATGTTTCCCTTGACCTTAACCATGTCGTCGCTTCGTCCAAGAATCTGCGTGATTCTAGGATAGCTTCTTCCACACGGGCATTTCTCCTTTACAAAAGCCGCAAGATCGTGGGTACGGAAACGGAACAGCGGTGCGCCCTCCTTGACAAGAGTCGTCAGTGTGATTTCCCCAATCTCGCCCTCGGGAACAGGAAGCCCGGTCTCAGGATCCAGAATCTCCACGTAAACATAGTCATCAAAAATATGGATTCCCTTGTCGGACTTTTCGCAGTTGATTCCGATTCCAGGTCCATAACATTCGGTCAGCCCATAGATGTCGTAAAGCTCGATTCCAAGAATGTTCTGAATCCTTGAACGCATTTTCTCTCCCCAACGCTCCGAGCCAATCACACCCTTTTTCAGCTTGATATTTTTTCCAATGCCCCTTGCCTCAACCTGCTCCGCAAGAAGAAGTGCATAGGATGATGTCGCGCAAATCACGGTCGCCTCAAGGTCCTGCATCATCTGGAGCTGCTTCTCCGTGTTTCCCGGACCCATCGGTATTGCCATGGCTCCAAGTTTTTCACATCCAGCCTGAAAACCGATTCCCGCAGTCCAAAGTCCATATCCCGGTGTAATCTGGATTCTGTCCTTCTTTGTGATTCCCGCCATCTCGTAGCAGCGAGCGAACATAAGTGACCAGTCGTCAACATCTTTCTGTGTGTAGGGAATTATCACAGGCGCACCGGTCGTTCCGCTGGACGAATGGATTCGCACAATCTTTTCCTCGGGGACAGTCGCAAGTCCAAGCGGATAGGCGTCCCTCAAATCCTGTTTTGTGCAGAACGGGACAAGCCTCTCAAAATCTTCCTGCGTCTTGATGTCGTCGGGGTCAACATCCTTGAATCTGTTTGTGTAAAATGGATTTCCGAATTCCTTGACCCGCTTAATCTGCGCCCGGATCTGTTCCAACTGTTTTTCTGTCATCTGCATTTTTTCCTCAATAAATTCGCACACAATGTTGATGTGGTCTTGTTTCTTTATATAGTAACCCCATTTACACTAATTGTCAAACCTAGATGGCACGAAAAAAAAAGACGGCAGATAAAATCCACCGTCCTTCGTTGATTCAAAAACTTATCAAGCGGTCTTGACCGTTATGCGTTTTGCCTGCGCAGTCTCATGTCTTGGCATGGTCACGACAAGCACACCGTCTTTCACGGATGCCGCAAGTTTTTCACAGTCAACATCGTTTGGAAGAGTAAAGCTCCTGCTGAATTTTGAGTACGACCTCTCCTTGATGAGCCATTTTGTTCCGTCGCGCTCCTCCTTTTTCTCTTCCTTTTTTTCATCCTTTACAGATTTTGATTCGGAAGAAATTGTCAGAACATTGTCCTTCAATTCAATGTCGATATCCTTTTCAGTTTTGCCAGGCAAATCCATTTCGAGTGTGTAAGCATCTTTGTCTTCCTTAACGTCTACTTTTGGATTTGGAAGAACCTTATTCAGGGCAAGCGTCGGAAATGCGAAATCGTCTCCAAAGCCGTCGAACAAATCGTTAAAAAGTGTTAAATCGTTCATAAAATGCCTCCAATGTTTTTGTTGATTTTGAAGACCCTTGGGAAGTCCAAGTCTTTTGTTCCTCCCGGTCCTCATAAAATTATACAGCATAAACCGTGCCAATTTTTTCTTCCTCGCATTTTTACAATCAAAACGTCCCCACGAACGGAAAAACAAGGGTCCCTCCCTCCGCACGAATCAAAGTTGACCAAGGTGATTTTTTTGGAGAATTTTCTGAGTCATTTTGTCCCAAAGGATATGGTCCGGCCTCCACTTATTGGGCCAAAACATCGTATTACCAACCACAAATCCATAGGCCAAAAATCGAAACGTAGCGTAGCGGCATTTACTTTACGCGCACCATCCGCGGGACAGTTTTTTTGATTGCATTTCCGAGCCAGACAAGTCCTATCTATTGACAAAAAAAATCATTTAAGATAATTTGAGAATCATTTCCATATTTGGGGTGAAAGATTCTTGCATAAAAACAGGAGGAGCCAAAATGGAAAAAAAATTTGCGAAGCCCCTTTCCGCGCTGGCGGCCGTGCTGATTTTGGCAGGCATTTTCTCATGCAAAAAAAATAATTCCGCGTCCGAAAAAAAATTAAACATAGTGGCAACTGTTTTTCCCGCATACGACTGGACCAGACAGATTGCCGGGGACACTGCGGACATAAACATTTCTCTTCTTATGAAAAACGGAGTGGACCTCCACAGCTTCAGCCCCACAGCCCAGGACATAATCCAGATTTCCGGATGCGACATTTTAATATACGTTGGCGGGGAATCCGACAAATGGATTCAGGACGCGCTTAAAAACAAGACAAACAAAAACAGGACCGAAATCAACCTGATGGAAATTCTCGGAAGCATGGCAAAAGAAGAAGAGCTTGTCGAAGGAATGGAGACGGACGAAGGTGGAGATGAGGAAGATGAAATCGAGTACGACGAGCATGTGTGGCTTTCCGTGAAAAACGCAAAGCTGTTCTGCGAAAAAATTGAGTGCGAGCTGGAAAAAAAACTCCCGGAACATTCGGAGACTTTCAGGGCAAATCTTTCGCAATACAAAACGCAGCTTGAAAATCTGGACAAAGAATTCGAGGATGCGTGCAAAAATATTCCAAACGGCACAATGATTTTCTGCGACCGTTTTCCGTTCAGATATTTCACGGAGGACTACAATCTGAACTACTATGCGGCGTTCCTTGGCTGTTCGGCAGAAAGCGAGGCCAGCTTCAAGACAGTCGCGTTCCTTGCAGAAAAAATTGACGAACTCGCAGCCCCAGAAATTTTTGTTCTTGAAAAATCCGACCAGAAGATTGCAAAAACCGTCATGGCAAACGCCACCAACAAAAATGTAAAAATAATTGCGCTGGACTCTCTCCAGTCAACGGATGCGGGCGACATCAAAAACGGCAAGACATATATTTCCGCAATGAAAAACAATCTGGAAAAGCTGAGGTAAAAAAATGGATTCGACCGAACTTAATATTATGGGTAAAACAAAAAAGAACGGAGGGAACTCAATGAAAAGATTTTTTTATTTTTTGTCCTGCGCACTGATTCTGCTCTGCGTTTTCGGCTGCAAAAAAAATGACAGCAAAAAAACCGAAACCTCACAAACGGATTCGGCAGACGCGGCCATCCAATCCGGGAACCCATACCTTACAGACTATGGAACATCGGACGGCATTGACATTGACATGTCGGGGATGAACTACAATCTTGTAAACGCAATGAATTTTGACATGGCCATGGAGCCGGAAAATTTTTATGGAAAAGTAATAAAAATGCGTGGACAGTTTTTTTCAGGCGTGGAACCAGAAACAAACCTCCGATTCTATTACTGCATCCTTTACGACGCGACCGCATGTTGCCAGGCAGGAATTGATTTCCAGATGTCGGGAAACAAAATCTACCCGGACGATTTTCCGCCCGAGGGAACCAACATCGAGATTGTCGGCACGTTCAAAGATTTCTCGGACCTCCTGAACGACGGACGCTCCTACACAGGAATCCTTTGCGACAGCATAACGGTATTGGACTGAGCGACTTCCTTTTGCGGAAGGACATTCGTATAGAAATTGTTCACCGCATAGACAGCGTAGCAAACAAATATTGTCTCGAAAATAAAAACCAGAATACAGAAAACCTTTCCGGCCTTTGTCGGATTTGGTCTGATGATTCCAAAAAATCCGCAGATTACAGAGCCGACATTCGTAATCAGCATCAAGGTCAGGAGCAAAAGGGAGATGGGGCTTGAAATTTTGTCGTATGAAAAAATCCATGCAAGTCCAATAGCAAGCGAAACCACAAAAAGAATAAGTCCGGCCAGTCCACACGCAAGGGTCCTGTGCTTAATCTTTTTTCCCCTCAGCTTGTTCACAAAATGCACAATCCCCAAAATCAGCACCGTAAGAAACACAATGAAAGCCGCAAGGCAAGCAAAATATGAAACCATCTTTTTCTCCATAAAAAATTTTTTATCACAACATCCTACACCATGTCGGCAGATTTTTCAAACGGATATTTAAATTTCCATTCCCGTCTCAGTGTGTCCATCATATTGCACAGAAGCATCGACGTTTCATGCGTATGGACAGAGCTCTCCGTTTTGCCATTCAAAATGCAATCCGTGGCCTCCTCAAGTTCATACTCATATCCGTTGACCCTGAACGGCGAAACAATTTCCTCGTGAATCCTGTTCCGGTTCCCCCACTGCCCTGTGTACAGATGGACCGTGGCATTCTGCGCCATAAAAAAATTCGGAACCTTTATGTAGCCCTTTGTTCCGTAAATCGTGGCGTCATGTGTGTCGCTCCCGGATGGAATGTCAAGTGCGCTCTCAAATGTGGTCGTGACATTGTTCTGAAAAACGAGAGCCACATTTTCCCATGCGTCAACATTGTTGCACATTTTCACAATGGAACCGTGCTTTACAATTGGAGCAAAACCGTTTACAAGCATCGCAAAATAAATATTGTAGATTCCCAAATCCAGAAGCGCACCGCCCGCCATGTCGGGAGACCAGAGCCTGCTTTCGGGATTGAACGGAACCCTGTTGCAGAAATAGGACTGGATGTGCTTCAGCTCGCCAATCGTTCCGGTGGATATGCACTTCCTGATTTTTTTTATACATGGATTGAACGCGGTCCACATTGCCTCCATGAAAAACAGTTTTTTTTCGCGGGCCTTTTCTATCATCTGGTTCAGCTGCGAAATATTGCATCCGGCAGGCTTTTCACAGAGGACATGCTTCCCATGCTCAAGAGATGCCATGACGGAATCAAAATGAAAGGCATGTGGATTTGAAACATAGACAGCATCAAGCTCCGGGTCGGACAAAAATTCTTCGTAGGAGCCATAGCATTTTTCAAAGCCATATTTTTCCGCAAAACTTTTTGCCCGTCCCATGTCCCTGCTTCCAACCGAATGGAGATGGACTTTTCCACCGGTAGATTTCATTGCCGTCGCCATTGCATTTGCGATGATACCAGGAGCCAGTATGCCCCAATTAACATGGTCTTTCATAATCAATACTCAATCTCCGACATCTTGACTTGGTTGCGTCCATTGTTTTTTGCAAAGTACAACGACTTGTCCGCGCTGTCAATCCACGCATTTGAATCAAATCCGGGACCGAGTGCGGAAATCCCTGCGCTGAGTGTAATCGAAAGCTCCGGGGCAAAATCAAATCTTGTCGCCTCAAAATCGCTGCGGATTGCCTGGACCGTATAAATCACAAGAGACGGCATACTGTCCTCAAAAATCAAAACAAATTCCTCGCCGCCAAATCTGAAAGCCCTTCGACCGGACCCCATATTTTTTCTGATGATTTCCGAAAGCGTCACCAGAACCTTGTCGCCAGAAGTGTGTCCGTATATGTCGTTCACATTCTTGAAAAAATCAATGTCCATAATCACAAGGAAAGGATTTATCGGAACCTCCTTTGTCTTTTTCAAAATCCTGTTGATTGTCTCCTCAAGCGCAACCCTGTTGTAAAGTTTTGTCAGAGGCTCAATTTTTAATTCCTCAATCAAATCCTTCTGGAGACTGTATGTCTCGTGGATAAAAGAAAGCTGCGCCGCCTGAGACTTCATAAGCGCACTTGAAAAAATGTATGCACACGAAATGAAAGTCAAATCGCAAATCAGTGTAAGCACACGGTAAAACTCCGCCGAACTGTTTTTGTCATTCCAAAATGTCAACGCAGAAACAATAACGACCGGAATCGTGAGGACCAAAAGCCGCTTCAGAATTTTTGTTTCTCCAAAGACCGCGCATATAAAAAAAGAGACACCAGGAGCGACGAGCATTATATGAAAATAGTTGTGAAAAATGGCAAGCACCGAGCATATCATAAATATGCTGAAAGATGCCCACATGGTTTTTGCCATCGACGAATACCGCCGTGACCTTCTAACAAATGTCGCAGCAAAAAGGACCCCAAAATTTAGAAGAGACGGAATTATTATCCGAATCAAAACATAATATGGGCTCAGGGGTCCCCCGTTCTCGAATTTCAAAAAGGTAAAGTAGCAAAAAAACTCAATCCCCAAAACAAGGAAAGCGACAAGCCAGCTTATCAATATTATTTTTTTCTGCCACTTGCCATGAATCTGTTCCTTGTATTCATTAAAGCTTCGTTCTTCATAACTCATACCAATATGATAGCATATTGTCGCATTTTTTGATAGTGGACTTGCGGATTTTTAAATTCCAAAGTATACTGCCGGCATGACCGAAAAAATTATTTTCGCCGTGGCTTTTTTTATTGTCGCAATTGTTTTTATTGAAATTGGAGTCTACTCGTTTTTAAATCCAAAACCGATGCACTTCTGGACCGGCACAAAAGTTGAAATAAAAAATCCTTCCGACACAAAAAAATTCAACAGGGCAAACGCACTGATGTGGATTTTTTCCGCAATTCCTCTTTTAGTTTTTGCGGCCCTTGGATTCTGTTTTCCGCTTGGACCTCTCGGACTTGCATCTGGAATCTATCTGGTCGTCCTTATCTTTGTCATGATTTTTTTCCGCCACCGGATTGAAAAAAAATATTGCGCCCGCAACATATTGCACTAAATTCTGACTTCGCCATCCACCGTAAAAAAGAACTGGACGGGCATTTTTTTTTGCGAAAACTGCATCGGAGAAAAAACGGACGCATATCCTCCCGCGTTTGAAAAAATCACCGCATCACCTATATTCAATTTCGGCATCTCAATTTCCTCCGCGACCAAATCCTCCTGGACACAGGAGTTTCCGGCGAGCGTTATTTTTTCCAATTCCTCCGATGCCGCAAGCGTCGAGATTTCAAATGTGTTGACCTTTGACAAAACGCTTTCCGGAAAATATTTTTTCGCCAGGGTGTAAAATGCCGGACGCAGAAATCCATTAAGGCAGTCCTGCAGAATGACAAATGTTTTTCCGCGTGACACTTTTTTGTCGATGACGTGCGTCACATAGCTTCCACATTTTCCAACAACAAAACGACCAAGCGTCATCAGGACCCTTATTTTTGGATGCGTGATTTTAAAATTGCTTATGCGCTCCTCCATCTCCGAGCCAAGCCACTGGATATTTACATCACGGTCGCCATCAGCATACGGTATTCCAATTCCCGAACCAATGTCGATAAAATCAAGCCTGCGTCCAAGCGCATTTTCAATTTTCTCCGCAAGCTGAAAAACTTTTTTGTAGTAGCGGTTTATTTTGCTGCAGTCCAGCTCCTGATTTTTTATCTGCGTATGGATTCCGACAACCTTCACATAAAGCTCGTCAAGTTTTTCAAGATAGGAGATGGCCTCGTTCTCATCAATTCCAAATCTTGAAGGAAGCCCCTCGTCTTTTTCGTAATTGAAATTCGGATTTATTCTCACCCCAATTTCAATCTGCTCGTTAACAATTTTTGCAAGATACTTAAGCCGCTCGATTTCGGAAATGCTGTCGGCAACAATTACGGAATCCTGATATGACGAACGCAAATCTTCCATGGATTTTCCGGGCGCGGAATAAAATATTTTCTCCCTGACCAGACCAAGATTTTTTGCAAGCTCCATTTCTCCGACACTTGATACCGACGCACCAAAATTTTTTGCGAAAACCGATTTCAAAATATTTTGATTCGGATTGCACTTCACCGAGTATAAAAAATCAATCGACGGAAAATTTTTTTGCAGAAGATTTATCTGCGAAACAATCGACTGCTCGTCGTATAAATAAAAACTGTCATATCGCGACGCAAGCCTTTCGATTAAATATCTTGTCTCCATGGAATCAATTATACCACAAAA
>JAEEGL010425979.1_pt1 | contig 24752 bp, 28 predicted proteins | sample 9134231 | NCBI WGS metagenome assembly JAEEGL01 (sample SAMN16246548, study PRJNA631951) | gut metagenome | biome: gut microbiome; feature: rumen; material: fiber-attached | host: Bos | place: Iran: Karaj | collected 2018-10
CTTCTGTGTGAACTATACAAGGTTGGGGATGCCGTTAAGCTCGTTCTGGATGTACGTCAGGCTGGCAATCTTCGCCTTGGTCTCCTCAAGATTGAAGCGATAGGTGTTGTCGGAGTTGAACTCCTCGATGGTGGCGCGCTTCACATCGCCCTCGACAAAATATTTGTCGTAGTTCAGGTCGCGGTTGTCGGCTGGCACGGCGTAGAAATTGCCCATGTCGATGGCCTTGGCGGCCTCCTCTTTGGTCAGGAGGGTTTCGTACATCTTCTCGCCATGGCGAATGCCAATCACCTTGATCTCATCCTTCTTACCTCCAAATAACTCACAAACAGCCTCAGCTTGCGTCTGGATGGTGCAAGCGGGGGCCTTCTGAACCATAATGTCGCCATTGTTGCCATGCTCAAAAGCGAAGAGCACCAAGTCAACGGCCTCTTCGAGGGACATGATGAAGCGCGTCATGCTGGGCTCGGTGATGGTGATGGGGTTACCCTTGCGGATCTGGTCAATCCACAGCGGGATGACGGAACCTCTGGAGCACATCACGTTGCCATAGCGGGTGCAGCAAATCTTGGTATTGCCACTCAAGCGACTCTTGGCCACGGCAATCTTCTCCTCAATGGCCTTGGTGATGCCCATGGCGTTGATGGGGTAAGCGGCCTTGTCGGTGCTGAGGCAGATAACGCACTTCACGCCTGCATCAATAGCAGCATCCAGCGTGTTGTCTGTACCCATCACGTTGGTCTTCACGGCTTCCATCGGGAAAAACTCGCACGAGGGCACCTGCTTCAAAGCCGCAGCGTGGAACACATAGTCAACGCCCTTCATGGCGTATTTCAGCGTGCTCTTGTTGCGCACATCGCCAATGTAGAACTTGATTTTGTTGGCCACCTCGGGCATACGCGCCTGAAAGTCGTGGCGCATATCGTCCTGTTTTTTTTCATCACGTGAGAAGATGCGGATCTCTCCTATATCGGTTCTTAAAAAACGGTTTAAAACGGCATTGCCGAACGAACCCGTGCCGCCCGTAATCAGCAGGGTTTTGTCTTTAAATACACTCATGGAAATTATTTTGATTTTGTTATTATTTCATGTTGGGGACTGCGTGTTGATTATTTCATGTTGGTTATTTCATGTTAACACGAAGTAATCAACAGCCGCAGGCTAATCATCCTGCTGCAAAAGTGCGAAGTCTTCAGGAGGTGTGCAAGATGGCATTTGCCGGAGACTTACACACTGATTATAAACGCTAATCTTTGAAACGCTCTTCTTCTCTCAGTGGCTCATACCGCCCATCTTTGCACTCCAGCAACACCGAACCACTCTCCATACATTCCAACGAATGCCAGCGGCCTTTCTCTACGTTGATACAACGCACATCGCCGTTGGGATCCAATATCACACTTTCGGTCTTATTACCGGCATCATCATAGAAATTCCAACGGATTTTGCCGCGAAGCAAGGTCACCGTCTCGCTTGAGGCAAGATGTCGGTGTATCGGCATCACCGTGCCCGGTTCTATAGCATTTAGCATCCGCTGGGAGTTGTCCTCCGGAGTATTGCGCAAATCGTAAGCATGGCGCAACCGCGACGAGGATTTAGCTTGGGCTGACAGTTCGTCTAATAGTTTCTTATCGATGATCATAAACCCTTGAAACCTGAATCCTGAAACCTGAATCCTGAAACTTGAAACTTGAAACCTGAAACTTGAAACTACTAAGCAACTCTAAACTCCCCAACTGACTCTCAACTCTAAACCCTAAACTCTCAACTTAATTGTTCCCATTAAACGCCTCCATCGTAGCCGCCGTGGCCGAATTAATATCTTTCCGCATCAGCACATTCTTGATGGTGATGAAAATCACTCGAATATCCGTCCACAGGGTGCAGTGGGCAACATACCACACGTCCAACTCAAATTTCTCTTTCCAGCTGATGGCGTTGCGGCCATGGCACTGTGCCCAGCCTGAAATGCCGGGACGTACTTCATGCCTGCGGGCTTGCTCTGGTGAATACAGTGGCAGGTATTGCACCAGCAACGGACGAGGACCAATCAACGACATGTCGCCCTTGAATACGTTTATCAGCTGTGGCAACTCGTCCACGCTTGTGCTGCGCACAAACTTGCCCACCTTGGTCAGGCGTTTCTCATCAGGCAACAGTTTGCCGTCAGCATCCCGTTCATCGGTCATGGTTTTGAACTTGATGACCTTGAAAATCTTGGCATCCTTGCCCGGACGTTCTTGGAAGAAGAATGCTCCTGCCCCTTTGTTGGCAAAATGCAGGAAGATGGCAACCAATATAAGGAACCAGCCTATCAGCAACAGGGCAATGCCCGAAATCAGGATATCCAAAATACGCTTAAAATAATTCTTGTACATCGCTCACCATTCTTTAATATTACCTCGCACTAAATCCACCGTCCACAAACAAATTGGTGCCCGTCACCCATTTCGAGGCATCGCTCAGCAGATAGATGCAGGCGTTGGCTATATCGGTAGTTTCTCCCAAGCCAAGCAGGTGCTCGGCCTCCAATGCGGCTCGCTTTTCGGGGTCTTTCATGTGGGGCAGGTTCATGTTGATTGGGGTGCAGATGGCTCCGGGTGAAATGGAGTTGACACGCACATTCTTGCGGGCCAACTCACAGGCCAAGTGTTTCGAAAGGTTCAGCAATGCGGCCTTGGTCATGCCGTAGGTTGACTTGCCCACCTCTCCAAAGCTACCTGCCACCGACGAGAAGAAGACAATGCTACCGCCTTCCTTGGCCAGATTGCCCATCTTGGTGCATTCCTGTGCAAGGAAGTATCCAGTATAGACGTTCACATGGAAGAACCTGTCTAACTCCTCTGGCTTGGTCAGCTTGAAGATTTGTGTAGTGGAGATACCGGCACAATTCAGAAGACCATTGATACGGCCCACCTTGGCCACACCTTCCTTCACCACTTCGGCCACCCTCCCATAGTCAAGCAGATTGACCATGGCGTAGTAATGCTCCTCAGGGCGTTCCACCATCGTCATGGTTTCTTTCAACCCTTCCTCGTTCAAGTCCAACAGGATGAGTTTTGCCCCCATTTTGGAGCAACTGATGGCACACTGGCGGGCAATGCCTGAGGCGGCACCCGAAATAACTATTACTTTCCCTTCAAGGGAAAACGGATTAAACTGCTTGTCCATGCTCTACCTCCACTATATCGCTGATTTTACAATCCACAAAAGGCACTATGCCCGTTGCCCATGTCATGCCAACACCAAAAGCACTCAAAAGCAATTCTTTCTCGCCATCCAGTTTGCCCTGCAATTCGCTCACTATGGTCAATGGAACCGACACCGATGAAGTATTTCCGAACTTGGCTATGGTTGACGGAATCTTGTCGGCATCCAACTTCATCTTCTTCATAATGTAAGAATTGATAAAGTTATTAGCCTGATGGAATACCACATAATCGAAATCATCAACCTTTTTCTCAGCATAGGCCAATGTGTTCTTGATGTCGCGAGGTATCTCACGGATTACAAAGTTGAACACATCGCCACCACGCATATAGCCCTGCTCATCGCTACGCATGTTGCCAAACTCATCCACAACCTTTTCGACCACGGTTTCTGCCGAACTCATCTTGCGATAGCCACCGGCAGGAATCATAATCAAATCGGCTCGCGAGCCATCGGAGTTAAGCGAGAATGTGCTCTTGCCAAACTTCGGGTCTTTTTCAATCAAGGCCGCCACGCCACCATCACCAAACAGGAATGCACTGCGGCGGTCGCGAGGTGAATAGACTTTTGAGCGTGTTTCACCATCAAGTAACAGAGCCTTGCGCAAACCGCTGCGTTCCATCATTCCGTAAACAACCGAAAGACCATAGATGAATGCCGAGCAACCCAGGTTGATATCGAAGGCAATGGTGTTGTTGGGCAGTCCAAGCCGGTGCTGCAACGTCACTGATGTAGCGGGCATCCTATAGTCTGGGGTCTGCGAGATGAACACCAACAGATCTATCTCTTCCTTGTTGGTGTTGTTGTCGGCAATCAGTTTCTCGGCAGCGGCAAGGCAAAGGTCGGAAGAACAGGTTTCAGCATCAGCGAAACGACGCTCCTCAATGCCTGTCTTGTCAACTATCTCGGCAGCCTCTTCCTTAGTAAAGACATCGGTGTAATCGCGGTTCTTGATGACACGTTTAGGCACGGCAGCAGCCATGGCGGTGATGCCTACGCCTTCGAATTGTAGATATGCCATGCCTCGGTTTATTTGTTGGTGCAAGCGTCGTAAACGGCCTGAACGGTTCTTAGTTTTTTGAAATCAGCTTCCTCAATCTGCACATCATATTCTTCGTCCATCATGGCAATGACAGAGAGATATGCTATTGAACTCCACTCATCATAGTTGCGGAATTCGTCTTCCATCTTAATTTCATCTTCGCGCTCCAGCGCTTCTGCAAATAATTCAATGAATTTGTCCATACTATATGAATTTATAAGGTTATTAATCAATTGATAACTTTTTGGCAGGATTTCCCATATACAGGCCACCGTCTTTTATCTTTCTGAGCACGTATGTGCCAGCACCGAAACGGTTGTCATTGCCCACCTTCAGGCATTGCGCCAGGAAACAGCGCGAACCGAAATAGTTCCTATCGCCAATGGTGGTTTGCCCTGACACTCGCACCTCGGGGAACATCATATTATGACTACCGATTACAACATCATGCCCCAGGCTGATTCCTCCGTCCAACACATTGAAATCGCCCATCGTGATATTGCAACTAAAACGGCTGTTAAATGTGATGATGTTACCTTTGCCCAAAGTTACAGTCTCCTTGTCGAAGTAAAATACATTTGGGGCAACAATATTGGGATAATCCACCAGTGGGTTGGTGATTTGCGATGGCAACAATTCCAAATATTTAGGAGAACCCACAGCTATAGCCACGCTGACTGGCGTTTTCCAAGCATTCAGCACATCCAAACCGCCCAACACTTTTCCATAATGGCATTCTGTGCCAGCCGCAACACCGTCGTCAATGAAGCCAACCAAATTCCATGTGGGTTCAACCTTATTAATATGATTGATGACGCAAGCCACCTCGTGACCAAAACCTCCAAAACCGTAAATCAATATGTCTTTCATCTGTTTATAAATGTCTAATAATGGCGTTATACGTATTTTGTACAAGATAATTCTCGCAAAGAAACTTATATCCGTTTGCTCCCATTGCCTTTATATCACTGTTTAACATTTTGTCCACTGCATTCGTAAAATTCTCAACCGAGTTGCTTTCACACCAATAGCCATAACCATTTTTTTCGGCTATCAATCCTGTGTCGCAATTAGGATCAGTGGCTGCAATTATAGGCATCTTGTTTTCCAGATAAGGCAGCAAACGTGACGGATAGTTAGGAATAGTAAAGCGGTGGTCAAGGAAAATCAACCCCACATCACAAGCATTCACAAGCTCATCATAATCATTCTTGGGTAACACATCCATAATGGTTACACTCTGCGGCCTTTTCTCATCATACCAGGCTTTCATTCGAGGCTGTTCCGTGCCCGATCCTATAATTAAAAAGTGACAATCATGTCTGTTCGCATTAGCATCCATACATTGAATCAGGAACGGTATCCCTTGCGGCTTACCAAGATTTCCGCCATAAATAAAGATGGGCTTGTCTGTCGGCAGACCATACTTCTCTTTAATAAAGGTTTGGTTTTCGTTATCGTTATGGTTATCGTTAAGTTCTACACTGTTCGGTGCCACTTCCACTCTATCAGCAGCAATCTCAGGATTATGCTTTAGCAAATACCGCACATTAGCCGGTGACATACATCCAATAAAGTCGGAAAGCCTGTATAGGTTCTTCTCTTTTCTTCTGAAATAGTTATACAGCAAACCTTTTACTCCCGTCTTCTTCATCATACCTATGTCAACGGCATTTTGTGGGAAAATATCCTTTAGTAGCAGATAGGTTTTGGCGTGAGGGTTGCTTTGTTTCAAATACTTTATCACCTTAGGGAACGTGATAGGCGGAGTGCTATAAAGTATCAGATCGAATTTCATACCCTTCAAATACTTTTTGATGGCACGTTTGTACTGACCTTCAACCAACACCTGCCCAATGCCTTTCTCAATTACACTGGTTTTTTGCAGGTTAAGCGTTTTAACACCGAGGATATGAGCTCCATCTGCTTCAATTAGTTCCGTTGGTTGACCAAAAGAGCGTTCACGAGGTGCTACAATATACACGTCGTGTCCTTCATCACGAAACTTACGCATCAAATCGGTATAGATCCCACGATTGGATATTCCCGTAAAGCGGGACATGGTAAGAAATATTATTTTCATTGCAAAAAAATTACGAGAGTTTCTGCTTCTTTTGTGCTGACATCTTTCCTATTGTGATTGTGGAAATCCAAGCCAGGACACAAGATACAACAATCACCACCCAAAGAGTCCAACTCTGACCAACAAAACCTAATGCTATCAAAGCGTTTACCACTGTCATGTGATAAATATAAACACCGTATGAAATGTCAGTTTTAACATTAATTTTGGGGAATGTATAGGCAAATCCAACAATCCAACCAAAGGTCAATAGGGAACCGAAGAGATTATACAACGACAATCGGATATCCCATTGCAAAGCATATTTCTTCAACAACAACAATGCCAACAAAACCCACCAATATTTTTTCAGAAAAGGTAGTATCTTGTCTTTATACTCTGCCGCAAATGCAGCAACTAAAAACATCCACAAATAAGGAATTATTGATACGCTATATAACTTGCTGATGTATAATGGCAATGCGTTTTTGATAACAGGTGTCAGCCAAGCAACAATGACGGATATAACTATTACCCCCCCCATACATATAACCGCTTGTTTTTCAGCCATTTATAAATAAAATAAGCTAAAAAGTAAAACTGCATTAAAACCGTTATTGTCCATAATGCCCCATTAGGACAACCGCAACCATAACCTCTTAAAAAATCAGGTGTCCAGAACTGGAATATTGTCGCCTGACCTATGGCGAACAACCCCAACCTTGGCCAGTCAATAGGCTGATGATAGAGCAAAAGCAATACCACTATTTCAACAGCAACAGCTACCCATAGTTCTGGAAAGATTCTCCAAAATCTTTTCATCGCATAATCTGAAAAGGAATGGGAACGACCAATGGATTGCCAAATCAAGAATCCACTTAACATAAAGAAAATGGGAACGCCATAAAAAAGTTTGATAAACTCACTGAAGACAGGTATGTTCGACAATTCCAAATGTTCAAGAGTGTGACCATACATAACCTCAATTGCCGCAAGGAGTCGGAAAAGGTTCAAGCCATTCTGCTTAAAAACAATTGCATTCTTCATATTCTTCGGAATTCTTGATTTGGCTTTTTTATTATTCTTATTTCCTGATTCTATGATCAAGACCAAGCATCGTGTAAAGTTTTACACCCAACTTGAACGCCCATCTGTTACTACGATACTTTCTACCATCATAGCCTCGTTCAAAATAGCCTTGTAGTTCTTCTTCGCTAATACAGAGTTTCTTGGCAATATCCTTGAACATTTGCAGACCTTCTTCTTCTGTCATTGGAGGCTGCTCCATCTGCTTCAAAGCCTCTTCACGGGTCATCTGTCCTGTCATAATCAAACTACTGTTCCATGCCATGCGGATATCGTGCCCGTCGTGTTTTGGTGCCCAATAGCCTTCCACGAATTTGGTAATCTCGTCCTCGAAGTGTTTCTGGCCGTATGGCACATAATCGTACTCCTTTGCCAGCGTATCAATCATCAATTGGCGAGTTAGTGGCACAAGATTCAGCGGTTGAACAGTTTTAACTCCTTTTACGTATGGCAGCCAGAATTTATGCTTGAAACCAGTAGTCCAAACGTAGTGTTTCGGAATAGGACAACCATTCTTACGCAAAACATCTTTCACATAAGTCTTATCAGCGGTTGGACCTCCATCTTTAAACCACGAAGCAGGGTCAGCCACCGCTTCTGTCGCCACATTGTAGCCGTTCAAGATGTACTTTATGCCCATTTTATTAGCATAATGGTCAACCATTGCAACAAAGCAATGATCTTGAGGCACATCCAATCCTACACCAGCTTTAAAGAATGCAATCTGCATTTGGCGCATCTCTTCCCAATCCATCACTTGGTTGTGGAACTTCACACCCATCTTCGCTTCCATCTTCTTCAAATTCTCCACTGTCACTGGCAGATCCCAACCACAATCAATATGGAATACAAAGGGACGCAAGCCCCATTCCTTAACGGCTAAATGCAACATATAGCTGCTATCGAGACCGCCACTCAAACCGAGCAAACAGTCATATTCCTTACCTTCACCACTCTTTTTAATATCGGCAAGAAGTTTCTCCAATTCCTTTTCGTGACCTTTACCATGGTTCCACCAAGGCAGGATACGTTCCTCATAGTCGTGACAGCGGTCACACACTCCATTCTCGTCAAAAACCAAGTTAGGGTCGGTTGTGTTCATCACACAGTGTTTACACACTTTGATTTCATCTTTTTCCATTTTTGTTTACTTTTTTTGTTATTAATGTTTACGCCTCCGGACCTGCCACTAAAAAGCTAAAACAGGGGGTTTCCTTCGGCTTTATAATTTCTTATAATCTTCAAAACTCATCAACTTCGTATCTTTTTCCGAAATAATCAGATTCTCTTCTCCGCCAATCAACTCAAACGGCCAACGTATATTAATGTCGGGATCATTATACATAATACCACTGTCGCCCTCGCCATAAAACACCTCGCCGCACTTGTAGCTAACAATGCTGTCCTTGATAACTAAATAGCCGTGACCAAAGAACTGGGGTATGTAAAGCTCCACTTGATTTTCTCCAGTCAGGTCGAAACCTCTCCATTGTCCGAAAGTAGGCGAATCGGGGCGCAAATCCACAATCACGTCATACACATGGCCGCTGATGCAGCGAACCAACTTGGCCTGCTGCTTCACCAATTGGAAATGGGTGGCACGGATAACGCCACGCTTCGAGATGGTGTAAAACACCTCTTTCAGTTCATGCTCAATGCCGTTGGCACGGAACATGTCCACATTATAGTCTTTTACAAAGCCGCCGCGTTCATCGGTGGCATAGAAGGGCTGAATCTTATATGCACCCTTCAGGTCTAATTCCTCAAAGTTGAATTTCGTAATCATTGCTCTACAATTTTAAGCCAGTCCATAGTCATTTTTGTTCCTTCGGCAAACGACACTTCAATCTCGAAGCCGCAGTCGCGTTTCAGGTCGTCGATGGCGAAGGTGGTCAAAGGCATATTGGTGCCAGTGAAAGGCACATCACCAAAGAGGGGCTTGCTTTCAGGCCCACAGGCAGCCACCATCTCAAGGATAAACTCGCGCAAGGGACGGGCTTTGCCGCTGCCAATCATATATTCGCAGAAGGGCTTACCCTTCTCGGCCACCAAGTAGAAAGCCTTGGCCACATCGCTCACATACACAAAGTCGTAGTTCTGTGTGGCAGCGGTAAACTGCAAGGGTTCGCCATTGATAATCTTGCGAAGGGTGGTATTGACAAACCTTGGCGAGAACTCACCCACACCGTAAGCATTGGTAATCATAGGCCAAAGCAGGTCAATGCCGATGTTGGCGGCCACGCTCTTGCACATGCAGTGGGCGATATGCTTGCCCATACCATAGATATAGGCCATGCCGGGATGGCTGCCCTGCGAATGGATGGCGGCCTCTACTTCATATTCCATGATGCTGCCAGCACACACAAAGCGGGTGCAACCCAGCTCTTTGGCGGCTTTTAGGCATTCCACTGTATTGAGGGCGTTTTGCATCTGGAGGTTATAGTCCACACGAGCCAAACCCGCAGAGCCTGCCCATGCAAAGTGGATGAAGGTATCGTATACCCCCTGGGGTATGGCGGCAAGCATCGCCTTGGTGTCGGTGATATCGCACTGCATGTATTTCAAGTTGGGGTGCTGCTCCAAACGACGAGGCTCGGCACCCATATCTAATGCTAGCACGGTCTTGCCATGGTTAAGGAAGTGTTTCACCGTGTAGCTGCCAACGAAACCGTCAGCTCCTGTTATAATGACGTTCTGCATAACAAATTATCCTAAAAATTTTTCTATTTCTTCAACACAAAGTTTATACACATCTTCCTTCTGGTAACGCTTGTACCAGTCGGAAGTGAGGATGGCACACTGGGTGGCATCCAGACGGGGCTTCCACCCGAGGCGGGTCTTGGCCTTGGTGATGTCGAGCATCAGCAAGTTGGCCTCATGCAGCGCATTGGGATCTGACACATCCTTCAACTCACCATAGCCGAAGTTCTTAATCATGGCTGTGGCCACTTCCCATACTGTAAGAACGGATTCTGATTCTGGGCCAAAGTTCCATCCCTCGCAGTAGCCAGTGGGGTCATTCCACATCTTCTGTGCCAACAGCATGTAACCGCTCAGGGGCTCCAATACATGCTCCCAAGGGCGTACTGCCTTGGGAGAGCGAATCTCGATGGGCTTGCCTGCCTCCAATGCACGGATGCAATCGGGGATGATACGGTCTTTAGCCCAATCGCCACCACCAATCACGTTGCCGGCACGAACACTGGCTAAACTAACATGATGCTTTTTGCCATAGTCGGCAGGATTGAAGAAACTCCTTCGCCAACTCTGGATGGCGATCTCGCAAGCTCCCTTTGACGAGCTATAGGGATCGTAACCGCCAAAGGGATCGTCCTCCTTGTAACCAGTTAATTGCTCCTTGTTGTCGTAGCACTTGTCGGTAGTAATCATCACACCCACTTTCACGCTATCGGTGGCACGGATGGCCTCCATGACGTTTACTGTGCCCATAACGTTGGTTTCGTAAGTTTCCACTGGAATTTCATAGCTTAGGCGTACCAAGGGTTGCGCTGCCAAGTGAAAAACAATCTCAGGTTGATATTGGGTGAAGATTTCTTTCATCTTCTTGCCATCGCGAATATCCGCATGGATATCGGCTTTAATTTTCTTGCCAATACCGCTCAGCACAAAGTTATCCTTCTCACTATAAGGTTCCAAACCCACGCCAACCACATCGGCACCCAACTCATGAAGCCAGATGCTGAGCCATGAGCCTTTAAAGCCCGTATGACCAGTTACCAGAACTCGTTTCCCTTTATAGAAATTATTGAATATGTCTATCATAACTGTAATGTTTATTGGTTAGTGTTGAGCGGTTAGCGGTTAGCGGAATCCAACTGATTTTGGAAAGAATTTCGCAAACCTGATAACTATTTTCCGATGATATTGACTCTTTCTTTCTCGACATCAAATTCCTCATCAGTAATATACTCTAAGTCGTGAGCGATATCAAGTTGACAGAGAGCTTCGGTCAAAGAACCGTAAGCGATTTCAATGAAATGAATCTTTTCCTTATATGAGAAACGGCCAGAACCTTCCGCAATATTAGAAGGTACAGATATAACCGACCTTCTCAATTGGTCTCCCAAAGCATATGTCTCAAACTTGGGGAACCTTTCAAGCAACCGATAAACGCTTTTCACAAGTCCTTTAGACTCCTGATAAACTCGTAAATCGAAAAACGAAAAACTGTCCATACGCTAACCGCTAACCTTTAACCGCTAACCCTTAATAACAACTAATTCTTAGGTACTTCGCGTTCCCATTTTTTCCAAGGTGCCGTACCATTCTTAAGCAACTGTTCCAGCAGGTTCTTCTCACGGATGTTATCCATGCACTGCCAGAATCCTTCGTGTAGGTATGACATCAGTTCGCCTTTGGCCGCCAATGCCTCCAAAGGTTTGCGTTCAAAGATACAACTGTCGCCATCTAGATAGTCAAAGATCTCGGGGCCAAGCACCATGTAACCGGCATTGATGGGAGCTCCATCCACAGAATTTTTCTCGCGGAAAGAGCGTACAGCCTGGTCTTTGGTAATTTCAAGCACACCCTTCTCCTGCGCCATTTTCACGGCGGTAAGTGTGGCAATCTTGCCATGGCTGCGGTGGTATTCAAGCAATTTGTTGATATCCACGTCGCACACGCCGTCGCCGTAGGTCATCATGAAGGTCTCGTTGCCCACATACTCCTGCACACGTTTGATACGGCCACCCGTCATGGTGTTGTAGCCTGTATCAACGACCGTCACTTTCCAGGGCTCCAAGTGGCTATGGTGAACAGTCATTTCCTCTTTATCGCCACGGAAGTCAAAGCTGACATCACTATTATGAATAAAATAGTTGGCAAACCACTCTTTGATATATTCCTGTTTGTAACCTGCACAAATGATGAACTCGTTGTGTCCATACCATGCATACTCTTTCATGATATGCCACAGGATGGGCATACCGCCAATCTCAATCATTGGCTTGGGTTTGAAGACCGACTCTTCGGAGATACGGGAGCCGAAACCTCCTGCTAATAAAACGACTTTCATATTCTGATTTTTTTAATTTGATTACAATTTCGGTCTGTGGCCAATTTTCTTCTTTAGATAAACAATGACTTTATCGCATAAAGGCGCACCAAATATCAGCAATGCGAAGAAGTAAATATAGAAATAGATGGAAACGCCATAACCAATCTTCCTCAACTCATTGGAATACTTTACGAATGATTTTAGCCCACGATTTTTCCTGCGCTCAACAGCAAGGCTCGGATAACTCAACTTGGCCAAGTTTTTGCCAATTCTCTTTGCCGTGTCGTCATGATATTTGTTTGCCACATAATTGATGACCTTAAAATCGCCCAAAACGAGATTAAGATTGTTCTTTCCGTCCATATCGTGGCCCTTGAAAAGTTCTTTTTCCTCTTCGCTTTCACCAAAGTAATGTATATTCTCTGGCAATGCTTTTGAGATCAATATTCTCGAATAGGCGGCGGGGTACCGACGGCATACCTCCAACAAGAGATACTGTTGATACAGCAAATATCCGTCAAGTTCATCGGTAACATACTGTCTGGCATATTCCGTTCTGATAGTGAAGCCCGACAAGAAGCAAGTCTTATCATAGATTTCAATCGAAGTTTCTTTTCCTGCGGGGAAAACCTTATCTTCATCATAATAACGGAAATCCTGATGGGAACCGTCTTCATAAATATTTCTGTACGAGCGCAGTATAAAGCCCACATCTTTATGTTGGCGCACAAACTCAACAAAACCGTCCATAGCTTCCGGCATGAAAACGTCATCATCACTGAAGAACATGCTGAATCTGCCTGTGGAACGAGTGAGAAGGGCACGAATATTCTTGTCGTAGCCAAGGTTTCTCTCGTTCTCAAAATATAGTACCTCATATTTGCTATAGGCTTTAAATACCTCTACAACCTCGCGGGTTTCTTTCTGTTTGGGAGAACAGTTCTCACTGATGACGATATTCACGTCATCGTATTTTGTGGTGTCGATGCTTTCCAACAATCGTTTCAGCTCAACTGGACGATTGTAGGTTGGAATGCAAATTGAAATAAGTTTTTCTTCCATTATTTATAATGCTTATTAATCTTTTTGTCTTTTTATTTGCTTAACCATGAATTCAATAATTCTTTCGGCTCGCTTCTTTATGGAGAGGCCTTCTGCCACCGCCAGAGCTCCTTCACTAAGCTTTAACCTTAACTCTTTATCATCTTTCAACTTCTTGATTGCAGCAGCAATGGCATCCACATTATGGCAATCCACCATAATGCTATTGCTCTCATTAAGAATGTCATAATTAAAAGGTGCATCGGTTGAGATAATCGGCAAGCCACATGCCATGGCCTCAACAATGGCATTGCAGCAGCCCTCGTTCTCGGTAGGCAGCACGAACACATCGGCAGCATTGAGCCATACGGGAACATTGTCATGGTTAACTCGACCTTTATGTATGATTCCTTCATAGTCAGGGTCTTCACTTCCTGAACCAATAAAAACGGCCTTCACCTGAGGCTCATTCAACTTTTTCAATGCATCATTTAGACACATAGTACCCTTTCGTGGCACAAACTGTCCCACAAAAGCCACCACAAAGCCAGCATCTGAGATACCAAGTTTCTTACGACATTCTTCTTTATCCATTTTGTGGAAAAGGGTTTGGTCAATAGCGTTAGGGATAACAATGCTTTTCTCCTTCTCAACCAAATTAAGCTCAAAACACTCCCGTTGATTCTTTGTAGATACACTTATCACACCGCTCATATATTCTCGAACCCCTTTTTTATAGTCCTCCGACTTTTGCACATAATACCCCACGTCCTCTTCACCAGAGGCACCGCACAATGGTATTCCAGCTTCCTTTGCCAAAGGATAGAGCGCGAATATTGAGCCCCAAAAATGACCATAGCAGACATCGGGTTTGGTATTGATGCTATTGAATGTCCGTTTTATGGCATTCTGCTGACTACTGCGGAAAAGTTTGATTCCCGAATTGCCCAACGAAATTGTATAGGGTCGGAACAACTCAATAGTATTCCCTTGGGCTGTTTGATAATAGCCGTGCGTTTTTGCCACGGGAATGTGCCTCATCAAGCATTTTGTGAGCGATTGTGGCGCAATTACTGTAACCTGATGGCCCAGGTCAGCAAAAGCACGACACAGTTGATCCACAAAAACAAAGTCAATAGTCTTTGAAGTTGGGAACGACGGACTGACTACACAAATTTTCATTATTTATTTTTTTGCGGGAGAGTAAGCCACTCCCCGAATTTATAATCCCATTCAATGGGTTCAAAAGGCATAATACCTCCAAAATGGAAAAAAGTCATCTCTCCAAAATAGGGTTTTCCATCAACCTCATAAAAATCGACCCTGACATGAGGAAAACCATTCGAAAGCTTTGATGAAAGTTGTTTCATTAATTCAAATGATTTCGGTTTGCTGGGTATTTCTGTAGCATGTTCATGACCTTGCTTAAACGGTAGATGACAATAGTTTTCATCAAAGAAATCGAATTTTACATCTACACAAGACTTTTGCCGCTCCGTTGCCACAAACATTGCTTTAACCTCTCCTTCGAAGCAGAAAAACTTGTAATCGGGTAAATCCTTTACACTAGGTGCAGGATTGACATATTTCTCGGCAATGACGCGTTTTCTTACATTTTTATATGGCCATTCTCTATTAAGGCGATATAAATCCATATTAAGACTGGCATTCAATTTGCTGACTGCTTTCACTTTATCAAATGATGCCTTTTCTTGACAAATGACAACTCCCGTTGATCCTCCACCGTGCGTGGTTTTCAAAACAAATTGATCAGGAAGTTTATCCCATTCAATATCTTCTGGTTTATCCCATACGCCCAAAGTAGGTATAATGTATTCATCGCCAATAATTTTTGCCACATATTCCTTCACCGCATATTTATCAACCATTTGGGTATATTCTGGCTTGCGATTATAGAGCTTCAACCATTGCAGTTTCTCACTGAATGTTTTTGGATTTTTCAGATTTAGACGGTAACCCATGCTCAGACGGAACAATTGCTTCAAGTAAATACGGTCGGGCAACCATAAACCAAAATGTTGAAGCAAAGATAAACCCATTAAATTGGGTTGTCTCAAATATGTCTTGATACTATACATCGATTATTTTTGTTTTACGGGGTCTGGACTTATTTCTTTATTGTTCGGAGCTGCCAATGCATAGCCTAATGCAATAGACGAAGTAATGAAAATATCATTATATGACATAGAAAAAATAGATTTCAGGAAGTAAATGATAAAGAAGAGTCCGAGCATTTGATACTTCAAAGGATTACCACGGCTTCTCCTGAAGGCGTAAAACATCCTTAACCAAAAAATGCCATATAAAATCATGACAATTATGCCATTGTCAACTGCTATTTCCAACCAATCATCATGTGAATATTGTCCAAAAACACGCAAAGTACCATCACCACCTTGACCTAACAAAAGGTCTATAATACTCGCATCCTCTGTTAAATATTTCATGTTCTTTTGAACCAGGACATCACGACCGCTCGTATCACCTTCCAATGTTTGTTCAACGCGTTTGTTAAAATAGTCACTGGTTGTCAAAAAATATTGAACTGCGTATATGGATGCAATAACAATAGCAATAGTCAACAGAATTCTCCATCCGCGTTTCCTTTGCTTTTGGTTGCTTTTCATTGATACAAAAATAAACCATGCGGCAGCAATAGCTCCAATCAATACAGCCCCTCGTTTCATTGACATCAAAACAAACCACATACACACGGCCATAATTGAGTATTGAATGACTGGCTTTTTATTGTATACTGGAAGCAACGGGAACAATGCCAAGAAAACATAACCAATATTATTTGTATCTTCTTCGATATGCATACCCATGGATAAAGCAGATTCTATCAATCGGGCCTCTTGCACATAATACATAAAGACACTTATAGGAATAAATGCGATGAGCCAAATACCCAAGGCTTTTTCGGTAATTGCACCATTTTTTGCGAAATAGTAAATGACATATATCGGCATTAATGATAATAGTATGTTCTTTAAATACACAAAAGAACTGATAAATGCCGTGCCATTACCAACTATGATATTAATCACACCATATACTGTCCATATTCCAATCAGCACGGTCAACAATTTCAAAACAGGAGGGAATCGGAGCTTTCGCAATGCTTGAATAAAGTAATAGACAGTTAAGGCAAGAATAACAACAAGTATAACCTTAGAATAAATACTACCTGTTTCATACAAAGTTCCTTGCAAATAATACAAGCTCCAGAGACCAATGTATATGTTAGCAATCCTCTTCATTAGTTAAATGCTATATAATTAAAACACACCTTTCATCCATCTCAGATACTTGAAATCCATCAACAACGCAATGGCTGAACAGAACCCCAAAGTACCCACGATAATCATAAACACGATGACAGAACTATCAACAAAAGCACCACTATTTAACGACACTGCAACTGCAGAAATGGCATGAGACAGGAACATCATGTGATAAATATAAACTATCAGACTATTTCTTCCTAAAAACTCCAAAACAGAATTATGGTTTATCAATTTACAAAGATGAATACAAGTTATACTACCCGTCACTGACAACCAGATTGTCAAAGGGTGTTGTGACAAAGACTCATTAAATATGGCAACCACATTAGGTATTTTGGCGTGCATAACAAATAAGACAATAATAGTTATCAAGAACGCGATGGCAGAAACAATACCTACCACATTCTTAAGAATATAGTCTTTGAAATAATATCCCAAACCCAAAAATAGGGTAAAATTCAAGAAATTACGATGGTACCAATAATTTGGACATAAATTGGCATCATCCAGCCACTTACCAACAAACGACATCGCTAATAATATAAGTAGTATCACCCATTCTTTTTTCACAAACTTAAGGCAAAACCACATAAACAGTTTACTCAAAAACATTGCAGTGAGAAACCATATCCCCCCGCCATAAAGCAATATGCGCTCAATAAAGTAGCTATAGTTTAAGCTTGGTATAGTTGTTATCGATAAAAAAACTAGTGCCGGAATAATCAATGCCTTGAATTGCGACCAAAGAAATGTTTTAAATGGTTTGTTGAAATTGCTAAACATGCCGCTTACAATAAAGAAACATGACATGAAAAAACAATTCCATATTCCATTGTATTTTCCAATCAAAGTTATTACCGAATTATTTATTCCGTAATTGCTTTGAGACACCCATACCAAATGACTAAACATGAGCAACGTTATCAGCAAGCCCTTACAGACATCCGCCCATGTCACTCGTTCTTTTTTGTGAATTTCACTCATGCTATTATTTCAAATTAAAGATATTATTGAATTTCGTTATAATCACATCCTTTAGAAACTCCTTCTTGTTATACCTTAGTTTTTTCATAACGATTTTATGATACTTCCTTTCGCTCCATTCATCAAATTGATGCCACATTCTAATAATTGACTTATGGTGCTTTCTTCTATCACTAAAACTATTATTCATCCTTGTTGTCCATGAACCTTTTGCCATAATTCTATAGACACACATAACGTCAGCCAAATACCCAACATGACCTTTTGCAGCTAAAGAAAGCATTATTGGGGCATCACCAATAGGGCAACCTGCCGACCACGTTGTGTGTGGGACATACAGACTTTGTCTGTATAACATGGAATTGGTTGCCATGAATCCCCCTCCGCCGAAAATAATATCCTCCATTGGGCAACAATCTATGTTGGTTGCATACCTCCTTATAACTTCTTCTTTCCCTTCTGGGTTTTTAGTTTTGTGTGCACAAAAACACAGACTATGCTCAGGATGCGATTCCATAAAATCAACCTGCTTTTGCAACTTCATTGGGTCTATCCAATAATCATCGCCCTCATTAATTGCAATATACTTCGCCGTATTCCTCCATTCCGCAGTATATGGAATTTTTGTTTTTTTTATTTGACGATGGTTATACTTAAGTAAAACTACCACAAAATAACAATTCGAATTAGTCTTATGCCGGGCAAAGATTCGCACACAATCTTGGGTTTCATCTCTCTTTTCCCTTGTTTCATCGTCCAATTCAAAGTGTTCTTTCAAATAATCTAACAACAAATTTGGTTCCCCATCTGTACTAGCATCATCAATAACTCCACAGACAAATGGGAAATCCGTCTGTTGCATGCAGAAACTATCCAAGGCATCTTTAATATATGAACTTTGGTTGTATGTCATGCAACTTACATACACCATGAATTTTGTTTTATCCATACGTTTTATTTCTTGATGGTTTTAAACTTATTCAGCATCGAAAGAAGCATGTTTTTAGTCTCAACATATTCCTCCATTTTTCGTGTTTCGCACACTAAGAAGAAAACGCAAATCCCAACAATAATTTGCATAGGAAGTATTATCCAATAAGATAACGGCAAGTATTTTAGGAAATATACTGAAAGTGCAATTAAAAAAGATAACCCATAGGATGGTACCACGTCTTTTAATTGCATCCAGGACGAATAACCAATCATTTTTCCTGAATAATATGAATTTAGAAAAAAAGCAAAGAACCCAGTAATTACTCCACCCACAAGCATCCAGTATATACCTACAAAAATACCTAAAGCAATTGGCCCTATTGCAATTATTTTTTTTATTATTTCAAGTTTAAGGAACAAATCTGAACGACCTTGAACTTTTAACATATTCAAATTAGTAGCATGGAGTGGTCTAAGAGACATATTAATACAAATTAATGGCAGAAAAGTTGCAGCTTGATGCCATTGAGGACCTATTAAACAATATATCATAGGTTCAGCGATAGCGCCCATGGATATCATACTAACAGCTGTGACAAACATCGTGGTTTTGATAATACGACGATAAGCTCCGACCAAGCGCTCCTTATCATCCTGTATCTCTGCAAGTACGGGAAATGTAACCCTACCTACAATAGATTGTAAATTTACTGAAAAGATACTTGCATATTCTTTAGATCTTGAGTATTGACCCAAAGTTGCAGGTGAATAGAATTTACCAACAACAACTTGGTAGAGTTCATTCCAAGTAGTATCAATGAGACTGCTGACAAGTAATTTCCAACCAAATCCCCACATATACTTGAAACTAAAAACACTAAATTTGAAGTTCGGCCACCATTTATTAAATATCCATAAACATATCGTATTCGCAAGCTGTTTGGTTATTTGTTGACCCACTAAAGACCATACGCCATAACCCATAAATGCCATTACAATTCCGACAATGCCACTTAAAACAGCAGAGATCAGCGAGGCTTTTGTTTTGGTCTTAAAATCAATCCTTTTTGTTAGAACAGTGTTTTGTGTAATAGAAAGCGCATTGATTATTAACACAATGCCCATAACACGTGTAAGACTTATTAATTCTGGGCGTTCGAAAAAACAAGCAATAGCAGGCGCACTAAAAAATAATATCAAAAACAATATCACAGACAACACCATATTTGTAATAAACATTGTGTTGTAATCCTCATTGCTTGCCTCTTTCTTTCGAATTATTGCTTGCGAAAATCCACTATCAATGATAGCATTGAATACGGTAATAAAAACTGCAGTGATTCCTATCAAGCCATATTCACTTGGGCTCAACAAACGCGCCAATACAAGTCCGACTACAAATGTAATCCCTTGGCTCAAAAAACTGTCTGCAGCACTCCATCCTACGCCTTTAACAGTTTTATCTTTCAATGATTGTTCTGCCATTATAAAACCCTCCTCATAATTATAATACCACACTCGCTCTTCTCGGCTCAAAGCAACAGCATGGCCTCAATGCCACAATGCGAACACCACTGGCTCGCTGAGGGCCTATCTTGGCAAAGGTAGCCAACACACTATGCTTGCCACCCAACCCAAGAGGTCCGACTTCTGCTTCGTTCACCTTGTCGGTAATACGCTTTTCAAAATCGCTCTGGATGCCGAAATCGCCTTTCACCATGGCTTCAATCATTAGGCTGGTGGCCTCGAATTGGCTGCGGCCAATACCGACAGCCATAGTACACGGTGAACAACCCAGTTGACTAACGGCTGGCTTGGCTCGATTTACTATCTCGTCAATCACCACATCTACACTGTGCTTGTGGAACACCCTTTGCGTGATGCCACGGATGGCTGGACCGCCACCAAGCATCAGCACGGTTAGGCGAAGCACATCTTCGTCAACGGGTTTAATTAATATGGGCGAGGCAGCCAATGCACCACTATCCTCATCCAAGCCTCCGCTTTGGTCAATGCGGGCATAGTCGTCACCCTTGATGGCCATGGGGCGACCAGGCAATTGGCGTAAGCCTTGACGTACACCTTCCTTGATTTGTTCTAACAATTCACCTGTTATGGATTTGTTTTTGCCAACTTCCAAAAATAAATGCGGTATGCCAGTATCATCACACAAGGGACTATGGTTTTTCTCAGCCACCAAGGCATTGTCGAGAACCTGCCGCATCACCCAACAGGCGTTGTTGTTTTTCTCGTCGGCAATGGCTTTGCGATACGCTTCTTTCTGGTCTTCACGGAAGGTGGAGCCAGCTCTTACCAAGCAATCTGCTACTTTATCTATAATACTCATGTTCATATCGTATAGTTTAAGAGGTTTAAGGTGTTCAAGTAGTTCAAGTCTATTTAACGCCTTTGAACTTTTGAACCCTTGAACTTTTTGAACTTTCAATCGTAGATCGTTTCTCCTTTCGCTGCTGCTATGATGGCTTGATAATTTTCCACTTTGATTCTATAGAGTGCTTCCATTCCCAGTTCTGGCCAGGCCACACACTCACGTTCTAGTGTTTGGCTCTCCAATAGGGCAGTCACAGGTGGGATGATGGCAAAAACTGCATTATTATCTTGCAGTTTTTTTACAGTTTCCAATTTGATAGCACCCTTGCCAAGATGCATCTTGATGCCTCCAAGTTTTGATAGGGTCTCAAAGCTGCTTTCAATTTCCAATTTATTGCTCGATGTGGGGCCCACACCGGCAGGACTCACAGCGGTATGGAAAATCACACCGCCACTCAGGTCAATGCATCGTTTGTCCCAAGTGCCCGCCTCAAGTTCTTTGCAAATACGAGGCAACACAGCATCACGACCACAGAAAATGTAGCCCGATATTGACACCACATCGCCAACCTTCAGTTGGGAAATAGCCTCTTCACTGAATGGAGTAGTAAGTTTTATCATTTCTTGCATACCAAATTCATTATCTTGTTGATTGAAAAATCTTCTTTTCCTATTTCTTCTATCACCTCATTACATTCCTGTTTTGTCAAACCTCCATACATAGCCAATCTACGGTATTTATCTTCCAACTCTTCTTGTGTGATTGGATGTTCAGGCTCACCTTTGGGATATAAACAAGGTGCTTCAAACACATTTCCATCCTTAAAGTAGATTGTTACCTTAGCCCCTCTTACCGCTGGCGATTGTGCTGTCAGGTTTTCATCCTCAATAACTCTTACCTTTCGTGTTATAAGTTTGATGTTGTAATCATCCAAGTTCGCCTCGTTATAGTCAGCATAGCCAGCACTACCCTTCACAATAGCCAAAGCCACGGCGAATGGAGTACTAAGTTTAGCAGAACTGATACCCATAATATCAATATGGTCGTGGCTACCCACCGCCAACTTATATGTGCGAACCTCTATATGGTCTATCTGCTCTGGTTTCAGGTCAAGGTCGTTGCGCATATCAATGGTAGCATCAATGGCAGGATGGCAATGACGGCATGCTGCATGAACCTTTTGATAGATGCCCATAATGGCATAATCATCTGTGGCAAAGTCTGTCAAAAACTCTGGCTTTGGCGTACTGGTCAATGCGGCAAGAAAGCCACGTTTGCCTCCCATAATATCATCAGGGCCTGGCAAAACAAGTTTACCAACTTGTGCCGCCACAACACCAGCCATTGCAGCGCGACCCACGTTGTAAGGTTTCAGTTCAGACGCCTGCTCCTGTATTTCCAGCACACCAGCCGCACTACTCACGGCACAAGCCAGCGTTGACTTCAACTGCTCCACAGAATAACCACAAGCAAATGCAATACCCATAGCAGAACCTATGGTACCACAAGTTCCAGAAACATGATAACCCCTCTCCTTGTGCCCCGGCTGAATGGCTCTCGCACAACGCACAGCCACTTCATAACCCATCACAATACCACGAAGCACATCGTCGGATTTCAGATTCTCTTTCCTCGCAGCATCAAGCACAGCTGTAACAATGGATGCCCCCAAATGTATCATCCCATGACGATGCCCATCATCCAGTTCCAATACATGGGCAGCAAAGCCATTTAAGAATGCCTCGCTTGGAGCCGCTGCAATAAGTTCTGGGTGTTTTTCTTCAAGATATTTCTTTCCACCTACCAACACACCAAGGAAATCCAGCAAACAATTCTTTGCCTGACGCTTTGCTCGTATATCTAATGGACTTGTAAGTGAAACGAGCCCATCTATAAATGAATCTGTGACGTTATTTAACATTTTGTATTTCTCAATGATTAACTCTCATTTTACCACTAACTAAGCCAAAAGACTGATTCCTATTCATAGAATCAATCATCGACATCTGTTTTCCAGTCAAACTGAAATCAAACACATCAATATTTTCCTTAATATGGCTTTGCGAACCTGACTTTACTATAGCGACAAGTCCTTGTTGAACAACCCAGCGAATGACTATCTGCTGGATGCTTTTATCATATTCTTTTGCGATACTTTTCAACATGTCAGATTGCAGCAATTCTTCCATAATATCACCATGAGCAAACAAAGATCTTGCCTCAACCGCAATTCCATTTTCTTTACAGAAATCTATCACCTTCTTATTTGTATAAAACGGATGGATTTCGATTTGGTTGATAATTGGATATTCGCCACACGTTTTACGAATCTTTTGTAATTGTGATTCATCAAAACGGCAAACACCAATCATTTTCACCATTCCTTGCCCTCTAAATCTCATCAAATCGCCATAATATTTTTCGAATCCATTAGACGGACTATGTAACAAGTAAACATCCAAACATTTCTTTTGCAATCTTTCCAATGAACCTTTAATTGCATCCTCGGTTGTTGTTCGCCCATATTTAAACCACAAGAATTTTTTATAGGTTAATTGTGTCGCAGAAAACTTGGTCTGTACTATGATTTGATTCCTTGGTGTGTTAATATTGGAAAGAAAAGAACCGATTTCAGACTCGTTTTGATATTTGAAGGCTGTATCAATAAGCGTATAGCCATTATTGATGGCGCAATCCAATGCATCTTTCAACATGGCTCCTTTCATTGGGAAAGTACCCAATCCTATGCTTGAAAAATTCAGACCACCAACATTAACCGTTTCCATGATGATAATTTATAAGGTAGTTCCACCATCAACAGTGATAATCTGTCCAACTATAGCATTTGCAGCATCTGACAACAAGAAAGAGGCTAATTCCGCAATATCTTCTGGCACGATGATTCTCCGAATCGGATTTTTTGGAGAATATGCATTCTCTTCTATATCTTGATAATTAATAGATGAAGAGCAGTAACCAGGTGCTATTGCATTTACAATAATGTTTTTAGAAGCGTATTCTTTAGCAAAACCTTTGGTGAGACCATTTAATCCCCATTTCGAAATATAATAAGGGTGTGTGGAGCTCATACATCCATTAATGGAAGAGATATTTAATATTTTACCACCTGTATCTCCATTCATCTTAACCAAAGCGGATACAACTTGTTGGCAAATGAAATAAACTGCTCGTAAATTTGTATCCAAAGTCTTATCGTAAAACTCTTCATTGGTTTGTTTTCGGTCTAAAAAAGCAGCATTGTTTACGAAAGCATTGATACCACCCATCATATCTATTGCCTTTTTTAGTTTCTCATTTATCTCATCCGTTTTCGCTATGTCCCATTGCAAAATGTGCAAATTTGGATTGCTGATTGACGATTCTGCTTCTTTCAACTTTTCTATATTTCTGCCCGTTATTACAACCTCGGCACCTTCAGACAGAAACTTCTTTGCCATTGCTAAACCTATTCCACTACCTCCTCCTGTAACAACTATTTTCTTCCCCTGCAAGCACCCCCCCCTATTAATTTGACATAGAGTGAGTTGTGTTATTTTTCCGTTGTACCTGACGTATTTCGCTACTGCTTTTATTTTAGGGATTGTCGTATAATTCTAGATTTTTGACTTACCTTGTTGATTGTGTTTATGTTTTTTATACACAAAAGATGCTGACTTGTTACTCTCCAAGAGAATGTCGTTCACAACCGACCATTTTTTGTTCATAACCGTCTA
>JAEEGL011217439.1_pt1 | contig 24752 bp, 13 predicted proteins | sample 9134231 | NCBI WGS metagenome assembly JAEEGL01 (sample SAMN16246548, study PRJNA631951) | gut metagenome | biome: gut microbiome; feature: rumen; material: fiber-attached | host: Bos | place: Iran: Karaj | collected 2018-10
AACGGGGTGCAAAGGTACTAATTTTTTGTTTATAGTTTATAGTTTATAGTTTATAGATGATTACTTTTAGAAATATTTAACGATTGCGGTGATAAGGGCAAACAAATAAAGCGACGACTTTCGCAAGCGATCGCTCCATATCTTCAATAGGTATTAGCATTCTAAGGTAAAAAGATTGTTTTCAGGATAACGGCTGCAAAGGTACGTCAATTTTTCTTAACCACCAAGAGTTTTGGCATTTTTTTTTGACGAAACCCCATTGTGTTCCCACACAATCGCAAAAATTATCAAATGTTAACATGAAATGTTGCGCAATCGATTGATATTTGAGATATATCAAGAAGTATTACATCGGGCTGGCAACAGGCCCCTCCGCCTCGCGCGTACTTTATTTATATAATAAACGGTTTTGCTCTTCGAAGGGCGCAGGGATGACAGGTGTCAACTGTCATCCTGTCATCGCCTGCGTCATAGACGTCGTCTCGTCACCGGTCTGGCTGAATCAAGCGACGCGCCTCTTCAGATACTTCTCGCTCTTGACATACTCATCAGTCTTCTCGTCATGATAGATCAGTCCTCTACGAGTCCACTGACCTAACTGGTCTTTGGGATTCTCCTTCTTGCCCAGTTGACGACGGACGGTCTTCAGCTCTTCACGGGTAAAGCGTTCGTTGAGCAGGTCGAGCATGTTGGGAGTGCCGATGTTGATGACTGCTCGCTCCTTCTCCAACTGCAACTCCATGGCCTGTCCGAAGAGTCGCATCTTGCACCACATGTCGTAGTAGAACGACCATCGCACGAACTCCTCGATGTCCTTTGACCATCGCATCCCGTTCATCGCATAGAGGATGCACGCCTTTCGGAAGGCAATGACCACGGCTCGGCGTGAGATCTTCTCATAGCTCTCGTTGTCCATCATCACAGCACGGTCCTTGGCCTCCAAAGCCAGTTCCTTGGCCAGTCGCTTGGCTTGGGAACAGACAATCAGACCCTTGGCCTCGTCGAGCATCTGGAGATAGGGAGCCAGACGACTGCGCAGATGGTCGTCGTACTTGCCGAAGACGGGGAAGTCGACGGTCTTGTCCTCCACGATGGTGCAGACATTCAGTCGTGAGAAGGTGCCGTTGGCGATATGCTTGCCGAAGAACCTGACGGCATTGTCCTGTGTCGAGGAAACAGTGAAGTTCCAGCGCAGTGGTGTACGTGCCGTCACCGATTGGCTGCCTACACGCTCCTGACCATAGAGGTCAGTATCGAAGGCTCGACGGATGATCTCCGTAACGTGGTCGATGGAGCCGTTGCCTACCTGTTTGAGCATCTCCAACTCGTCCATTCGCGTGAACAGATACTTATTACCTGCTCGTTCTGCATCCTCCAGAAGTCGCACAAGGGCAGCGTTGGTCATGTTTGAGTCGACCACCTGGATACAGATGTCGTCAGGACGCTGGGGCTTGTCCTTGTTGGCACCTTTGGCGTTGACCATGTCGTTGTACTCCTTCAGCTTCTGACGGTTTTCACGACCTTCCTTCTCCAGCTTCTCCAAGATGAGTGAGATGGGCTGTTTGATGCACGACTTACCGCCAGAGAACTCAGCCAATACACAGGCCATGAGTGCTGCTTCCATCTCGGTATTGTCCCAGTACTCCAGCTTCACGTCGCCTCCCAGCCTTGTGGCCAGAGCCGGGAAGATGGCTGTGGCGATGGCTGGACGATACATGGCAGGGGCCTTCGAGGTAAGCAGTTTGATAGGTACGGGCAGGCGCTCGGGCATCTTCGGCTCTGCCATCAGCACACGGCTCTCGGCTGTGCCTCCCTCTGCGTTCAGCCTACGTCGGCAGAAGTCGAGTGTCAGTTCTATCTTCTTCGACAGTCCAGGGGCCTGGTTACGCTGACAGGCACTGCGGATGGTGTCGTCAACACGATCCTGAGCCTCGCCGTAGTTGGGCAGGATGCTACGAATCCACTGAGGATCATCGTTGCAGACATGGCGCAGATGACAGGCCATCAGGAAGATGAAGTCGTTGCGCGATCCGTGCTCTGGTGCTCCTCCCAACTGATCCGCCAACTCCTCAACGATGTAGGAGTAGGGGATACCCTTGTAGTCCTGAGGGTAACCTTTTTCCCCTCCTGAGTTAGGAGGGGTAGGGGTGGTCTGAACGGCCGCAGTTACCTTGGGACGCCCATCGATGTCGAATCCGCGGTCGGTGTAGGCCTTCCGGCGCTGAGCGATCTCCTCGTCTGAGAGTCGGGCATACCAGTCGTCGCTGGTATAGAGCTGCGATGTCCAGTCAGAGAGATAGATCATACGCTCTGGCGAGATGCAGCTCTCGTCGTAGGCCACTCCCAGTGCCTTGCAATAGGCCATCTGAGCCTCCTCGATGGTCATGCCCAGAGGGATGCGGATGTCGAGGTGGAGTTTGCCCGATGGAGAGTTTTCAGCATGGAGCAGCTTACCCTTCCATTCACCTTCATTATTATTAAGAAGGTGAGCTCTGGACAAGGCCGTCTGCACATCCCTCTCATCGTCGATGTCGATGCAAGTCTGCCAAGTGAACTCTTCTGGCAGGATGCAGTCTTGTGAACGATGGCCGTCCTTGAATCTGAAATAGTGGGGACAGCGGAAGGGCAGCTGGCTCTTCAGTCTGCGTCGCTCGTCAGCATCGCTGGAGTCTCGGATCTTCTCGATCAGCTGACAGACTCCGGCAGAGGCTGTGGTTTCGAAATAGGTGTCGAGGCTGGCCTCGAAAACCTTTGATTTGTTTGCGTTGATCGTAGTGACCATGGATAGTTGTCTTCTTCTCATTTTATTCCTTTCTTTCTCGAAAATTAAACATTCAGTTAAAAACTCACTCTTGTCCGAATTCCGGACTTCGGACACTGCAAATTTACGAAGATTTTTTCACTTCTTCTGGTTATTTGCAAGCGTTTAGGGACTTCGGAAAGAAGTTGGAAAATGATTGGAAAAAGTCGGAAAAATGTTGGTGTTCTTCGGAAAAGATTCGGAAGGTTGTTGGTTAAATTCGTGTTTTTTCGCGTTTAGTAGTCCACGACGATTGTCCGCTTCAGCACGGGTTCAAATTCCTTGGCGATCATGTTGCAGATGGTACGGTCCTGGGCCTCCTGAGGATTCAGGTGGCTCAGCTTGGTCCATTGCGTCCAAGGCTCCTTGCGGTCGACGATACAGTAGTCACCGCTCTTGCGGACATTGTCGCGACCCTTGCCTGGAAGCATATTGCAGATGAGCTGGTCGAACTTATTACGGGTGGTCTTCATGATGATGCCCTCATCGATCATCACCCGCATCACATGAGCCCAGTCCCAGTTCTCCTGACGCGTGGATATCTTCTGGTCTATCGCCCTGACGATGTCAATCAGCTTGGCGGCTACCGTGGCGGAGCGGAACTGTGGCATGAACTCCTTCGGCATGCAATTGGGACTGATGGTCTGTCCTCCCTGAATCTCGATGACGGCCTGGCGCACAGCCTCCTCATCGCCACCGTTCTCTGCCCAGAAAAGGAGCAGATTCACATACGCCTGGCGACGAGCCTGAGTCGATTGCGACTTGGCGTACTCTACGATATAGTCGAGGGGAATGACGGTCTCATGTGTCTTTGCCATCGCGCGTACCTTATTTTATTATAGTATTTCCTTGAAATGGGTCTCGATGCCCTGAGAGGCGTTCAGACGGTTGAGCACGTCAGCCAGCATCCCGTCGTTCGTATTGAACTTCACACTCCCGATGCCTCCCAGCAGATGGTGCCTGTAGACCGAGAGCTGATAGATCAGGTCGCTGTAGATCTCGTCGGCCGTACCCATCGACTCGAAGTAGAACCCATTGAAATGGTTGCCCTTCACGATATACTCACGCTTGGAGAGGTCTTTTTCAAAGTGGCCCCTGGCGAGTGAGATGCCGAGTGTGGCCTCGTAGTCGTACTTCGTCACCATCTCCGGCTTACCGTCCTCGTCGAGCATGGTCTTGCCGTCTTCGTCCTTCAACTCCACCTCAGGCAGTTTTATATGACAGTCGAGCCGTTGCAGGCGCTCCAGGATGTACTCGGGGCCCGAGGGCTCCAGCTGCTGGAAGTCGTACTCTATAATGCTCGCCAGCCAAAAGAGGTTCGTGCCTGTGAGGCCGTTCTTCGGGTTGTAGGTGCAGATCACACGGCAGTCCTCCAAGTCCGTCGTCACCAGTGTGCCTGCGGGAAACTCCTCGCCCTGGTCGATAACTGGATACTGCTGCGCCTCAACAATCTCCGCACTCATCTCTTCGGGGTCGTCCTCCCACGTTATCAGTGTGGCGATGTGCCTGCCTATCTTACCACCGGCGTAGATCACCTTATACGGCTTGTCGAGCTTCAATAGTTTACTGTTCATAATCGGGTCCGTTTTGTTTTCAGCCTGCAAAGGTAAGGAAATTTTTCCATTGAGCGAAGAGAAAGGGAATATATTTTCATCCTTGAGGGCGATGACACGATGACAGTTGACACCTGTCATCCCCGCGCCCTACATTCCGTTTTAAGACTAATTTTTAGTCTTATTTATATATATAATATATTATATATATAAATAAGAAATATATCAAACCTATCTCCTCTTCCGTTCATATCGCAGCGATGACAGCTGTCAACTGTCATCCTGTCATCGATAGGTGAAAAAATGGCCGTTTTTGCTATCTCAGAGATTACAAAATCGCCCTCATCCGCCTTACCCCCCATACTTTACTCTCTTGCTAATGCCTGTTTACCCTCTTGCTAATGCCTGTTTACTCTGTTACTAAGCATTGTTTACTATAGTAAACCCCTATCTCCAACACACTAAACAGGCATCCCCAACGCACTAAGCAGATATCTCCAACACCCATTTCTGCCCCAATAACTCCACTCATCTCCATATTTTTTCCTTATTTTCCTTGGAAATATCATAAAGATTACCTATTTTTGCAGCAGAAAACTTAAAACAATTGCATAATGAAGAAGTTTTTTATAGCAATTATCGCGATGCTACTGTCATTGATGGCAGGTGCAACTGAAATTAATGGTATTAATTACAGTTTAGATTCTTCGACAAAAACGGCGTCGGTAAGTCAAGGATCTTATTCTGGTAACGTTATTATTCCTTCTCAAGTGACTTACAATGGTGTGACTTACACTGTGACGTCAATAGCGGGGCAATCATTCTATGGGTCTAACGTGACCTCTGTGACTATACCCAATACAGTGAAAGTTATACCATTGGGAGCATTCCAGTATTGTAATAGTCTTACAAGCATAACCATTCCTAGTAGTGTAACCAAATTAGAAGAAGAATCTTTAGGTGGTTTCACTGGCGTTATTCATATAACAGATTTAGAAGCCTGGTGTAAGACTTTTGTCCATCCTGCAGCTTTTTATGATTCCGGTTGTTACCGTTTGTATTTGAATGGAAAAGAAATAACAGATTTAGTTATCCCTAGTGGCGTCACATCCATCGGTATGTGTACATTTTCTTATTGCACCAGTATTACTTCAGTGACCATCCCAAACAGCGTGGAATCCATCGGCTGGCAGGCCTTCTATGGTTGTAGTGGCCTGAATGCAATTTATTGTCTTAATCCCGAACCGCCAACGTGTAATAATTCTTTTGGAGGTAATGAGGAAAAATGTGTTTTGTGGGTACCGAAAGAGAGTATAGAGTCATATAAGAAAGCTAATGGATGGAAGGATTTCAAAAACATTGCTGCATTTAGCACAATACCTGAAGATGGTGAGAAAATAAGTGGCAAATGTGGTAATAATGTCTATTATGTCTATAATAAAAAGACTTATACGCTTACTATCTCAGGCGAAGGACAAATAGATAGTTATGATCCTAATGATGTTGAATATGCTCCATGGTATCGATATGCAGGGGATATTCATTCATTATTTATTGAGTCAGGAGTAACAAGTATCGGCAATTGGGCTTTTTATGAATGCTCAAACATAAACTCTGTAACCATCCCAAATAGTTTGACATACATAGGCAAATGGGCTTTCTGTGGCTGTAGTAATTTAACCACTATGACAATCCCCAATAGTGTGGAAAAAATTAACTGGATGGCTTTCGAAAAATGTAGTAGTTTGACTTCTTTGATCATCGGAAACAGTGTGACAGACATAAGTGATGATGCTTTTCAAGGCTGTACTAGCCTAACTTCTATCAAAGTGGCAGAAGGTAATCCGAAGTATGACTCTCGTAACAATTGTAATGCACTCATTGAGACATCATCAAACACCCTGATTATGGGATGTAATAACACCATTATCCCTAACGGCGTGACTTCAATCAGCGGTAGTGCTTTTTCTGGTTGCAGCGGCCTGACCTCCGTTTCCATCCCCAACAGCGTGACCTCTATTGGTATTTCTGCTTTCAGTGGTTGCAGCGGCCTGACCTCCGTCACTATCCCCAATAGCGTGACATCCATCGGCGATTATGCTTTCTCCAATTGTAATGGTTTAACCACCATTTATTCTCTTAATAATACACCATCGACATGTGAACAATATTATAGTGATTATTATGATTATAGTGATTATTATACTCAATTTAACTCTGTCGATAAAACGAACTGTATACTTTGGGTTCCTAAAGGGTGTGTAAATGCATATAAGGAGGCTGACGGTTGGAAAGATTTCCAAAACATTGTTGCATTTAGTACAATACCTGATGATGGTGAGAAAATTAGTGGCAAATGCGGCGAGAATGTATATTATGTCTATAATAAATCAACGCATAATCTAACCATTTCAGGCGAGGGGCAAATGTATAGTCCTTTAGAAGCAATCGATACTCCATGGTATCAATATGCAGGGGAAATTCATTCAATAAATATAGAGCCAGGAGTAACAGTCATCGGTAGAAACGCTTTCTCTGGATGCTCAAACCTGACTTCCGTTACCATTCCCAACAGTGTGACCTCCATCGACAAATGGGCTTTTTATGGTTGTGGTAGCCTGACTTCTGTCACCATCCCCAATAGCGTGTCATCCATTGGCTGGTATTCTTTTGCTTACTGTCGCAGCCTGGCCTCTGTCACCATTCCTAACAGCGTGACATCCATTAGTGAATATGCTTTTCATTGCTGCAATAGTCTGACTTCAATTGTCGTGGAAAATGGTAACACATCATATGACTCTCGTGGCGATTGTAATGCACTAATAGAAACATCAACAAACACTTTAATTAATGGATGTTTAAACACAGTCATCCCCTATGGCGTGACATCTATTAAAGATAATGCTTTCAGAGATTGTAGTAATCTGACCTCTATTACCATCCCTAACAGCGTGACATTTATTGGTGATTATGCTTTTTATGGTTGTAGTGGTTTGGCATCAATTACCATCCCAAACAGTGTGACATACATTGGTTGTGTTGCTTTCGATGGTACAGCTTGGTATAATAACCAGCCTGACGGATTAGTGTATGCGGGTAAATTCGCCTATAAGTATAAAGGTGAGATGCCTGTTAATACTCGAATTACTATAAAACATGGTACTTTAGGTATAGCAAATGAAACTTTCTATGATTGCAGCGGTCTGATTTCCGTTGTTATCCCCAACGGCGTGACCTTCATCGGTGACTATGCTTTTATGCATTGCAGCGGCCTGACCTCCGTCACCATTCCCAACAGCGTGACGTCCATCGGCTATTGTGCTTTCGAAGAATGCAGCGGTTTATCCACCATTTATTCTCTTAATAATACGCCATTGACATGTAAACAATATTATAATACTCAATTTAACTATGTCGATAAAACGAAATGTGTTGTGTGGGTTCCCAAAGGGAGTGTAAATGCATATAGGGAGGCTGATGGTTGGAAAGATTTCCAAAACATCAAGGAGTTGACATTTGGCGATGTTAATATAGATTTTGTGGTGAATCAGGCAGACTTAGATGCTACCGTCGACTTTACTATGGACAAAGACCCTGAAGGCTTCTATGAGAACCTGGCAGACTTGAATGGAGACAATAAAGTGGATGCTGTGGATGTGGTGAAACTTGTCACTATTCTGAACCAGCAAGAGGGGTTGAATATGGATTGGCAGGCGAAGTATAGCAATCAGGTGATTTCCTCTCTCTCATGTACATTGAATAACGATGGTGACAAGGCCATTCAGTTGACAAAATGTGAACTCTACTACAATCAGAGTTTGGTGAGTTCTTCCAACTTTAAAGTGACGTTGGCATCAGGAGGTAGTAAGAAATGTTCCTTCGATGAACTGGCAAGTTATTCCACAAGAACGGGTTTCTCTCTCGTTTGGTATTATACCTACAACGGCGAGGAATATACCTACCGCTGCGAAATAGAGGAATAAGTAATGTAAGAGAATCAAATTCAACGGGTCCAGATTTGTAAACCCCTATCTCCAACACCCATCTTTGCCCCATTATCCCAACTCCACTTCGCAATTTTCCCTTATTTTCTTTGGAATTTTCACTAATATTCCATATATTTGCACCGTCAAAGCATTAATATAACGAATATGAAGAAACAATCTTTAATCATAATCCTGCTTACCGTGCTTATGAGCATGATAGGAGCAAGGGCTTTCGCCCACGACATTGAAGTAAAGAATAATGATGGCGTAACCATCTATTATAGGTGGGCCAATAACAAAACTGAGTTAACTGTCAGCTATCGTGGATCGGGTCGGGATGCTTATAGTAACGAATACATCGGCAATGTGGTAATCCCTAAATCTGTTAAATATAATGGGAAAACCTATCCTGTGACCTCCATCAACTATTCTGCTTTCTCTGGCTGCAGCGGCCTGACCTCTGTCACCATCCCCAATGGCGTGACCTCCATCTTAGATGCTGCTTTTAGCGGCTGCAGCGGGCTGACCTCTGTTACCATCCCCAATAGTGTAACGAGCATCGGACTTGGAGCTTTCGGTGATTGCATAGGCCTGACCTCGGTCATCATCCCCAACAGTGTGACCTCCATCGGCAGTTCTGCTTTCAGCGGTTGCAGCGGTCTGATCTCTGTCACTATACCCAACAGCGTGAAATCCATCGGCGATAATACTTTCTATGGTTGTAGTGGCCTGACCTCAGTAACCATCCCCAACAGTGTGACCTCCATCGGCTATTGTGCTTTCTGGTATTGCACAGGTCTGACCTCTGTCACCATACCCAACAGCGTGAAATCCATCGGTAATGAAGCTTTCTATCATTGCAGTGACCTGACGTCTGTCACCATTGGCAACAGCGTGACATCCATCGGCAATCATGCTTTTGGTCATTGCAGCGGTCTGACCTCCATTACCATCCCCAACAGCGTGACCTCCATTGGTAGATGGGCTTTCTGGTATTGCACAGGCCTGACCTCGGTCACCATACCTAATAGTGTGACATCCATCGGCAGTTCTGCTTTTTCTTGTTGCAGCGGCCTGAACTCTATTCAGGTTGAAAGTGGTAATACAAAATATGATAGTCGAGGTAAATGTAATGCTATCATAGAAACATCATCAAATACCTTAGTAGCAGGGTGTAAAAACACGATCATCCCCAATAGCGTGACATCCATCGGCGAGGATGCTTTCTATGGTTGCACAGACCTGACTTCCGTCACCATCCCTAACAGCGTAACATCTATCGGCGATCGTGCTTTCGGTAATTGTAGCGGCCTGACCTCCTTCACCATACCCAATAGTGTGACATCCATCGGTAACTCTGCTTTCAGCGGTTGCAGCGGCCTTACCTCCTTCACCATTGGCAACAGCGTGACCACCATCGGTGATAATGCTTTCAATGGTTGTAGAGGCCTGACTTCCGTCATCATCCCCAATAGCGTGACCTCTATCGGCAGTTCAGCTTTCTCTGGATGCAGCGGCGGTCTGAACTCTATTCAGGTTGAAAGTGGTAATCAGAAGTATGATTCCCGAAATAATTGTAACGCCATCATAGAAACATCTTCCAATACATTAATCTTAGGATGTGAAAATACAATCATCCCCAGCAACATGGAATCCATCGGCAGTGGGGCTTTCTCAGGCTGTACCGGCCTGATTTCTGTTACCATCCCCGCCTGTGTGACATCCATCGGCAGAGGGGCTTTCTCAGGCTGCAGTAACTTAGCAACTATTACTGTAGATGCAGAGAATAAAGTCTTTAACTCGCCCGACGGCAGTAATGCGATTATTGAAACTACGTCAAATACTTTGGTAGCAGGATGTAAAACTACAATCATCCCCAACAACGTGACATCCATCGATGGTTCTGCTTTCTCTGGTTGCAGTGGTCTGATATCGGTCACCATCCCCTATAGCGTGACCTCTATCGGCAGTTATGCTTTCTATGGTTGCAGTGGTCTGACATCGGTCACCATCCCCAATAGTGTAACATCCATCGATGGTTCTGCTTTCTATAATTGCAGCAGCCTGACTTCCGTCACCATCCCTAACAGCGTAACATCCATCGGCAATTATGCTTTTTCTCGTTGCAGCAGCCTGACCTACGTTACCATCCCCAACAGCGTGACATCTATTGGATGGTCTGTGTTTGAAGACTGTAATAATCTGCAATATATTTGTTTGACCTCTGATATATTTCCGAGTATCAGCAATTATGGCTTTAATTCTAATTGCCAATTTAATATTTCACAGAAGGCTTACGAAAGCGGGATTCCATCTGACATCACAAAATTTGCGACATACAGCGATACTCCGATGTTCGTTCAGGTGAAATCGAAAACCGCGACGTCGGCCGTATTTGAAGTGCGACCAGTAAACGATCCCGATAATGCAATCTATACAGTGACGACTTATGGCCAGACACCAGGCCAGAACGTCAGATGGAAGCTGGATGACCATAACTACGGCATCGTGAGCGAAAAGGCTGATGGAACATTGACAATGGAGACGCAGGAGGCACAGGCTATGAGCATTAATAAAGCGAGACTCTCAGCATCAGTCAGTGAACCTGATGACGACCAGCATTACGGCTTCGAATGGTTGCGTTATGATGCACCAGAAGGAATGAATCCCTATCAAGTTTCAGCTTCGCTGTATAATAGTCAGATCGTAGGTGCGCTTGGCGGTCTTAACCCTGACAAGTATTACAAGTATCGTCCATACTACAAATCAGACAATGGTACTATCTTCAGAGGAGAATGGAAAATATTTACAACAGGCGATTATTACGCGTTCTTTGATCCAGAGGTGCATACAAAGGAGCCTGTCGCCTTAAGCGATGGCAAGATGATCCTGCTATTGTTCTGCGCAGAAGGAACTGAAGAGATTCTTGAGAAGGGCTTCGAATTAATCAAGAAAGCAATAGAGTCACTAGGTTCAAGATCTGATGGCGAGGACATAACCAAAGTGATCGTCAGCGGAAACGAGATGAGTGCTACTATCGAAGGATTGGAGCCTGGCACGGAGTATATCTGTCGCTCTTATGTGAAGACGGCATCAGGCACGACCTATGGTGAAGAAAAGATATTTAAGACTCCTCTTCCAGGCGATGCCAACAATGACGGCGTGGTAGATGTTGCGGATATCGTTGAGATCGTCAATGCCAAGGCTGGTAATTCCTCAGCATCTTTCAACCTTACTAATGCAGATATGGATGGTAACGGCAAGCTCACAGAAACCGATATCAACGCTATCGTGAATAAAATAATGCAGAAGTAAAAGCTTATGGTCAAATAAATATTGACAAATTTGACAAATGACAGTATCATTTCAGAAGAGGAGGGTACTGTCGTTGTGAAAATAAATAGGTCAATTGCTTGTAAATTTCACAAATATTTCCTATCTTTGCAGCAAATAACTTAAAACAATTGCAATATGAAGAAGATTTTTATAACAATTATCGCAATGATACTGCCTTTGCTGGCAAGTGCTGAAATCATTACTGTTGACGGCATTAAGTATAGCATTAATTTTTTATATGAAGCAGAAGTGGTTAATTCTTATGAATATTCTGGTAATATAACTATCCCTCCTTCTTTTATGTATAACGGAGAGAGCTATGTAGTAAAGAAAATAGGGAAATATGCATTTCAAGGTTCCACAGATTTAATATCCGTTGTAATTCCCAATTGCGTTACTGCCATAGGTGAAAATGCTTTTTATCAATGTTCTGGTCTTAAATCAGTAAATATCCCTAACGGCGTGAAAACAATTGAAAATTATGTTTTTGGTAGCTGTAGCAGCCTAACAAAAATGACCATTCCTCATGGTGTTATTAGTATAGGGGAATGTGCATTTTATGGGTGCACTGGTTTGACTTCGTTGACAATACCAACTAGTGTTACCCATATCGAAAATGGCGCTTTCCAAAATTGCTATAATTTATCATCGATAAATATTCCCAATAGCGTGATATCTATTGGCATTTATGCTTTTTGTTGGTGCAAAGCATTAAGTTCAATAACCATTGGTAAAAATGTACAATATATTGGCAGAAATGCTTTTCAGTCTTGTATAAATCTCTCATCTGTTAATGTTTCTAATAGTGTTTATAATATCGAATCGTTAGCTTTTTCTAGTACACCATGGTACGAAGATCAACCTGCAGGCTTGGTCTATGCTGGGAAAGTTGCATATAAGTATAAAGGAAATTTGCCACCAAGGGGCACGCATATTAAAATTGATGAAGGAACAATTGGTATAAGTAGTATGGCTTTCTATAATTATAGTAATTTTACCTCTGTTACAATTCCAAGCAGCGTGACTTTTATAGGAAACGATGCCTTCTATAACTGTTCCGACTTGAAGGACGTATATTGTATGGCAGAGGATCTTCCAATTGTGTTAGAAGATGCTTTTCGGGCTTGCAATTTAGGAAGTATATCTCTTCATGTTCCAAGCAAATCGGTTGCAGCTTATCGTTCAGAAGCGCCATGGTGTAATTTTAAAGAAGTTATCGCATTACCCAAATGTTCAAAACCCACAATTGTTCGTGATGACAACCAGTTTGAATTCACCTGCGAAACTGCAGATGTAAAGTATGTTTATGAGATCAGTGAAAATACACACACGACAATAACTGATAATACACAAAATAAAATGATTTTTAAGCCACAGATTTATTCTATCTCTGTTTATGCTACTAAGGACGGTTATGAAAACTCTGATAAAGCCAGTTTAGATTTCAAAGCCCCCAGCAAGCTGGGCGACCTAAACGACGACGGCAAGGTGGATGTCGCTGACCATGTGAAGCTGTCGGATATCATTTTGAATAGATATAAATAGCGTATTGTTGCATTATTTACAATAATCAATTGGGACGGCTCTATCAAAGGGTCGTCTTAATTGTATGAATCGTAATATGTTCCACCGTAAATATTCTCTGTTTTATTTGGAACTTTCACAAATATTTCCTATTTTTGCAGCAGAAAACTTAAAACAATTGCAATATGAAGAAGATTTTTGTAACAATTTTCGCAATGATACTGCCCTTGCTGGCAAATGCAACTTATATCAAAGGTATAAATTACAGTTTTAATTCGTCGACTAAAACGGCAACTGTTGAAAATGGTTCCTATTCTGGTAGTGTTAGTATTCCTTCCCAAGTGACAAACAACGGCGTGACTTACACTGTGACATCCATCGGCTATAAGGCTTTCTATGGTTGCAGTAGTCTGACTGCCGTAAACATCCCCAACAGCGTAACAGATATTAATATTAGTGCCTTCGAGGGCTGTAGTAATGTTGCCTCTATAACCATCCCCAGCAGTGTGACTATAATTAATGAGAGATCTTTTTGGGGGTTTAGAGGCATTTTTAATATACAGGATCTAGCGGCTTGGTGTAATATGTCTGTCCTCGCTATTGATTTTATGGATCGTAATCCCGATTTGTATGTGAATGGAGTAAAAATAGAACATTTAGTCATCCCAAGCGGTGTTACGTCTGTTCGCAATTTCCGTTGTTTCAGCGGTCTGAAATCTGTCACCATCCCCAGCAGCGTGACATCCATCGGCAATGCGGCTTTCATCGGTTGTAGTGGCCTGACCTCCGTCACCATTCCTAATAGCGTGACGAGTATCGGAAGTGGTGCTTTTTCAAGTTGCCGCGGCCTGACTTCCGTCACCATACCCAACAGCGTGACTTCCATCGGCAGTTCTGCATTCTCAGGTTGCGGTGGCCTGACCTCTGTCACCATCCCCAGTAGCGTGACATCCATCGGCAGTTCTGTTTTCTCTAGTTGTGGTAGTCTGACCTCTATTAAAGTTGAAAGCGGAAATGAGTATTATGATTCTCGAAATGATTGTAATGCTATTATCGAGAAGTTATCAAACACCTTAATAGCTGGATGCAAGAATACAATCATCCCCAACAATGTGACATCCATCGGTAATGATGCTTTCAGAAGTTGCAGTGGCCTGATCTCTGTGACCATCCCTAACGGTGTGACGTCAATCGGCGGTTCTGCTTTCTCTGGTTGCAGCGACCTGACCTCAGTGACCATCCCCAACGGTGTGACCTCCATCGGCGATTGGGCTTTCTATGAGTGCAGTGGCCTGACTTCGGTCACAATCCCCAACAGCGTGACGAGCGTCGGAAGTAATGCTTTTTCAGGTACACCATGGTTAAATAACCAGCCCAATGGATTAGTTTATGTTGGTAAAGTTGCATATAAATATAAAGGGGATATGCCTGAAAAAACATCCATAATAATAGAAGATGGCACGGTGGCGATAAATGGTGCTGCTTTCTCTGGTTGCAGTGGTCTAATGTCTGTCACCATCCCTAGCAGCGTGACATCCATCGGCGATAATGCTTTCAACGGTTGCAGCGGTCTGACCTCTGTCACTATCCCAAACAGCGTGGAATCCATCGGCTATTACGCTTTTTCTAGGTGTAGCAGCCTGACCTCCGTGACTATCCCCAATAGCGTGACCTCCATCGGCAGTAATGCTTTTTCTGGTTGTAGCAGTCTCAAAACTGTTATATCAGAAATTGAAACCCCATTTGATATTAATTCTAATTCTGTGTTTCCAAATGAAGTATTATCTTCTGCAAAATTGATTGTCCCAGCTGGGAAGAAGTCTGCATATCAGTCTATCGAAGGGTGGAAGCAATTCCAGAATATAATTGAGGTCGGAGGTTTTGGATATGACTTTGAGGCTGATGGTATCCGATATATAGTAGGCACGAATAATACAGTCTCAGTCATATCTAGAAAAACCAAATACTCTGGTGATGTTATAATTCCTGAAAAGGTAACTTATAATGGTGTATCATATACTGTGACAACCATCTATCCTAGTGTTTTCAATGATTGCCGCGACTTGACTTCCGTCACTATTCCCAACAGCGTGACATACATCGGCGATGAGGCTTTCTTTGGTTGTAGCGGTCTGACCTCCGTCACCATCCCCAACGGCCTGACATCCATCAGTAGTGGTACTTTCGCTAGTTGCGGTCTGACCTCCGTCACCATTCCTAACAAAGTGACTTCCATCGGCAGCTATGCTTTCGTAACTTGCCACGGCCTGACTTCTGTCACCATCCCCAGCAGCGTGACATCCATCGGCAGTTATGCTTTCGATGGTTGCAGTGTCTTGAATACTATTGAGTCAGAAATAGAAAAGCCTTTTATAATAAGTAGTTCTGTATTTAGTGGCGTTCCTTCTAATGCAACGCTGATAGTCCCCAAAGGTACAAAGTCGGCATATCAGGCAACAGCGGGCTGGAATCAATTCCAGAATATAATTGAGGTCGGAGGTGTGGGATATGGCTTTGAGACTGATGGTATCCGATACATGGTAGGCGCGAATAATACAGTCTATGTCGTATCTAGAAAAAACAAATACTCTGGTGATGTTATAATTCCTGAGAAGGTAACTTGTAATGGTGCATCATATACTGTGACATCCATCTTCCCAAGTGCTTTCAATGAATGCAGCGACCTGACTTCCGTCACTATTCCCAACAGCGTGACATATATCGGTGATGAGGCTTTCTTAGGATGTATCGGTCTGACCTCTGTCACCATCGGTAGCAGAGTGACAAACATCGGCTATCATGCTTTCTGGTTCTGCGGCCCTCTGACCTCCATTCTGTCTCTTAATAACACACCACCAACTTTTGATGGTACATATGTTAACGAAAATTCTGTACTTTGGGTTCCTAAAGGGAGTGCAAATGCATATAGGGAGGCTGACGGTTGGAAAGATTTCCAGAACATCAAAGAGATAATAGATGGTGATGTCAATCTCGATGGAGAGGTGAATCAGGCAGACGTAGATGCAATCGTCGACTTTATTATGAACAAAGACCCAGAAGGCATCTATGAGAGCCAGGCTGACTTGAATGGAGATGATGTGGTGGATGCTGCAGATGTGGTGAAACTCGTCACAATTCTGAACCTACAAGAGGGGTTGAGTATGGAATATCAGGCGAAGTATAGCAATCAGGTGATCTCCTCTCTCTCATGTACATTGAATAACGATGGTGACAAGGCTATTCAGTTGACTAAATGTGAACTCTACTGCAATCAGAGCTTAGTAAGGTCTTCCAAATTTAAGGTGACGCTGGCATCAGGCGGAAGCAAGAAATGTTCCTTCGATGACCTGGCAAGTTATTCCACTAGAACGGGTTTCTCTCTCGTTTGGTATTATACCTACAATGGCGAGGATTATACCTACCGCTGCGAAATAGAGGAATAAGTAATGTAAGAGAATCAAATTCAATTATTAACTAAAAAACGACAAAGAGTATGAAAAGACTATTTCTATTTTTGCTGACCTTATGCGTTAGCATGTTGAGCGCGATGGCTACTACTGAAACCATCAAGACGACAGCTCTACCTGAGACGTCAGACGTCTTTAACCAAATCGGTGAGGACAACCTAATCAATGTCACCAAACTGATATTCGAGCCGGGTAGTACCATCAACAGCTATGACATCATGATCATCCGTAACAGAATGCCCTACCTTACGGATCTTGATATGGGCGAAGTTTCTATCGTTGCTAACAAGCATGAGTATTATACGGGATATCATTCTCAAAATGATACACTTGGTGCGTATGCCTTCTATGAAGTGCCAAATCTAGAGAATGTCGTTCTGCCTAAATCGATAAAATATATTGGCTCCAATGCTTTTTCTTCTAACGATATGACATATGATTATGATAAGCAATCAAAACTTAAAACTGTTAGATTTCCTGATGGGTCAATAATCAAAGGAATTGGCAGTAGGGCTTTTGCTAATTGTAGGAATCTTCAAAGTGTCAATTTCCCAGAAGGATTAGCCACTATAGAAGGAGATGCTTTTAGTGGTAGTGGTATAACAAGTGTAACTCTCTTAGATGGGATAATTTCTATTGGGTGGAATGCTTTTTCTGGTTGTTCAAGTTTAACCAGCGTGAGTCTCCCAAAAACACTAAAAAGGATAGAAGGGTCTGCATTTAGTAGTTGTTATAACTTAAGTAATATTACTTTTCATTATGATAAAGAATATAATAAAGGTGAAGATAAAAAACTTATAATAGAAGGATCTGCTTTTTCATATTGTTCTGCTTTAAGTAATATAGAACTCCCAGCTCATCTGATACGAATTGGTTCGAATGCATTTCAGAACTGTTCTGGTCTTCAGTCTATCAATATACCTTCATCAGTTATGAAAATAGATCAAAATGCATTTGAAAATTGTAATCAACTGAATGATATATATCCACAACCGATAACGCCCATCCATATAGACCAAACTACTTTCAGCACTTATGCTACTGCAAATGTACATCTGACAAGACAGGAAGACAGTGCTAACAAGTATTATTGGAATACGGAATGGAATCAATTCCTTAAACTTCATACAACTCCAGAGAATCCTGGTGAAGAAAATCCTGATGACGATAATACCGTCAATCAATTTTTCTATATCCCTAGCGATAATGACTTTACATTCTCGGCAGGCTCAAGTCGTATCAATGGTCAGCCGGATGTTGACTTGTATTCTGGTTCTGGTTTGACAGTGGAGGGCGAGGAAACTCAGAATCTGGGTGATATTCACTTAATGGTAGAAGAAACTGGATATAATTCGATGGGAGGAGGAGAAATTAAATCCAGCTCAATTATAGGAAACAACAACATCACTGCCAATAAAGTGTTTTTCGATCTTTCACTTCAAGCTAACCGTTGGTACTTTATGAGCTTCCCCTTCAAGGTACGCATCTCCGACATCATCTGTAAGGGCAATTGGGTGTTCCGCTATTATGACAGCGAGACTCGTGCAAAGAATGGAAATGGAGGTTGGAAGGATCTGCCAGAAAGTGAACAATATCTCTATCCTGGACAAGGATATATTTTCCAAACAGACTATTACAATAACTCCATGGAAACGGGGCCCACAACGACAGAAAACGATACAAAAGAACCAACAATCCGTATTCCAATCGAAACGGAGAATCTTGACTTCTCTGGTGCAGACAAGAGTAATGCCGTCACCTCGTATCCTTCAAGCGATGCTTCGAATGCCAGCTGGAACTTTATGGGAAATCCCTATCCTAGCTACTTCGATTTAGACGAGATCGACTACACCGGCCCCATCACGGTATGGAACGGATCGAGCTATGTGTCTGTCAGAAAGGGCGACGATAAGTACCACTTCCGTCCGCTCGAGGGCTTCTTCGTCCAGAAACCTGAAGGCGTGGATGCTGTGAAGTTCCTGGCAACGGGTCGACACACTTTGAGCCAGTGGGCAGAGATTCAGGCAGGAAAGTCTATGACAAGAGCTGCTGAGACACGCTCGGCTATGAGTCGCCAGCTGATAGACCTGACGATTTTTGACGGATCAAATACCGATAAGACTCGCGTGGTGTTCAATCCCGAGTGCGCTGAAACGTATGAGATCGGAACGGATGCCTGCAAGTTTATCGCAGCCAAAGCTGCCCAGCTCTATTCTGTGGATAGTAAGAACGTGAACTATTCCATCAATGAGCGCTCTGAAGGTGATGTGCGTTTGGGATATGTAGCAGTGAAGAGCGGCGAGATGACTATCAGCGCAGGCCGCATGGATACGCCCGTGGCCATCTACGACAAGGAAATGGGTATCACCTTTGATCTCAGCAAGGGTGCCTATCAGTTCTCTACCGAGGCTGGTATTTTCAACGATCGTTTCGTGCTGGTAAGAGGTGGCGGTGCAACTCGTATCAATGCCATCAATGCCGAAGCTGCTGATGACGATGCTCCTGTCTATACACTTGGCGGTCAGCGTGTTGAGCAGTTGAAGGCCAACCGCGTATATATCACTAATGGTAAGAAGGTGATTAAGAAGTAGTGGTATGAAGAGATCATTTATCAACCGTATGGCTGTTATGTTGCTTGCTTTCCTGGCAGACAGCACTACAGCCTCGGCGCAGTATAACCCGGACAACCCTCCAGAACCAAGCGCAAAGAATACGCAGTTTACGGTCTCTGTGAGCACAGAGCCTGCCAATGCCGGCTATCCGTCTGGAGCAGGTTCATACAAGCCTGGGGAGATGGTTTACATCTATGCGTCGTCCGTCTATAATTATGAATTCCAGTACTGGAAGAAGGAAGGTAGCGAGGGTATCTACTCTGAATATGAGTCGTTCTCGTATACGATGGGTGAAGAAGATGTCAGCTTCGTGGCAGTATATGCTCCCAAACCATACAATCCTGATAGTCCTTCCGAGCCGTCGTCTTCTAATTCCTATCGGCTGTACTTCGATTGTTATCCTCAGGGTGCTTGCTCGTTCGGTAGTACCAGCGGCGAGAAGGTTGAGGTAGGAACGATGGTATATGTGTATGCCTATCCTAATCAGTGGTACGAATTCATTGGCTGGTACGAGAATGATGTGCTTGTGAGCAATGAGATGTATTTCCAATATCAGATGAAGGCTCAAAGTACTACACTTGTGGCCAAGTTCAAGAAGAATTATCAGCCCTCGAATCCTGATGAGCCCGTCTCCCAGCAGACGAATATTGACAATACGAGTAATATTAAGGGCGATGCCAATGGGGATGGGACTGTAAATGCTGCAGACATAGTAGAATCTGTTAATGCCTTCAATGGTAAGCCGTCTACCAAATTCATCTTGTCCAATGCTGATCTGAACAGTAATAATCAGGTTGACGAAGACGATATCAAGGGTATCGTGAACATCATCATGGAAAAGTAACGATCTGACAATTATTGTTGATCGGATATGTCTCTTCCGTAAGGACTTAAGAAATGACAGGGAGCTCCCTGTCATTTCTTATGGTGTAATCAGAGTCGATTTAAAACAAATAAGATAGATGGAAACTTTCTTTTATAATTTTTGCCAATATCAGAAATAATTCCTATTTTTGCAGCAGACATCTAAAATGCAATCGCAAGGTGAAGAGATATATCATAATCATCGTCGCATTGCTCCTTCCTTTGATGGCGGGGGCGAGTGAGAAGAAGGTGATCTTGTCGTCACCTGATATCAATGGCGACGGGATGGTGAATGCGCAGGATCTGGTCGTATGGATCGACTACTACCTTAAGAAGGCGGATTGCAAGGATACGAAGATTGTGGTGCTCTCAGACCCTCATGTGATGGCGCCAGGACTGCTGGTCAGCAAGGGTAGCGCATGGACGAACTATATGAGTAGCCAGCGGAAGATGGTCGATTATAGTCAAGCGCTGTTCGACGAGATGGTGACCAAGCTCAAAGATGAGATCAAACCTGACCTGGTGCTGATCACTGGCGATCTGACGAAAGACGGCGAGAAACTGAGTCATGCGTATGTGAAAGGTAAGTTGGATGAGTTGCGCGCCTCTGGCATACGGACATTAGTGATTCCTGGCAATCACGATTATGGGGATAACATCGATGCTGTGGTATACGACGGTGCCAGTATGACTCCTGTAGAGGTGGCGACAGATGAGTGGTTTGCCATGCAATACGCCGACTACGGCTACGGCGAGGACTCAGAACGCGAGGCGACCTCGCTCACCTATGCCTGTGAGCCTGTGAACGATCTGGTGGTGATTGGCATCGACTCAGGTATAGAGGGTTCTGTATCCGAAGAGACGCTTAACTGGGTGACAGAAAGGGCTGAGGCTGCGACGAGCAATGGTAAGCGCGTGATCGCCATGATGCACCATCCGTTGATTCCACATGTGTCTAACGCAGAGTCGCTGGTGCCTACGTATGTGGTGAGCAATCACGACCATATCCGGAAGGCTCTGATTGATGCCGGCGTCAAGGTCATCTTCACGGGTCACTTCCACACTTCGGATATCGCCAAGGACTATGATGAGGCTATTGTAAAGGAGATATATGACGTCAATACGGGCTCGCTCATCTCTTATCCGTGCGACTATCGCGAGGTGACCATCAGTGGCGATCTGATGGAACTGAATCTGACGACGGGTCACATCACCAGCCTCACGGACGACGATTCGTTTAGCAGCGAGATGGCTAAAGAGCGACTTCGTAGTAGTGTTAAGAAGGCGATTCAGGAAAGGATTGAGGCGAAGGTTGGGGCTATGGTTGCTCTGATTCCTTCTTCTATGATAGAATCGATGGCATCCCTTGTGGCTGATGCTTTTATCATCCATGCAGAAGGGAATGAGGCCGATGTAGATACAGATGCCATTATGACTGGTCTTGTACCTGCGTTCATCATGGAGGAGGGATCGGAGGATATGTGCAGGAGCATGCTTGAAGACAAGGCGCCATACGGCATAGAGAGGCGCGAGAACGTGACTGACGACCTCATCCTCAATATCCTCGATAGGTTGAGTATCGAGGATATTGTAAACCAGATCTTTGAGGACAAATAGAAAGCGGAATCTGGCAATGTGACAAAGGGAATTTTTCCTCTGTCATTTTAGTTTTGTGAGGCTGGGCAGGAGCTTGTGGGCTGCGTCGGCACCTTGTTGGATCATGCGCGCAGCGGTCTTGTTGCCGAAGCTGGTCACGTCGGCATCAAGAACGGGATGGATGTAGATGTCGACTTTCTGACGATTGGCGTTGTATTTCTCGATGTCGGGACGGTTGGTAATCCAGTTGAGGATGCCACCTAGTCCTACGAGGTCGGCGATCGAGGTGAGAACTGACAAATCGGTCTGAGGACGAGGCTTCTGCTCGTTCTGCTGCAGGTCTACGGCGATGATGATGTCGGCACCCATCTCTCGGCACACATCGACAGGCAGATTGTTGAGCATGCCACCGTCAACGAGTTTGCGGTCGTCGATCTCCACAGGTTTGAAGATGGCAGGAATGGCCATCGAGGCTCGCATGGCCCTGGCCAGACTGCCCTCACGGAGTATTACTTCTGTGCCTGAACGGATGTCGGCAGCTACACAACAGAATGGTATCTTGAGCGACTGGAAGTCTTTGCAGCCCTTGGCGCAGACCATCGAGTCGAGCATGTGTTCGATGCTGCTGCCTTTCATCACACCCAGTCCCTTTGCTTTGCGGTCGATGATGGGGAAACCGAAGATATAGGTTACATCGTTGTCTACCTTATAAGGCTCGTTGGCTAGTGAACTGCTGCGGTCGGTGAGCAACGAGAGCCATTCCTGGGTCTGGAACATCGTCTCAAGCTCAGTAGCCGAATAGCCTGCTGCATAGAGACCTCCCACGATGGAACCGATGGAGGTGCCACAGATGTAGTCAGGCTTGATGCCTGCCTCCTCGAGCACCTTCAGCACTCCAACCTCCGCTGCGCCTTTGGCACCTCCGCCTCCCAGCACCAGTCCAATCTTTGGCCCCTCGGCCATGGCTTCTGTCAGTAACAGTGTCAGACAGAAAAGCAGATGGAATATCCGTTTCATCAGTCTTCCTTCGTGGCCTCTGTGTTATCCGACTCTGTGGGTTCTGGCTGTGCCTCGCTTTCGTTGTCTTCATGAGGCGGTGCAACGGGATTGCCCCATTCGTCGACGGCGGTGTATTCGTCGATGCCGTCAATGTCGAGTGAGTCAACACCGATGGAGTCGGAGTCTGCTGGTGCACTGAAATAACCACCGCAGTCGTACATCGACTGGGCGAGACCCGTATCGTGGTGCGGAAGGTCGAATTTCTTGCGATATTGCCTGAAGGCTGGGTCGTTGAGTACCGAACCGAGAAAATAACCGCAGATAGGCAGTGCCGTACGGTTGCCTTGTCCGAGCATGCCAGTACGGAAGTGGATGGAGCGATATTCGCCACCCACCCAGGCGCCAACGACGAGTTTAGGTGTGGTGCCGATGAACCAGGCATCGGAGTGGTTGTTTGAGGTTCCTGTCTTACCGCCGAAGTCGGTGTCAACAGCCTTGTCGTAGCCCACGAAACCCATCAGTCGTGAACTGGTACCGCTCATGCCACCCTTCAGCAACTGTTGTACGAGGTAGGCGGAGCGATAGGGAATCGCCTGCTTGGTCTCTGTCGGCGCCTCGTAGATCACGTTGCCATCGCGGTCTTCGATCCTCGCCACGAGCACAGGATCGATATGCTTACCGTCGTTCACAGGTGTGCAGTAAGCATTGACCATCTCCAGAAGATTCACATCGCTGGCACCGAGGGTGAGCGAGGGTGTGGGGTCAAGTTTCGACTTGATACCCATGTTGTGGGCGGTGTTCACGATGTTATTAATGCCACATTCCTGTCCCAGACGCACGGCGATGGAGTTGATACTCATGGCAAAGGCCTGTTTCAGTGTGACGTCGGCACCGGAGAAGTGACCGTCGGCATTGGTGGGAGCCCAGGTGACTTCCTTGCCGTGGTCTATCACCTTCATGGCGAAATATTCGTCCTTACGCGTGTCACAAGGAGCGATGCCCTGATTCATGGCCTCGGTATAGACGAAGAGTTTGAAGGTAGAACCAGGCTGGCGCATGGCCGTCACCTTGTCGTATTTCCATGAACGGAAATCGATGTCGCCCACCCAGGCTTTCACATGACCCGTCTGGGGTTCCATAGCCACAAAGCCGCAATGCATGAAGCGCACCATATAACGGATGGAGTCCATCGTGGAGAGCTCTTTCTCCACCAGTCCCTTGTCGTAGTCGAACACTTTAACGGTGTGGGGTTGGTTCAGGTAGTAACGGATGGAGTCCTCGTTGCCGTTGAACTTCTTCGAGAGATATTTGTACACGGGCTGTCGCTTGGCGATGTCCTCGATGAAGTTTTTGATCTCGATATGTCGTTCGTCCTGCCAAGGATTTGTCGATCCCCAGTGCTGGTTGAAAGTCTTCTGTACCTCTTTCATCTGCTTGTAGGCAGCCTCCTCGGCATACTGCTGCATGCGCGAGTCGAGGGTGGTGTAGATCTTCAGACCCTCGGTATAGAGGGCATTACGGTTGTCGTAGTAGTCCTTGCACCAGTCTTTCAGATAGTCGGCCACAGCCTCACGGAAGTAGTTGGCATCACCGTCGTAGGCGCTCTCGACGCTGTAGTCGAGTTTGATGTCGAGCTGTTTCAGAGAGTCGCACTGGGCAGTCGTGAGATGATCATGCTGGCGCATGAGGTCGAGTACGATGTTACGACGCTTCAGTGAGTTCTCGGGGTTGATAAGAGGATTATAATAGGTGGTGGCCTTGAGCATACCCACGAGGATGGCAGCGTTCTCAGGCGTCAGATCCTTGGGTGCGCATCCGAAGTAGGTCTTGCAAGCCGTCTTGATGCCAAAGGCATTGGAACCGAAATCGACGGTATTGGCATACTGCGTCAGGATCTCGTTCTTCGTGAAGAAGAACTCGAGTTTGTAGGCCGTGATCCACTCCTTGATCTTCATGATGAGCATCTGCAGTCCAGGGCTATTGCCCAGCAAGACCGTGGACTCCTCCGAACGTGT
>JAEEGL013141152.1_pt1 | contig 24750 bp, 22 predicted proteins | sample 9134231 | NCBI WGS metagenome assembly JAEEGL01 (sample SAMN16246548, study PRJNA631951) | gut metagenome | biome: gut microbiome; feature: rumen; material: fiber-attached | host: Bos | place: Iran: Karaj | collected 2018-10
TGAAGATGACACTATGACAACACCTCTGGAATCCGGTGATAAATCCATCGCAGATATAGCTATCGCAGCACTTAGAGGAGAAGAAGACGCAGGCAAGAGTCGACTTTATACAAATGTGCTCGCTTTTGGTGGAGGATATGCTTACAACTTCGTGACGAGGAACAATTGGCTGTTCCATGGCTCCGTTATGGCGAATCTTTCACTTCTTGCATATAACAAGATGAAGACTCCGACAGATGATTATTTGCTGCGCAAGACATTCCCTGATTGGGTGGGATCAGTGCAGGTTTCAATACTCCATTGGAAAGGCAAATGGTTCTACGGAGCCAATTTCATAGCCAGAGGTTCAATCGTTGGAAGACCGCAGGATCTGGTGTTCTCCAACTATAGGACTGAGGGACATTTCCTGGTGGGAGTCAGGCTGTAAAGCTCATCAGTCTACCGGATAGTTGAAAGATTGAATTCATATTGTTACGATTGGGAAATATTCTTATTTTTACGGATAATTCCTCTCACATAAGACTATTGTATGGCTAAAGCCTCAAGCATACTCAAGAAATGGACTGAAACCAGTCTTGTCCTCAGAATACTTATAGGACTTGTAATAGGTGCTGTCCTGGCATTGCTGTGTCCTGGTTGGACCTTCATCGGAATATTCGGGCAGGTGTTTGTCAGTGCATTGAAGGCTATAGCACCGGTGCTCGTGGCTGTTCTTGTTGCAGCATCCATCGCCAAGGCTAAAGGCGGATTGGGACCGAGGTTCAGGACTGTCATCACTCTCTATCTTCTCACTACCCTGCTTGCGGCTGTCGTAGCAGTATTGGGTAGCTTCCTGTTCAAGGTGACTATCAATCTCTCCGGAGAGACCACAGGAAGTGCTCCAGGAGGACTGTCAGAGGTGTTCTCTACCCTACTCTCCAACATGGTGAGCAACCCTATCCTTTCCCTTACGTCAGCCAACTACATCGGAATCCTTTTCTGGGCTATCGTAGTTGGTCTTGCTCTTAAGCTTAAGGCAAGTGAGACTACAATCAATGTTGTGGGAGATTTCGCGGAGGTAATATCTCAAGCTGTAAGATGGGTGATTCAGTTCGCTCCTTTCGGAATCATGGGTCTTGTGTTCTCTTCGGTATCTGAGAGCGGATTGGAGATATTCACGGATTATGGCAAGCTTTTGCTTCTCCTTGTAGGATGTATGCTTACTGTGGCCCTTGTAGTCAATCCTACGATTGCCGCTATTTTCCTACACAAGAACCCCTATCCCCTGCTCTGGAATTGCCTTAAAGTCAGTGGGCTCAATGCTTTCTTCACCAGATCTTCGGCAGCGAACATTCCTATAAATATGGATCTGTGCAAGAAGATGGGGCTTGATGAGGAGTTCTATTCTGTGAGTATCCCACTTGGATCGACAATCAATATGAACGGAGCAGCTGTGACGATCACTGTCCTTTCATTGGCTGTTGCTCATACTGTTGGAGTTGAGGTCAGTTTAGCTTCGGCGATTGTTCTCAGTATTATCGCTACACTTGGAGCTTGTGGAGCTTCAGGTGTCGCAGGAGGATCCCTCCTCCTTGTACCAATGGCCTGTTCATTCTTCGGTATATCCAATGATATTGCGATGCAGGCTGTTGGAGTGGGATTCATTATTGGAGTGGTGCAGGATTCAGTGGAGACGGCGTTGAATTCCAGTGGTGATGCGTTCTTTACTGCGGTGGCGGAGATGAGTGATAGGAGGAAAAATGAAAGAATCAGTTAGAACTGTTATTCATCTCGTCGTGGCTCAACTATTATATCATTAACAGGAATTTGCTTATCTTTACAAATACTTTTCAGAGTTTTTCTGAGGCTGTTTTAAGAGATATATTATACAGAAAATGCCCAAAAAGAAATATACATTCATAGATTTATTTGCAGGATGTGGCGGCCTTTCAGAGGGCTTTCTACAGACAGGCAAATATGAGGGTTTAGCGCATGTCGAATGGGAAAGTCCCATGATCAATACTCTGCGTCAACGTCTTATTGATAGATGGGGTCATACTCCTGAAGATGCAAAGAAACGTGTAATTAAGTTCGATATTCAAAAGACCGAGGAACTGATAAATGGCAATTGGGATGACGATACAAGACAGTTATATGAGAAAGATAATCATCCTGATATTGTATCGAAAGGTTTGCGAGGACTAGTGGGTAATTCTGTCGATTTGATTATTGGAGGACCTCCTTGTCAGGCATATTCCATAGCAGGTCGTGCTCAATCTCCTACAGGGATGAAATTTGATTACAGAAACTACTTGTTTGAGAGTTTTGTAAAAATTGTTGATGCATTTAAGCCTAAAGTATTTGTTTTCGAGAATGTTCCGGGCTTATTAAGTGCTTGTCCAGGTGATAAACCTGTAAGGAATCGTATTTATTCTGCATTTCAGGAAATTGGCTATGATATCAGGACTCCGGATACGTTGAAGAATTCTATTTACTGCGCTGAAGATTTTGATGTTCCTCAAAAGCGTAATCGTGTCATCATCATAGGCACACAACACGGTTCAGAATTCAATATTGAGGAATTCTACAATAGTATAACCAAGCACAAAAGCGAAAAACCACATAAGACAGTAAGAGATGCAATAGGAAACATGCCGAAGTTATTTCCGAAAGCGGTCATCACAAAAGAAGGAAGAATTAATGTTTCTCATGAACAGCATGAAGGCGAGCATATTGATCTACATATTCCGAGATATCATGGAGAGAGAGATCAAAAGCTTTTTTATGAGTGGTTGTCAAAGGGTATGAATTCTTTCTCGCAGGAGGATAAAATGAAGTTTTACACCAAGATAACAGGTCATACTTCAAATCATATAAAATACAGGAACCTTGAATGGGATAAGCCCTCTCCAACAATAGTTGCCCATCTTCACAAGGACGGTTATATGTTTATTCATCCTGATATTGATCAGCTGAGAACAATAACCATTAGGGAAGCGGCACTTTTACAATCCTTCCCATTGGACTATAAATTTGTTGCATCAAATCCATACTGTTTTAAAATGATTGGCAATGCAGTACCTGTTCTATTCGCTAAAGGTATTGCTGAGGCTATGTATGATGTGTTAATTTCCAAGGAGAAATGAAGAGAAGATTAAACATTCTAATTGCATGTGAGGAGAGTCAAGCTTGTTGTCGTGCTTTTAGAGAACTAGGTCATAATGCTTATAGTTGTGACTTGTTTGAATGTAGCGGGACATTTTGGGGAACAGATCACGTCGAGCCTCATCCTGAATGGCATTTTAATCATGATATTGTTACCGTTTTGGACAAAACTGATCTGACACTTCAAGATGGTACTAAAGCTGTAATCGATGGGGATTGGGATATAATGGTATGCCATCCCCCATGCACATATTTGGCAGTCAGTGGTGCACAATGGTATTATCACCCTGATGATAAAGATAAACCAATTGAAGATAGGAGGCCTCATCCACGATATCCCAATCGTGCAAAGGATAGAGAAGATGGCGCAAACTTTTTTATGCTTTTGGCAAATGCCGACATTAAACGGATTGCTATAGAGAATCCTGTTGGAATTATGAGTACAAGGTGGAGGAAGCCTGATCAGGCAGTTCAGCCATTTATGTTTGGCGATCCTTATTCAAAGAATACATGTCTTTGGTTAAAAAATCTCCGTCCGCTTCATCCATCTAAACCTACTGATGATAAAGGTGAAAGAATTTTCTTTGGCAGTGGCAAATCTCAGCCAAAGTGGTATTCTGATGGTTTCACTAAAACGAAGACGCCCGAAGAACGTCAGAAATGGCGTAGCAAGACATTCCCCGGAGTTGCGAGAGTCATTGCTGAACAATGGACCATCCAAATCGCAGCCGAGGAAAATATTCTAGATGATAAAGAATGGAACATTCTTGGGAAGGATTACTTATCTCTTTTGGATAAGATGACTGGAGGCATTCGGTATACTTCATCCCGCATTGATAAAGATGTTGAGAAAAAGAAATATCCTGTTCATTTTGATCAAGTATTGGTGGACGAAATTGAGCGTCGGGAGCAGGCTTTAATCGAATATTGGAAAACTTAATATTATGGGACGTAATAATTATTCTGGAAGGCATATGAACAAATATGATCCTTCAAAGTCTGATCCTATCTGCAAATGGCGCAATGCAACTGTTGATACAGTCGTTGAACTTGTCCAAGATTTACCTAAGACTAGAATGTCTAAGGATAACTTCAGGAATCATATGAAGAGCTATTTCAACGGTGCTTTTTTCAGAACGCCATATCAATTAGCTCTTCAACTTGCTTTATACTATGAAGACGGTGATGAATATATACCTCGTTTTGACCACGATATTACCAAGCTTGAGGCATTATCATATTTACGTAGATGGGCTAGACTATATTATGTGCCAAATCCTTATACAAAAAAAGGGTTTCTAAATGTTAATCCTCCAATGCATTTAATAAATGGTATTGCCACTTTTCTTGAAGAATATCCAAGTAAAACAAATCTTGCAACGGCAGGGGCGGCGTTATTTGGAGGAGAGATGGGAAACATCGGGAACGTAAGGTTTTTGATAAATCAATATTCTGGATGTATTGCTGTTGATGAGGAAAACGAAATGACATTACTATCTTCAGTGTATGGTGAAGCAGTTGATGTCTTTAATGATAGGAATGATAAGAAAGCTTTTTTTGATCACTTTGTATAGATAATATTAGTATGACCAATTTATTTATTTGCAGAGTTTCAGATTTCCAAGCTGCGGGAAATCAAATCGATATTCCTAAAGATATAGCCATCAACTTCTTCAAAGTTCCGGCCGACGATATTTTGAAGGGGCGGAATAAGGGTATCAACATCTGCCATATTAATGATTTGAGCTCTTTCGAAATAATTGAGATTCAGCCTGCTACCAACTTACGTTGGAGTACTAAACTTAACAAATTCCTTTCTTCTAAAGGTGATACTCTTGTAGGTGGAAGTTTGTTGGTTTTTGAGAAAATGGTAAGAAGTTTCTGTGTTCAAACGATCAACCCTGGTGACTCTAAATATAAAGCCATATTGGGATTGTTTGAAGAAGGCCAGAAGCATTTGTTCATTACTACATATTTTGATGCGAAGCAAGATGGGCAAGAAGTGGTTTCGAGTAGCTATCGCCCTTTTGTAACAGCAATTAAATCAAAACCTTTTCTTCTATTGGCAGGCATCTCCGGAACAGGAAAGAGTAGAATAGTTCGAGAATTAGCTAGAGCTTGTTGGAATACGGAAGATGAAGAGTATCACTCTCAAAAACCACGTAATTTCGAGATGATCCCAGTCAAGCCTAATTGGCATGACTCTTCTGAATTAATTGGATACGTCAGCAGAGTTAGTGGTGAACCCGTTTTTGTTCCTGGAGATTTTATTCGTTTCATTGTACGTGCATGGGAAGAACCTAATATCCCTTATTTCCTTTGTCTAGATGAGATGAACCTCGCTCCGGTTGAACAATATTTTGCAGAATACCTAAGCGTCTTGGAGAGTAGAAAAGCTGATTCTGAAGGGCTTGTTGTAACAGACCCTATTTTGAAAGCAGTTGAAGACGATTGGTACTATTCATTGGTAGAATTATTGACGGATGATAAAAAACTAATTCATCAGTTTGAGGAGAATGGTATATCGCTCCCCCAAAATTTGATTGTCATAGGTACAGTCAATATGGATGAAACCACCTTCTCGTTTAGTAGAAAGGTTCTTGACAGAGCGATGACTATTGAGATGAACGAAGTTGATTTATATGGGGGTCTTACAAGTCGATATGAACCTATAGGAAAGTTGGAATATAATGACCTAATCGGCTCAGCCGTTGAAGGCGTAGATGTATATGACCCCTTTAAAGAAGTTTGCGATAAAGCCATTGATTATCTGCAGGTTATTAACGACGTTTTGGAAGGGACTCCTTTCAAAGTTGCTTATAGAACGAGAAATGAAGTTCTTCTATATGTGGTTAACAATCTACCATATATAACCGAGGAAGAATCTAAAGATTTTGTTATCGCAAGGGCATTGGATGAGATAACAAGCATGAAAATCCTTTCCCGCATTGAGGGAGATGAAACAAAGGTCAGTCTGAAGTTTTTGGAATCGGTTGAAACTGCAATCAAGAATGGGTTGGCTTCTGTTTATACTGATCAATCTGCTCAACCGTCATATGATACTAGCAATTCTGTTTCTCTATCGAAATTGGATGAGATGAAGAATCGCCTAGCTTCTGGATATACTAGCTTCTGGAGTTAATAATATGGACCTTCTGACAATTAAGCACCACGACTTCCGAATGAGCATCGAATGCAGCAAATTCGATGATATCTGGAAGAAGGCAAAGCAAAATGTGGGAGAAGACAATCTTCTCTCATCATTTACGTGGTCAGATGGTGTAGAGTCTGTTGTCAGAATGGATTCCGATGGTAATTATTTCCCTATCGATCAAAACTCCCTTTATCCTGCTGTATTTTTCGATAACACAGAATATCCAATTTGGGTAGAGTTCAATAATTCTGTTATTTCGGCTCGATTCGCAAGTATCCTTCAGAACGATAACGATAATTTCAGTTTCCGGAAAGGTATTTTAGCGGGATTCATCAATTTCGGTAATGATATAGGAAAGAGCGAGATTCGAATTGAATATAAGGTCGGCACTGAAATACACCATTTCGAATTTGGATTCGAGGTCCTATCCACAAAGCTCAATTACCATGAGCATTGGAAGAAGATCATAGAAGATATAGAGGAAGAATACCGCATGTTGTCTCTTGATTATATGCGAAGAACTTTCCATGGTTTTTCTCCTGATGCTAATGGCGAATCTCACGATATCATTTGGTGGAGCGTTTTCTCAGAGGAACAAAACAAATTCATAAAAGCTGTCAAGACAATCATTGACCGTCCGCGCCATAGACTACATGGCGTGGAAGCTTTTGTTAGAGCAGATAAGCTCAAGAGATTCCCTGTTTCCATTGAGAATGAATTAGTTGAACATAGGAATGAGTATGCTCACTTATACCGTATAGAAGAGCAGATTCAAAGTAATGATACTCAAGAGAACCGCTTTCTTAAATATGCTCTTGGCGAAATAACGAATAAATACGAAGCGCTTAAAAATCGCATAGAGTCCATCAAAGGGGTTTCTGTTCCATTCAGGGATGAAATGCAGTCAATTCTTCGTAAATTAAAGCGGCTGCAACGCAATCCTTTCTTTCGCACTATCGGCAGATTCAAAGGAATGAACCAAGAAAGTTTGGTCTTGCAAAAAGCTGTTGGATATAGTCAGGTTTACCGTACATGGAATCTGCTTCGTCGTGCTTATTCCCTTAATGAGGGCTTATACCGACTCCAGTCGAAAGATATTGCGCTATTATACGAAATATGGTGTTTCATTGAAGTCAGTCATATAGTGAAAGAACTATTGGGTGAGGAGGTTGATTTGGATCATAGAAACCGCATGGAAATGAATGGCCCTTTCACGTGGGATCTTGGTAAAGGTGAACATTCCAGAGTTCTTTTTCTGAAAGATAATGTGGAATTAGCTGAGCTAGTCTATAATCCTAAGCAGACAGACAAAAAGAATGATTCTATCAGCATGGAGAACTTAATTTCTCCTACGGTTCCTCAAAAACCTGATATCGTTCTCCAGCTTACTAAAAATGATTTGCATCAAAACATGAAGATGACATATCTTTTTGATGCTAAATATCGCATAGATGATAGAGTCAATAATGTTGATACTCCCCCTGATGACGCAATAAATCAAATGCATCGATACAGAGATGCGATTTACTATAAAGAACAGTCATCGCCTAAGATGAAGAAAGAAGTCATTGGTGGATATATACTATTCCCCGGTAATGGGGATACTGCTGATGTTCAGGTTTCGAAGTTCTATAAAAGCATCAAAGAGGTTAACATAGGTGCATTCCCTTTACGTCCTAATGATAAAATGAATAGGCGGTTGTTAGTCGATTTCATTCAGTCTCTGATTGAGCATTCTTCTTATGGATTGCTTAAAGAAACTATACCTCAAAAAGGCTTATACTATTCTTCAGAGGAACCTTCCGATTCTAACTTCTTGATTCTAACGATTGATGAAGATGCCAATAAAGATGTTGGCTCGATATTACAGGGTAATGCCGAGACAATAATAATGGGCAAAAAGGGACTGAATGAGGAGATAGATGCAAGAACAATTAGATATTTAGTACCATTTGGCATAGGTGGCCGGCTCGTAGGATACTACAGGGTAAAGGAAATTAGTCAGATTCCAGAAGATGGAAAATACCCTCTACGCTTGCAATTCGTGGTGGATAATTGGAAGCCATTGGACAACAAAGTAAAATGGGGATTATCCCGTCCTGGATTCCGTGGAATTATCAAGTCACGGGAGGATTTTTACAAATACTGCGAAGCGCATGCTATTAAATGAGGTTCCGAGAAGAAGAATAGTTTTTGATGTACTATTCATCCCTTATTTCACCTCTATGATATCGATCAATCAAAGTGTTTAGGAGAATGCCATTAGCATTGCTAAGAAAATGGTTCACAGCTAATAGAGCATCAAAAAGGCTTGAGGATTCTATCATAACCTTGCTTTCATCAATCTTTTCCATTCTTGATAGGTAAAGGTGTGGAGTCTCTATATGAGTTTCATAATCTCTTTCGTTTTTCCACCAAGTGGATGTTGTAGATTCTTTCTCAAGCAGATCAGTTACTATTTGATACTGCTTCTTAATAAAATCAGGGAAAGAGTTCATGCAATCCTTAAGACGGAACCATTCGGATTTTTTGTGATCTTTAAACCCGTACAACCTCTTGAATCCCTCATTCAAAATTATCTTCATCTTCCCTCGTAAGAAGCGCTTATCGTAATCTTTCTCTGCAAGTAAGAAATACTTAGAGGCTACCATACAATCACTCAAAGTCATTGCCACAAACATTGCAACTGAAAAAATGACTCGGGTGATTCTATGATAATCATCGTTGAGGTCCTTTGTGCTTTCTAGTTCGTCGTTTAGCATAGGTAATCCAGAAGTGAACTGATCAATGGTTTCATCAATAATACCAATAAACTCCTTTCGCTCATGGTCATTCAGAGTCTTCCCATTAAACTCGATTTTTTGAAAAAACTGAGCATAATTGTAATCAATAATAGGAGAATAGGAATAGTTGCCGGAATTCTGTGTCATTTAGGATGAAGATATTTATTGAATCACAAAAGATACATATACTATATAGACTCAACGATAAGCTGAGTCAAGGATTAGGGTAAGTATGTAAAGTGGAGATAAAAGGGCGTCCTATATCTCAAACGACCATGATGCCGTGAATCCCAGATAACTGAACCTCTCGTGGAACACGCTGAACCTGTAATTCGCGGCCAGCTTGAAGTGATGTCCCAACTCAAGACCTACCCTCGGTCCGACCGCAAGGTCAGTATAGCAAAGGGTGTATCTGAAATCCAGATCCTGATGATGCATCATTGATCCTCCGAATTCCACTCCGATATAAGGATTGACCTTCTCTGCGAAAGCGAAGTTGAAATCCGCCACTCCAAGGAGACTGAGAGCATTGTCGTTGAAATTCGGATCTTTCGCGCTTCTGTGGCGGCAGGCGAAGTTGTCCTCCAGTCTGATTCCGAGATCAACCCATTTTCCGGTATAGAACCTCACTTCATTGAAAATGGTGTATCCGGGATCAGTCTTGTCACCGTTCTGCAGGTATGCAGCACCTCCGATACCGATTTCATAGGAGATACGGTACTGAGCCTTGGCCTTGTCTGCGAAGACCATGGAGATGACCATTACTGCGAATATGGCTGATATTATATGGAGTGTCCTTTTCATAGGAAGATGTATTGGTTCTTAGCCGATCAGTGAAGTTCAGCTATTACTGTTTCACTTGCTCTTGTAAGGTCTCCGACCTTCACCTTGATGTCAGCATCGAGGGGCAGGAACATGTCAATGCGTGAACCGAACTTTATGATTCCGCACTGGTCTCCTGCCTTGACGTTCATCCCTTCCTTGGAATAGCAGACTATCCTCCTTGCGAAAGTGCCGGCGATCTGCTTGAAGAGTATCTCGCCTTTGGTCCCCTTTATCGCTGTGGAGGAATGCTCGTTCTTCTCAGAAGCCTTGGGATGGAACGCAAGAAGATAATTGCCGGGATGATACTTGAAATATGAAATCTGACCGTCCATTGGCCAGAAGTTGGCGTGAACATCAAAGAAGTTCATGTAGATCGAAACCTGCATGCACTCCCTCTTCAGGAATTCATGCTCAAAGGCCTTCTCGATGATGATCACCTTACCGTCGGCCACGGAGCAGATGGTGGACTCCCCTCCTACAGTATGCCTGACCGGTACCCTGTGGAAAACAGTCACGAACACCATGAAAACTACAAGCAGAAATGTCAGAACCCACACTACCGGTGATGCTCCGAATATGATGAAGAGCAATGCCACCAGAAAAGCAGACACCGCCCATGCTTTGCCTATAGTTCCGTATGAATCCTTGTCTATGCGCATAAGGTGCAATGTTACTTAAAAATACGCCTTTACGTGCAAGGCATATCTTTGCAAAGATAGCACTTTTTGTGTTAATATTGAAGGTCCCTAGATAAGATTGAAAAGGACCATATACAGGACGCCCACAGGGAAGGCGAAGAGGGTGGAATCGAACCTGTCCAGCATTCCACCGTGTCCCGGTATTATGCTTCCCGAATCCTTCAGCTCAAAGCTTCTCTTCCACTGTGACTCGAAAAGGTCTCCATACACTCCGGCCACGTGCATGACAGCAGCGATGGCTATGGAATGGACCATCGGGAACTCGAAAAGTCCCGTGAGCTTGAGGATGACACCTGCGATGACCGCGCACAGCATTCCGCCCCAGAAGCCTATCCATGATTTCTTGGGAGAGATCTCGGGGAAGAGCTTCTTGCCGTATTTCTGGCCGAATGCGGATCCGAACACGAACGCGCCAACGTCAGATGCCCAAATGATGATGAAAAAGCTCAGGAGTAGTATTCCGCTGAATTCCCCTTGCTTGAATGCGATGAAGTTGGATAGCGACAGGGGTACGGCTATGTACAGGAACCCCGTATACATGTGGGAGAACTTCCAGAAGTCAGTCTTGTCCTTGGTATAAAGGGAACAGCTCATCACGACGATGATCGGTACGAGAGCCAGTCCCACATAGTCCACCTTCATGCCGAAGGCGGCCACAAGGAAAATGAGGACGAAGAGGATTACTCCGGAGAATATCATGAACACCCTTGAATAGGGATACCTGTCCCCCATCGTCATCCGGTAGAATTCAACCATCATGGCTATCATGATGAAAAGGAACAGTACCGCGAAAAGGAACTTGTTCACGAGAAGGCCCACCAGCATCGCTATGATGAAGCCTATCCCGGATATTGTTCTCTTTACTGTGTTGTTCATCTGCAGGTTTGGTTTTGTTTTCGTCTTATGTGAAAAGTCCCCGTCCCGGGATGTCCGGGAAGGGAACTTCACTTTCTTTGTTATTCTTCAGGCTGTGCCACTTTGGCTTCAGCCTCTTCTTCTGATTTCACTTCCTGGTCCAGGGCCTCGAAGTCCGGAATCTCGGGTTTCACCTTGGGACCCAGGATCGCCTCCAGGTCATCTGCCAGGATGACTTCCTTTTCAAGGAGAAGGAGAGCCACTTTCTTGAACTTGTCGAAGTTGTCGTTGAGGAGCTTCACTGTTGAAGCGTGGACATCCTCCACGATCTTCTTCACTTCCTCGTCCATGATTTGGGCTGTCTTCTCGGAATAAGGCTTGGTGAGGTCATATCCCCTGGCTCCGGTTGAATCGTAGAATGAAAGGGTTCCGACCTTGTCGCTCATTCCGTAGAACTGGACCATGCTGTAAGCGATATGGGTAAGCCTTTCGAGGTCATTGAGGGCTCCGGATGCCGGTTCACCGTTTATGATCTCTTCGGCTGCCCTACCGCCCATCAGAGTGCACATCTGGTCCATCATATAAGAGCGGGACCATATCTTCCTTTCCGTGGGAAGGCTCCAGGTGAGACCGAGGGCCTGGCCTCTAGGTATGAGGCTGACCTTGAACACGGGATCAGCGTAAGGAAGGAGCCAACCTACCACTGCGTGACCCGCCTCGTGGAAGGCCGTAGTCCTCTTCTCGTCAGGAGTCATTATGGTGGCGCTCTTCCTTTCGAGTCCACCCACTACCCTGTCGACGGCGTCGAGGAAGTCCTGACGGTCGACATAGGACTTGTTCCTTCTCGCTGCAGTAAGCGCGGCCTCGTTGCAGACATTGGCGATGTCAGCTCCTGAGAATCCGGGAGTATGTTTCGCCATGAATTCAACCTCGAAGTCGGGAGCTGTCTTGATTCCACGGAGGTGAACCTTGAATATCTCTTCCCTTTCCTTGAGTTCAGGAAGGTCGACATGTATCTGGCGGTCGAAACGTCCTGCCCTCATGAGAGCCTTGTCGAGGATGTCGGCACGGTTCGTGGCGGCAAGGATGATGACTCCGCTGTTGGAGTCGAATCCGTCCATTTCGGTGAGCAGCTGGTTGAGGGTGTTCTCCCTCTCGTCATTGGATGAGAATCCGACGTTCTTGCCCCTGGCGCGGCCTACTGCGTCAATTTCATCGATGAAGACGATGCAAGGAGCTTTCTCCTTGGCCTGACGGAAGAGGTCCCTCACCCTTGAAGCGCCGACTCCTACGAACATCTCGACGAAGTCGGAACCCGAGATTGAGAAGAACGGAACGTTGGCCTCACCGGCTACAGCCTTGGCAAGGAGGGTCTTTCCGGTTCCGGGAGGGCCCACCAGAAGGGCGCCCTTGGGGATCTTTCCACCGAGAGCGGTGTATTTCTGGGGATTCTTGAGGAAGTCGACGATCTCCATGACCTCCTCCTTCGCACCGTAAAGTCCGGCCACATCCTTGAAGGTCACCTTTATGCTGTTCTTGTCAGCGAGCTTTCCGGTGGACTTGCCAACGGAGAAGACTCCGCCGGGTCCTCCGGGACCGCCGCCCATGTTCTTGCCGATGCCCCTGAACATCCAGATCCACATGAGGATGAGGAGGACGGGGAATATGAGCCACTCGATGATCGACCCCCATATCTTGGAGTCGTTCAGCATGACGACCTTGAACTTGTACTCCTCAGGAAGGGAGGCGTTCATTTCGCCGAAAGTGAGCTCGGGGTCGAATTTGGACGACACGAGGAAGTTGAAGTGCGGGGACTTTGCGGGGACAGTGCCTCCGAACTTGTCAGCGTACTTCTGGATACGGTCCGGGCGTATGGTGATGTTTCCCCTGTAGTCGTTCCTTACGAAGTCGATCTGCTTGACGTCGCCGTCGGCGATCATCTGCTGGACTTCATCCCATTCGACCTTCTGGGGATTGCTGCCCGAGTTATTGAACAGCATGAACGCGATACCCGCGATGAGGATAAGATAGAGCCATGAGAACCCTATGCTTACAGTCCTCCTCTTCTGGGGCTCGTTCTGCTGCCCGTTTGTAGGATCATTAGCCATCCGTTATTCCTCCGATTTTTTTGTCCTGCGGACTGATGCCCTGACCTTGGCGACAGCCTTGGGTTTCACCCTGGGGGCTCCCTCCTTGGTGACGACCTTGGGTTCATCGGTGTGAACCTTCTTCTTGGCGTCTGCCCAGAGGTCCTCAAGACGGTAGAACTCCCTGTATTCGGTCAGGAAGATATGCACCACCACGTCGCCGAAGTCGAGGATGATCCAGAAATCATTCTCGAGACCCTGCATGCGGAGAACCTTGAGGCCGAGCCTCTCGTCCATCTTCACGAGGACGTTGTCAGCGATGGCAGCCACCTGTGTGGTGTTGTCCGCGTTGCATATCACGAAATGGTCGGTGATCGCTGTGCCTATGGAGCGGAGGTCCAGTGAAACTACGTTCTGAGCCTTCTTCTCGAGCATGGCGTCAGCTATGACTTTAACTGCAGATACTCTCATTTTCTGTTTTCTTCTTGAATTTCCTAAGTGAACAAGGGCTGAATGGCTCTCTTTCCGGCAAATGTTTTATTTTTGCAAAGCGGAACGGACATATTAGCCCATGATATATATTATCACGCAAATATAGCACAAAAAACGCACCCATGACATACGCATTCGAAATAAAGTGGCTCGATGAAGTGGATTCCACTAATAATGAGATAAGTAGGCATCTTGACGAGATTGACAATCTGTCAGTTGTCTCCGCCAGGAACCAGTTCGCGGGCCGCGGTCAGAGGGGAAATTCCTGGAAAGTGTCTCCGGGTGACAATCTGACTTTCTCGGTTCTTCTCCGCCCGGGAAATGACGGCGTCCCCGAGGTCAGGGCTCTTGACCAGTTCAGGATAAGCCAGGTGACAACGATTGCTGTATGGGATCTTCTGAACTCCCACGGGATCAACGCCCGTATCAAGTGGCCGAATGACATCTATGTCGGAAACAAGAAGATCTGCGGCATGCTGATAGAGAATTCCCTCAACGGGGCTATGGTCGGATCAAGCATCCTCGGGATCGGAATAAATGTCAACCAGAAGGAATTCGACCCCATGCTGATGAACCCGACCTCGATGTCCGCCCTGACAGGAGAAAGGTTCTCCACCGACGGACTACTTGAAGAGTTCTGCGGGATTCTTGGGGAAAGACTCCCCCTTTTGGATTACCCGATCGCTCTTAATGACACCTATCAGAGATTGATGTACAGGTTCGGTGAAGTACACGAATACACCGACTGCAAAACCTGCACAGTCTTCAAGGGCAAGATAGTGGGAGTCAATGAACTCGGACAGCTTGTCGTGGAGAATGAGAAAAGAGAAAGAAAAGAGTTTGGGTTCAAGGAGATAAGTTACATTATCTAAAGAATAAATCAAATACAATTCGTTTATCACTTACCGATAAGAAAAACTATAAACGTACAACTTGAAATTATGGTAAATTCCATAGACAATTCCACCCTTCCGCCCCTGAAAAAGACAGTGGTCGGCATCCAGTTCCTGTTCGTGGCTTTCGGTGCCACGGTGCTGATGCCCCTTCTTGTCGGGATGGATCCTTCGACCGCCCTTTTTTCCGCCGGACTCGGAACGTTGATATTCCACCTTGTAACGAAGAGGATGGTCCCCGTATTCCTGGGATCCAGTTTCGCATTCATTCCTCCGATCATTCTGGCCTCCCAGCAGTGGGGTCTCCCTGGGGCCATGGCCGGAGTTGCCGGCGCTTCTGTGGTCTTCATGATCGCGTCCGCTCTTGTCCGTTGGAAAGGTGAGAATCTCCTTAAACGCCTGTTCCCTCCAGTTGTGATAGGCCCCGTCATCATCCTCATCGGTCTTTCACTTGCCGGTACCGCCGTCGATATGGCCAAGACTGACTGGCTTCTGGCGATAGTTTCCTTGATTACGGCGGTGAACGTGCTCATCTTCGGGAAATGGATGCTCCGTCTCCTTCCCATAGTGATAGCTATAGCGGTCGGATACGTCCTTTCCATATGTTTGGGCAAAGTGGATTTCGCAGGTATGGCAGACGCTCCATGGTTCTCCGTGCCTTCCAATATCAGGCACTGGCAGTTACCCGCTTTCAACTGGGCTCCTTTCTTTTTCATGATGCCAATAGCGATAGCTTGCGTGATAGAGCATGTTGGTGACATTTACGTAATAAGCAATGTCGCAAGGAAGGACTTCGTCAAGGATCCCGGACTTCACCGTACACTCCTTGGAGACGGTCTTGCATGTCTTGCGGCTTCCTTCCTCGGAGGTCCTCCTGTCACCACTTACAGTGAAGTCACCGGTGCCGTGCAGATCACACGCGTCACTGATCCTGCAGTTCTCAGGATAACCGCCGTCACCGCTATACTCTTCTCTGTCTTCGGAAAACTCAACGCCTTTCTCCAGAGCATACCTCAGGCTGTTCTCGGAGGGATAATGCTGCTCCTTTTCGGAACCATATCCTCCGTGGGCATACAGAGTATGGTGAGGAACAAGGTCGATTTCAGTGTAACAAGGAACATTATCATCACCAGCATAATGCTTACTGTGGGTGTAGGCGGAGCCGTCCTTTCGGCAGGTGGGTTCTCACTTACAGGAGTGGGCCTTTCAGCTTGTGTTGGCATTCTTCTGAATCTCATTCTTCCTGAAGAAAAGAATGAAAAGACGGAAAAGGAGGAAGAACCTTCTCAGGATGAAATCGACTGATTGGCGCATTCTTCTATGATACAGTAATATAAACACGACAACTTGACATTTGACATAAAATGACTCTCAAAGAATTCCTATCAGATGGAGACCTTTTCGCAAAGCAGATAGGCGTAAAACTCATTACGGTCTCTCCCGGATACGCCAAGGCTGAACTCCTTGTGACTCCTCAGCATCTCAATGCCGGCGGAGTGTGCCAGGGAGGTGCGATATTCACTCTGGCTGACCTTGTCTTCGCGGCGATTGTGAACCAGCAGGAGAACCTGACCTTCGCCATAAATTCCACGATACTCTACCATGTGTCGGGAAAAGAAGGTGATCTGCTCACGGCGGAAGGACATATTGTCTGCCCCCATCACAAGATACCCTATGCTGAAGTGTTGGTTAAGAACCAGGACGGGGTGCATATAGCTTCATTCACCGGACAGGCTTATGTCGGCAAGAAGCCGAACACCTACGTTTCTTTGGAATAAACTCATAATCTGTTCCGTCGTTTTCCCGAAAAACCTTACCTTTATGGAAATCTCCTCGGTCATGCAATACATTATCATCATAGTGGCGGTAGTCATCTTCCTGCTCGGATTCATCTTAAGGGATGACAATGACGCCAATGACAAGGGCTACAACCGTGACGAACATGTGGACTGGAAAAGAAGCAAGAGATCTTCTGCATACGACAAGTCCTCACGTCCTGAAGCGGTTCCGCCTTCACACAGCAAGACAAAGTCACCGTCTCCGCAGCCTGTGAAGCAATACACTCCCAAACCCACCCCTCTTGCAGGTCTCGGTGGCAATGCCGGACCTCAGAGCAGGACAGTGGAGAAGGACCATGATGCCGACTGGGCCTTCCTTGACAGGCTCACTTATGAAGAGGATCTTTCCAAGGAAACTATGGACAGCGAAATCTCCGGCCTCCGCTACTACTGCAGAGTTGAGGACATTGGCATCATAAGAGGCATAGTGGCTCCTGAGCCTTCAAACGTGCATGATCCCGGGGCGAAGGCTGTGATACGCTCGGACGGGAAACTCATCGGTTATCTACCGAGGACCGACGTCAATCAATACGAACTGATGAACGAGGATCATCTTTCGATGGTATGCCCCTTCGCCGGCCGTATAACGATGAACTCCAAGGGCTGGCTCGAGTCTGAGATCAGGATAGCGCTTCCCGCCAGCGAGGAATTCGTGGAAGAGGAACTAGATAATTATCTGCGGCTCCTTATAGCTCGTGCGAAATAAAAAAAAGGAGGTCAGCTTTTACGCCGGCCTCCCTTTTTTCCAGGGTGCTGGATTTACCCTCTGAGCCTTTTGACTATAGCGACCCTGTCTTCGGCTTTGAAGACAGTGCTTCCGGCGACGAACAGGCTCACGCCCGCTTCGGCGAGAGCGTCGCAGTTCTCACAGTCGACTCCCCCGTCCACTTCGATGAGTGTCTTGAGCCCCAGACGGTCAATCTCGGCCTTCACCGTCTTCACCCTTTCATAGGTCTCGGGGATGAACTTCTGTCCTCCGAATCCGGCGAACACGCTCATAAGGAGAACGAAGTCCACCTTGTCCAGATAAGGGAAGAGTTCCTCTACAGGAACATCCGGATCGATCGCCATTCCGGCTTTCACACCGAGTGAATGGATGAGGTCAATGACCTGTTGGGGGTTCGTACCGTCATCCATTGCGGCTTCAAGATGGAAGCTTATCATGTCGGCTCCTACCTTGGCGAACCTCTCGACGTATTTCTCGGGATGGATTATCATCAGGTGGACGTCAAGCGGTTTGGTCGCCTTGGAGGCTATCGCTTCAATCACCGGGAACCCGAACGAAAGGTTTGGCACGAAAGTGCCGTCCATCACGTCGAGATGGAAGATGTCTGCGTACTCGTTCACGAACTCTACGTCCTTCCCGAGGTTCAGGAAATCCGCCGCCAGTATGGAGGGTGCTATCTTTCTCATTTTCAGTCTTGTGTTTTTGTTCAGAAAGCTTTTTCTTCCTTTCTATTTGAAGCTGGTGACCACATCAACAAGATGCCTTACGAACTTCTCGTTGGAGTTGAGGTCCAGTTTCTCACCGGGAGCATGGACTCCGCGAAGTGTCGGTCCGAAGGAGATCATGTCAAGGTCGGGGAACTTCTCGAGGAAGAGTCCGCACTCCAATCCTGCATGTATAGCTTTCACCTCGGGCTGGTACTTGAACAGTCTCACGTAGCTTTCGTAGCAGACCTTGAGGATATGTGAATCCATGTTCGGTGCCCATCCAGGATAAGGATCAGATTTGATGACCTCAGCTCCTGCGAGACGGAAGGCTGCTCCTACCCTGTCTGCGATGAACAGCATGGCGGTGTTAACGGAACTTCTCTGCATGGTGCACACTACGATGGTGTTGTTCTCCTTCATCTTCACTGAAGCCAGGTTGGATGAGGTCTCCACGAGGTCAGGAATGTCCTGGCTCATGGTGAGGACACCGTGGTGTACGCTTACAAGGGACATGACGAGCCCTTCGGCGGTCTTACGGTCGATGGCCTTCTCGGGGAGAGGTTTCTCGACTACCTCTACCTTCACTCCGGGATCAGTCTTGTGGTACTCGGAAGAGAGAGTGTGTCCGAAGAATGAGAACCTTGCGGCGAAGTCGTCAGCCTTGTCGGCGGGAACGGCGACAAAAGCCTCAGCTTCACGGGCGATGGCGTTGAACTTGCCGCCTCCGTTGAAGGATACCAGACGGTATTCCCCTTCCTTCGCATAAAGGAAACGTGCGAGCTGCTGGACGGTGTTGCACCTGTCCTTGTTGATGTCGTCTCCGCTGTGTCCTCCCTGCGCTCCGAAGATCTTAAGGAGAAGTCCCTTGTAGCCAGAAGGAATGTTCTCGGGCTTGTATGTGAAGGTGGCTATGGTGTTGACGCCTCCGGCGCAGCCCACGAAAAGCTGTCCTTCATCCTCGGAGTCGAGGTTGATGAGAGTCTTTCCGGTGAAGAATCCGGGCTCCAGAGCCATGGCTCCGTCCATTCCGGTCTCTTCTGATATCGTGAACAGGCACTCGAGTTTTCCCATGGGAAGGTCGCTTTCAAGAAGAGCGAGGCAGGCGGCTACGCCGATGCCGTCGTCAGCTCCGAGGGTAGTCTCCTTGGCGATCATCCAACCGTCCTCGATGACGTATTCGATAGGGTCCTTGATGAAGTCGTGGTTGCTTGAGGAGATCTTCTCGCATACCATGTCCTGATGGCCCTGAAGCACAAGGGTCGGGACGTTCTCCTTTCCGGGAGCGGCTTCCTTCGTTATGACGACATTGCCGATCTTGTCCGTCTTGCATGCCAGACCATGGTCTTTAGCGAACTTCTCAAGGAAGCGTGTCATCGCCACCTCGTTGCCGGATTCCCTGGGGATTGTGGTTATTTCCTGGAAAATCTCAAGTACTCTGTTTGAAATCAAATTGTTCTTCATTGCATTTCCGTTTTATTTGGTTCACGGGGATTACAAATATAATAGTTTATTCTTCAACTGCGGCCATTTATGGGGCATTATTGTGATTTTTGGATATGCCGGGTTCCTTATGACGGAATTTGTCTTATCTTTGGTCCGCGATGTACAAACTGGCTGTTTTCGACATAGACGGTACTCTAATCGACACCGAAAGGACCGGTGTCGAATCCCTTATGGTCACCCTCAAGGAACTTCTCGGAATGGATGTCCCTTACGATGACGCATACAAGGTCTTCGGGATACCGAGCATAAAAGTGGCGGGAATCTACGGATATCCGGACGAGAGGCGTTTCAGTGAACGCTGGGAGCAGAACTTCATAGCCCTTTCCCATCATATAGTCCCTTTCCCCGGAGTCCTGGAATCACTCAAGAGGATACACTCCACAGGCATCGCGACCGGCATTGTCACATCCCGTAACCGCATGGAGTTCAATCATGACCATCATCTTCGCGAGATGCTCCCCTATCTGGGACACATAGTCTGCAGCGAGGATACGGTGAACCATAAACCCCACCCTGAGCCGCTCCTCAAGTGCATCGATATGGCTTCAAAGGAAATCGGGGAGACAATCTCTCCCCAGGAAGTTCTCTTCCTCGGTGACACGGACCATGATTTCGCATGCGCGAAGAACGTGGGTTGCGATTTCGCCCTGGCTGACTGGAAAGGTAGGGGCTGGCAGGGCATTCCCGCCAAGTACAAGTTCACTGACGCCTCAGGCATGGAGGCGATATTCATTTCCGGAGAGTGATTCAGTTATACTGAAAAGGAGAAGGACCGTCACACGGACAAGAATCCGCGGACGGCCCTTCATCATTTCTTCTGCACCTTCCTTTATGAACGCCTTATAGTAGCGACCAGTTGGGTTATCCTCTGCATGTGCTGAGGGATGCTGATGTGCTGAGGGCACTTGGGAAGGCAGGCGTTGCACGCCACGCAGGCGTCAGCCCTGATGCCCCTGTCCTGCTCTTCGTAAGCCTTGAGGAAATCTTTCCTCTTTTCGGCGACATCCTTTCTCTCCGTGTCGGATGAAGAGAGGGCGTCGCTCTGTTTGTTGTACACCTTGAAGTTTCCAGGGATATCGACTCCTGAAGGACAAGGCATGCAGTATTCGCAGGCAGTACAAGGGATCTGGCCCTTTGACTTATGCAGGTCAGCGACGGTGTTCATGAAGGCCATGTCGCTCTCGCTGAAGGGCTTGAAGTCAGTGAAGATGGAGACATTCTCTTTGAGCTGCTCCATGTTGGACATTCCGCTGAGGGTCACCATGACTCCCGGAAGCGATCCCACGAACGTCAGGGCGTTCGCAGCCGGAGTGAGGTCGGGATGACGCTCCCTCATCACGCTGGCGACGCTTTCGCTCACGCTTGCGAGAGCTCCTCCCTTGACGGGTTCCATAACCAGTACGGGAATACCCTTTCCCACAAGATAGTTGTAGAGGAACTCTGAACTGGTCTCGTTGCTGGAGCGGCTCCAGCTGGACATCTCCTTCCAATCGACATAGTTGAGCTGGATCTGGACGAAGTCCCAGTCATAGAGTTCGACCAGCGGAGGAAGGTCTGCGTTACTTCCGTGGAATGAGAAACCAAGGTGCTTGATCCTCCCCTTCTTTTTCTGCTCAAGCAGCCAATCGAAGAGTCCGTTGTCCCTGAAACGTGAATTGTATCCGGAGATGTTCTGGATGTTGTGCAGAAGAAGGAAGTCCACGAAATCGACCTGCAGATTCTTCAGCGAAGTCTCGAACATCTGCTGACCCGCAGCGAGGGAAGCTCCTCCGTTCATGTTCGAAATCTTCGTCGCTATCTTGTAAGAAGAACGCGGATGGCGGCTTAGAGCCTTTCCGGTGACGACTTCGGACTCGCCGTAGGCGGGAGCCGTATCGAAATAGTTCACACCATGTGAGATCGCATAGTCGACCATCGCGTTCACCGCTTCCTGGTCCAGGGCCTGACGGCGTCCGTATCCTCCGCCACCGCCACCTCCCAGGGTCGGGAGACGCATACAGCCGAGGCCGAGCATGCCGAGAGTCTCACCCATCTTCTCCCAGGTGCGCGAACTGATCTTGGTCCCTTCAGGGGCTTCTTTCCATGGAACAGAATCATCGGGGATGTTGGCGGCTGAAGCCGTCCCACCAAGAGAACTCATGAGTGTTCCGCCGGTGGCCAGGCCGATACCACCGAAGAAGAGACCCTTCAGGGCCTCGCGGCGTGTCATCTTGTTATCCATATCAATCAGGTTTAATGTTTTTGCTGTGGAGACAAATATAAAAGCAATCTCTTTGAAATGCAATATTATCCGGACTATGACCCGCTGAAAATGAACAAGGGCCGCCATTTCTGACAGCCCTTGTAGTTTGTTTTCCGCTGATGAAGGAAAGATCACTCCGAAATCAGCATCTTCTCGATGTCCTTGACGTATTTCCGGAAATCCGGATAAGTCTCGATGAGGCTTGACACTGTGCTGCACGCGTGCACCACGGTAGCGTGGTCCTTGCCCATCTCGGAACCGATTGTGGCGAGAGAGACGTTGAGGAGGGTCCTGCTCATGTACATGGCGATCTGCCTTGCCTGGACAAGTTCCCTCTTACGTGATTTGGAGAGAAGCGATGCGTCTGAGATGTTGAAGTACTGGCATACCACCCTTTTGACCTTGTCGATGGTAAGATCGTTCTTGGTCTCGGTGATGATGTTCTTCGTAATCTTTCTCGCAAGATCCACGGTGAGCTTCTGGTGTCCCATCGTCGCGTTCGCGATCAGTGAGATAAGAGCCCCTTCCAGTTCACGGAAGCTTGACTGGATCTTTGTGGCGAGGAATACGAGCACTTCGTCATCAATTTCGACGCCCTCACGGAAGCAGCGGTGGCGCAGCATCTCGAGCCTTGTCTCGTAGGACGGCTTCTGAAGTTCCACGCTGAGTCCCCATTTGAGCCTTGACAGGAGTCTGTCCTCGAAGTTCTGCAGTTCAGCGGGAGCCCTGTCTGAAGTGAAGATGAGCTGCTTGCCGTTTTCATGCAGATGGTTGAAGACATTGAAGAAAGCGTTCTGGGAACCCACTCCGAGAAGGTCCTGGATGTCATCCACGATGAGCACGTCGATCTTCATGTAGAAGGCAAGGAAGTCGGTCAGCTTGTTCCGGACGTTCACAGCGTCCATGTACTGCGTCTTGAACTCGTTTCCGGTCACGTACAGTACTACAAGCTCAGGATGTTTGCGGTTGATCGCAAGACCTATCGCCTGTGCGAGGTGGGTCTTTCCGAGTCCGGGACCTCCGAAGATGAACAGAGGATTGAAAAGGGTGTTTCCGGGACTGTTCGAGATGTTCTCTCCCGCGGTTATTCCCATCCTGTTGCATTCGCCCTGGATCAGGTTGTCGAAGTTGTAGACGGGATTGAGGCGGGGATTGATCTGGACCCTGTGCACTCCGGGCCATACGAAAGGTCCGGGATTGCCTTCAGTGGGATAGGTGTTGACCGAGACGACCTTGTTGACTGGAGCGAGGGTCGTGGCGGCGGGATAGGTCATCGACCTCTCGTTCTTCACCACCGGTACCCTGTAAACAAGACGCGCGCCCGCGCCTATAACTCTCTTCAAGGTCTTCTTCAGAAGATCAAGGTAGACTTCCTCGAGGTACTGGCGGAAAAAGTCCGATTTTACCTCTATCGTGAGAGTCTGGTTCTCGTAGGAAAGCGGCTTTATCGGCCGGAACCATATCTGGAACTTCTGAGGCTCAATGATCTGCTCAATGATCCTCAGACAGTTTTCCCAAACGATGATGTGCTCGTTCGATTCCATTAAAATTCCAATTGCTTTCCTTAAATTGCTTTCCCTTCAATCAGGGGAGAAAAAAACCACCGGAACTGCGATATGAGTCTCCGTTCCGATGCAGTGCAAAGATGGTTGAAAAAAACTTAATAAAAAAATTTCAACACTATTGTTTTTAACTTTTATTTTGCTATACCCTTAAAAAGATTTTGCAGGGCTTCACTATTTTATAATTAGTTATTAATCAGTGTGTTATAAATTCAAAAAATCAATAATCGCTTGTATTATGCGATGTTTCCAATTTAGAAAGGTTCAAAATTAGGTTTTCATTTGGAAACACTGATATAGGGTATTGTGGCAGTGTTTCAGGGGCAATTTGTGCATATTTATTCGGCCTTTTGACACCTGCGACTTTTATTTCTGCCGCAGAAAAATTTTTTTTCATGTCGGCCGATTTTTTTCTTCTCCGCGGTTTTCAACCCGACATTTCACCTTGAGCCGCTATATTCCGTGTGGAAAATAGCGGGCTTATCCTGTCAATAATTCTGAACACCGGAAAAAACAGTCTCCCCTATTCTTTATTTATTGTCTTCTTTCGGCGCGTCATCATTTTTCGTGGGCACTTTCATCCCCCAAAAAATGAACGGGAGAGAAAGCAGGCCGACAATGACTGCACTCAATAAAGAAGTGAAGATGTTTTCCCAAGCGAAGGGCTTTCCGAAGAGTACGGCAAGAAGCGGGGCGAGAATACCATAGCACGGCAGGAAGATGCCTACCGCCTTCAACACTCTTTTCTGGTCATCTGAGAGTTTGTCCATATTGATTCCGTTTTATATGTCCGAAAGATAGGCAATAATTCCGGATAAACAACAATCTCACTCCCCTTCCGGACTGTTGTACCGCTTGATCCATGTTATCGCCTCTGTAAGAGGGTCTTCAGTCATCACGTCGGGAAGAATAGGGTCATCGCAGTAAATGTCCCCGTCACGTGAAACGTCGCAACCTGTTGTGAGGACAAGGGAGGAACCGTCCCTCATTCTGAAAGGTACGTTCCCTGAACAGTAGCCGGCAGTGGGACCACCGAAAGAGCGGTAGCGCCTCTGTCCCATGAAGCATATCATCACAGCTTCTCCGGAGCTGGCGGTAAGGGAATCTGTAAGGACAGCCACGGGACAATCTTGAGACCCGAAACCGTAATATTTCACCCCGGAGACATTGCGCACCAGATCCGATGTGACTTTGGTTCTCCCCTTCCTGCTTTTGAATGACATCTGCTCACCGATAGGAA